>JAAUYI010021828.1_pt1 | contig 34563 bp, 30 predicted proteins | sample 7278041 | NCBI WGS metagenome assembly JAAUYI01 (sample SAMN14350216, study PRJNA611818) | marine sediment metagenome | isolation source: surface marine sediment (0.6m) | place: French Polynesia: Moorea | collected 2018-08
AACACTTGCGGTGGACGGTAAGCCACTGCGGTGGACGGGTTCCCCGGCATAAAGCAACTGCCGTCAAGTGGCGCAACCCGAAGGGGTTCCCCGGCATAAGCAAAGTGTTGCGCCTCTTTCAGAGGAGCTTCGCTAACGCGAAGCGTATCCGTTCGGCTTTGCCGTGCCCGAAGGGCTTAGGATTCACCCGAAGGGAGGTTCCCGACCTTATAGGAAGTGGCGTTTGAGGGACGAAACCCAACATTTTTCGTACACCCAGTTGGGTTTGGTTTCGTTCTACCCAACCTACACCATAGTTTGAAAACAGTCCCTAGGTGCGTTGCATTAATTTTGACGACTCGTCAAAATTAATGGGACAAAGCACTAGCTCAATTGCCTACATAGCACTCACTAAAGTTTTGCTAGGATAAAAATAGGCGCTTTGTTCTGCTCTGAGGCGATCGCAAAGTCTTCCTGAAGGCAATTCTACATCCTCATAGGTCAGAACACTATCTTGGGGAATATCTCTTTTGAGGCGACATCCTGCGGCTAAACCCATAGGTAATAGGTTCTGTTGTTGAGCTATTTCCGCATTTTCGCATTGTCCATAGGTCATAAAGTAGCCGATGGGATCTATAGTTTCCCCAGCCTTGAGGTCGATTTTTGCAGTAGTTACTACATCCACCATGGGAGCATCTAAGGGTGTAAGTACGCAATCTTGAAATAAGACTGCACGAGCTACAGATATTGGTACTTCAAAGTGACAAAGATGATAGGGAGTGTAGAAACTATAGAGGGGACCTTCACCTAATTTATACAAGTTTAAATAATGACGTTGTTGAGGATCGTCGTGGGTAGCAAATACAAATACCCCTGGACTGGGTTGAGCACCAACTACATAGTCAACAATACCACCCCATTGCTTGAGCTGCTCCACGTCATACATTTTAGTCAACTCATCCACATGACCCTTGAACTCGTATCCCAACATTCCCCGTTGAGCAACTCTCATCCCCGTGGCGTTGGCAACTATTGCCTGTTCAAAGGAGATTTTAGTCCCATCGGCAAAACTAGTCACCATGTGGGCTTTTTGCCCCCATTTTTCAGCAAATGCAGCTTGGGTAGTGGGATTGCGGTAGGGGTCTTGCAATCCTTTAATGTTGCCACATAGCAAAGGAGTCAAACCAATACTTTGAACAAAGCGATAGAGATTCATTTGTACCCCTGGTTGGTCCCCATCACAGGCTGTGAGAATTACCCCGGCTTTGTCAGCATAAATTTTCAGGATTGGTCCAATGGTACCGTCAAGTTCCGCATTCATCATAATTATATGCTTGCGGTAGGCGATCGCTTCCATCACCACTTGAGCACCAAACTCCACTGCACCAGTGACTTCAATCAAGGCATCAATCTCACCCACATGACAAAGTAACATCGGATCTTCTGTCACCGCATATTTACCAGTGGCGATGGCGGTGGATAATTCACTCACAGTAGAAACTACCTGTACCTCATCCACTCCCGCTTGAGCATAAGCCTTCTGGGCAGCATCTAGATGGCGGTTGGAAATAGCTACCAACTCCATTCCTGGCACAGAATTAATAATTTGATTGGCAATACCTCTACCCATAAAGCCAGCACCAATCATCCCTACCTTGATGGGATTACCCGATGCAGCACGGGCTTGTAAGGCGCGATCTACAATAATCATTAACTAAACTCCTCACAAATTATTGGAAATAATGTATTTATGGCTAACTTCTCGGTTGTAGGCAATTTCTTGCTTGTCAAAGACTGTCTTTACCCATCACCTCTATTACCGGGTGAACGAAAAAATGTGTGGGAGAGCCAAAATACTCATTACTTATTACTTATTTTCCCTCACCCCCTATTACCTCATCTCTCCATCCATAATTTATCTAGGATAGCCACCACCAACGCTCATCATGCGTAATAAAGGCCAATTACTATCTTTTTGAGAAATTTCTGTTACTGCCAGAGGCCACTCAATATTAAAGAAAGGGTCATCATAACGCAAACCTCGTTCATAGCCTGGTTGATAAAATTCACCCACCTGATAAATCACCTCACTATCATCTGTGAGTGCCTGATAACCATGGGCAAACATTTCTGGAACATATAAGGCACGATGATTATCCGCAGATAGTTCCACTCCTACATACGATAAGAATGTGGGAGATTCCGGACGCATATCGATAATCACATCATAGATAGCACCGCGAATACAACGAACTAATTTAGTCTCGGCAACTGGAGGAATTTGATAATGCATACCCCTGAGGGTACCTTTTTTATAGTTATAGGATGTATTGCATTGAGCAACCATTGGTTTCAAACCATGTGCCTCAAACTCCTGACCACAGAAAGTACGTGCAAAAAAACCTCGATGGTCTGGTCTTTTATCTAAATCAATCACAAACGCGCTTTTGAGTTTAGTTTCGGTGAATATCATGAATCATCAATATGTTAATTATATAGATAAGGTAATTGGCTGAATCTGCCCTCATAACTATTAAGCGATCGCTGCTGAAAAATGGTGTTTATGCTGATACACTTTATTTTTCTCTTACAAAATCTTTAATAATCAGCTTGAATTTACGCGATCGCTACATGAGAATTTCATCTAATCCATTTTATGGCTTAGGGTAAGTACATCTAATAACTAAGTAACTAGGTCAAATTAAATATAAAACCTCACCCCTAGCTAGCCCCTCTCCTTAACAAGGAGAGGGGTGCCGTCAGGCGGGGTGAGGTTCAGTGTTACATTTAATTACGCCTACCTACTTATATAGCTATCCATCAATAGTTGGAGATTATTTTTGAAAAAGGCAGAAATCAGAGGTAATCTAGGCTGAAGGCGATTACTGGGGGGAATAATTCTACTTTTATTCGATAAAACCAGTAAAATCACAGATGGCCTTTTACAATAACACTTTATACAATACATGGTGATATTATTATAATTTTCATAAAAAAGGCCTGATTTGCATATATGCTTAAAACAGTAATTTATAAAAATTAACTAAAAACAAGGAGTAAATGCAAATAACTATATTTGCCTATTTTATGGCAGTAACATTACTGTCATAATAGGTATCTTTATAAATATATTAAGAACACAATAATTGTCGATATAAATTTCTGTGCTTGGAAGCTAGCTATAGCTAACTTGTAACCAACATATTTAGCTTCTTAGAATTAGTCAGATAAAGGCTGCGTTTATTGCCATTATGAACCTAATGGCATAACTAATTTTGTTGCCTCATAGTTTTGACAATATACAGTTCTTGTTTACATCTTGCATCTGACTCAATCAAGATAAAGTAGGTACAGCCTAACCTAATTGCGTAGTGCTATAAATTTAGATATTTACCCGTTTATTGTTCTCAAAGATAAATTTCTTTTTCTGAAATTCCAGATTTAATCAATTTAGTTGTGGAAAACTTAACAGAAACCGCCGATCAACAATTTAATCAAATTCCCTGCCCAAAAGTTTCTGTAAGTAATATCAGGAGAGGATGAAAATATGGGAGCAGGAAAGGTCTTAAAAAATAAAATCCAGCAAACATTACGCTTGTTGCCTGCACTACGCTTAGTGTGGCAAAGCAGTCCCGGCTGGACAATAGCTCGTGTAGTACTACTAACTATCCAAGGTATACTACCCGTAGTCTCAATTTATCTAACTAAACTAATTATAGATACAGTTGCAGTAAATCTCACTAATGTAGATAAAACAGCAGCCTTCAATCAAGTATTATTTTTGATTGCCATAGCAGGTGTAGTTACCTTAATAAATGCCCTCTGTAACTCCTTAACAGAATTAGTTGTCACAGCCCATTCCCAACGGGTAACGGACCATATGCAGGGCATTATCAACGCTAAATCAGTGGCAGCAGACCTAGAATATTACGAAAATGCTCTTTACTACGATACTCTGCAACGCGCCCAACAAGAAGCATCCTATCGACCTCCCCAAATCTTAAATCGTTTAGCACAGGTTGGTCAAAATACTGTTTCCTTGTTAGCGATGATTGGCTTATTGCTATCACTACATTGGGGAATTATCGGCATCTTATTTGTTGGTGCTCTACCTGCCATGGTAGTACGGATAAAATTTAGCCGTATCATGTATGATTGGCAACGCAAATGGACATCACCACAACGGCAAGGGATGTATTTGAGTTGGATGCTAACCTCAGATCAATTTGCCAAGGAAATTCGCTTATTTAATTTAGGTGATTACTTTAGTAAATGGTATCTACGCATCCGCAAACAGATACATAAAGAAAGTATAACGATTTTTGCCAAACGCTCTCTGGCTAATTTTGCTGCTGAAGCTACAGCTGGAATTTTAATTTTTGGTGTTTATGCCTTCATTGTCTATCAAGCTATTCATGGCATTTTGCGCGTAGGTGATTTAGTTCTTTATCACCAAGCCTTACAGCGAGGACAGAATAATATTAGAGGTCTATTGACTAGTTTATCTGCTCTTTATGAGGACAACTTATTTCTTGCTAACCTCTATGAATTCCTCGACCTCAAACCCAAATTAGTCGATTCCTTACATCCATTGCCCATTCCCCGACCGATGCAGAAAGGTATTTTATTCGAGGGTGTAGGATTCCAATATTCTACCACCACCCGTCAGGCACTTAAGGATATTAACCTGATTATTCGACCAGGGGAAGTGGTGGCATTAGTAGGAGAAAATGGTTCGGGAAAAACAACTTTAATTAAACTTTTATGTCGATTATATGACCCAACCATTGGCAAAATAACTATTGATGGTATTGACTTGCGGGAATTTAAAATCGCGGAACTACGTCGGGAAATTAGCGTCATTTTTCAAGACTATGCTAAATATAATTTCACCGCCCAGGAAAATATTTGGTTAGGAAACATTGATTTACCACCAGAAAAAGAAAATATTATTGCTGCAGCTTGCCGTTCTGGTGCAAATGATGTTATTAATAAATTACCCCAAGGATATCAGACCATTTTGGGTAAGTTATTTGACCAGGGAGAAGAACTGAGTATTGGTCAGTGGCAGAAAATTGCCTTGGCAAGGGCATTTTTGCGAGACTCCCAATTAATAGTTCTGGATGAACCTACCAGTGCCATGGACCCGAAGGCAGAATATGAGGTGTTTCAACAGTTTCGTCAACTAATTAAACACCAAGCTGCTATTTTGATTAGCCATCGTTTATCTACAGTAAAAATGGCCGATCGCATTTATGTAATGGATAGTGGCTCAATCGTTGAAAGTGGTTCCCATAATGAGCTAATACAGTTGGGTGGTATCTACGCTAATTTATTTGAAACCCAAGCTCAAAATTATCGGTCATAAATTATAAAAACTAATCAGAAAAATGACTAAATCAACATATAGAAACACAATATCAAGCCATTCAATTATAGTAGTTTCCCAAGAACAAGTTTTCTCCAATCTTTCAGAGGATGCAATCATTCTCGACATGAAATCTGGGACTTATTATGGCCTAGATGAAGTAGGTGCTAGCATCTGGAATTTGATTCAGCAACCCAAGACTGTAGAAGAAATAAAAAAGGCAATGCTAGAAGAATATGAGGTTGAACCAGAACAGTGCGAGCAGGGCATTTTGGCATTACTTGAGGAGTTAGCAGTCCAAGGGTTAATTGAGGTCAAAGATGAAGCGACTGCATAAGTTTTGGAGTTTGGGTTCTCAAGTTCGCCGACTTCTACTGAATGCTTTTGTCTTATTGACATTGGTAAGATTAGGGCTGTGGTTGTTGCCTTTTGCAGCCTTACAACAAATAATTACAAAAATTCGTCAGGCAAACCCCGAACCAGAACAAGTCAAGCAAATTTCTGTAGAGCAAATTATCTGGGCTGTAAATGTCAGTAGTTACTATATGCCTGGTGGTGTAAAATGTCTAGCCCGCGCTTTAACTACACAAGTTTTAATGAATCGTCACGGTTACTTACCCGAACTGCGAATTGGCGTAGCTAAGGTAGAAGGAGGACAGTTAGAAGCTCATGCTTGGGTTGAAAGTCAGGGTCGGGTAGTAATTGGCAATCTCACAGACCTTTCCCGCTTCACCCCACTACCATCTTTGGAGGGTTTAAAACCATGAGCGGTATTGTCGGAATTTACAACCTCAACGGTAAACCTGTAGAATCTACTGATTTAGGACGAATGGTAGATACCATAGCTCACCGAGGTCCAGATGGTGCAGATATTTGGAACCAAGGGTCTATTGGTCTGGGTCATCGGATGCTGTGGACTACGCCAGAATCGTTGTTAGAAAAGCTACCTCTAGTTAAGGAAAACAATCAACTTGTCATTACTGCCGATGCTCGGATTGATAACCGGGATGAGCTAATCTCTGCACTGAGTTTTGGTGATAGACCAGCAGAAAAAATAACCGATAGCCAACTAATTTTGGCTGCTTACGAAAAATGGGGAGAACAATGCCCCCACAAACTAATTGGGGACTTTGCCTTTGCCATTTGGGATGAACGCAAACAGCGGTTATTTTGTGCCAGGGACCCAATGGGTGTCAAACCCTTTTACTACTACCGTTCTCCAGAAATCTTTGTCTTTGCCTCAGAAATTAAAGCCCTGCTGTGCTTGGCAGAAGTACCGCGCCGACTTAACGAATTGAAGGTAGCATATTACCTGGATATGTTCTGTGAAGACCAGGTGATGACCTTTTACCAGGACATTTGTAGAATACCTGCTGCTTCCTATTTGAGTATAGGTCGTAGTCATCAAATGCAGGTTCAATCCTATTGGTCTTTAGACCCCAAAAAGGAAATCCGTTTCAATTCACATCAGGAGTATATCGAGGCTTTCCGCGAAGTCTTCACTGAGGCAGTCCGGTGTCGTCTGCGTAGTGCTTTCCCTGTAGGTTCTACTTTAAGTGGTGGACTAGATTCGTCTTCCATTGCTTGCACCGCTCGTCAACTGCTAGCTAAATCTGCAAATAAAAAATTACATACCTTTTCCGCGATTTTTCCTAGTTTGCCCAAAGAAGACTTGCGTTGGATTGACGAGCGTCATTATATGAATGCTGTTAAAGCTTTAGGAGGATTTGAGTCTCACGATGTGCGGGCAGACCAACTTAACCCTCTAATTGATATCCTTTGGCAGGATGAAGAACCAATTTCTGCTCCCAACCTCTATATCCACCAAGGGCTTTATCAATGTGCAAACCAACAAGGAGTGCGGGTATTTTTAGATGGTATTGATGGCGATAGTACGATCTCCCATGGTTGGTCTTATATTACGGAACTAGCTTATACAGGGCGTTGGCAGACTCTTTTCCGGGAGGTGACTGCTGCTGCACGACTATGTCGTTTACCCCGTAAACGCATTCTCCAGCACTATGTTCTCAATCCTTTACTCTTAGAACCTGTCGGTTATCTTGGGCAGTGGCTGCGTAAAATTACTCAGACAAATAAACCAAATAATAATCTAATTAACACTGATTTTGCTCAACGAGTAGGAATATTAAAACATAGACACGAGTTGTTGAAGAATATACCAGCATTCGCACCCAGTGCCAAACAACAGCACTTGCTCAGTCTGAATACTGGTTTGTATCCCCAGGTAATGGAAATTGCAGACAAGACATCAGCAAGATGTTTCCTGGAACCACGCTACCCATTCCTCGATCGCCGACTGATGGAGTTCTGTGTGGCCTTACCTCCAGAGCAAAAGTTTCGCCAAGGTTGGACACGAGCGATTCTCCGCTTTGCCATGAACGACATTCTGCCCCCAGAAGTCCAATGGCGAGTTGGCAAAGGAAGACTGAATTATAACTTCGATCGCAAGTTATTAGAAGTCGAGCAACAAACCTTAAAGGAGGTGATTAGTAAACCACAAGCGATCGAACCCTATGTAAATATATCAGTTTTACGTTCGGCTTACGAACGCTATTCTTCCCAGCCCCAAGAAATAGAAGACGAATCCATGACCTTACTAATTGGAATGTGCCTATCCCTCTGGCTACATCAGTCTAATCTAACTGCCTAAATAATATTAAACCGAACTCACTATTATTAAAGTTTTAATTATTGTCAGGGGTGTATCTACCATTACCTAATATTATGTGAATTTTTATTAAAGCACTCTATATCTTAAGTGCCTTCAACCTAGTTGAAGAGTTGTTTAACAAAAGGAAAATCAAACATGAAGAAAACTTGGAATGCACCCAAACTGACAGTCTACGGTGGTGTTGAGAATCTAACTCAACAGACCAAAACCATTGGTAATGCTGATGGGGTCATCTTGATTGTTCCCGGTCTCACTCCTGCTCAGGGTGTTCCTATTGGCTCTATCTAGAGTTTAATTTGTAAAGTATAACTGAATACAATTCAGATAATATAGCTTTACTACCAAGGAAGTTTTTAGAGAGGTTGCATTGTCACCTCTCTAAACCCAGAACACAAATTAATAAATCCCAAAAACCAGGTTTATTTAGTTTGTAATAGGAAAATTTGGGTTTTCTAGCACTTGTAAACCTGGTTTCTTATTCTCGCATTTTTTCACTAAATTGATGTTTTCATCAGAGTATATATAAGTGAGCAATTTGTTCTTTTATATAGGTATATTATCAGTCTTTTTCACAAGATAAATACGCCTTTTAACAATTGTTGATGAAGCGAGGAGTAAAAAAGTGTTTTCATACTTTGCTTACGGTTTAGGAATTCAGTCGGAGATTCCCATACCAGAGTTTATTGAAGCAGAATGGGGATGTGATGTCATCCTGAATATAGAAAGCAGCAGCCATCCAACTGATTATTTGCCACAAACTGCTATGGAGGAACCTTGGTGTCTGAAGCTAAGTCGAGAAGAGGCACTTTTTCATGTAAAAGATGTCGCACTTTTTGTGGTTAAAGGCGGACGTAAAATAGCGATTGTGCCAGCAGAGGATGTATCCGAACAACTTCTTCGCTTTTACCTGATTGGCACTATCATGGGAATTTTACTCTACCAACGAGGGTTACTAGTACTCCATGCCAGTGTAGTAAACATTGATGGGGGTGCAGTTGCTTTCTTGGGAGTATCCGGTGAGGGTAAATCTTCAACTGCGGCTGCTTTCCATACCCACGGATATGACATAATTACCGATGATGTTGCTCCTGTAAAATTTAGTCAAGGTTCAGCTGCGATCGCTCCTGGATTTCCCCAGATTAAACTAGGTCAAGAAGTCGCCACTGCTCTGGGATATGACTTTGAGTCTTTACCATTAGTACATCCATCTGTAGACAAACGGGGCTATCGTCCAAAGCAAGAATTTTTACAAACACCACTACCAATTCAGCGCATTTACGTACTTACTTCTAGCCCAGAATTTAGTATTGAACCCCTCCAAGTTCAGGAAGCGGTAGTTGAATTATCTCGTCACTCCCGTCCTGCAACATTATTTCATGCACCAGACGCGCAGCACTTTTTTCAGTGTACAACCCTTGCCAATAAATGTACTCTCTACCGTCTGAAACGACCTCGAAATTTAGCACAGTTACCTGATTTAATCAAAATAGTAGAAGAACACATTGCCAGTGGCGATCGCATGACTGTAAAGATTTGATACCATTTCTGTATGAAGATACAATTTATATTAATTGTAGAGACGTTGCACTGCAACGTCTCTAGGAAATCTATTTGGCGCAATTTTACATAGAATTGGTATGAGTAATTTATTTTTTATTCACTAGATAAAATAATAATTAAAAAACTTTTCCCCAAACAATTGTCATATATATATTTATGAATAAACAAAATTATCCTCTGGAATTAAAATTTTATATTTATTCTCGAAAATTATTAAGAAAAATTGTTTTATTGATTAATGCTTGTTTTATAGGATTTTGGCTGGGAATCTTAAGAAGAGATAGTCTACACTCTATAGATCAATTGTATTACGACAACACTCAACAATATCGCAATGAAGAATATAATCGGGGAGGTTTATGGCATTGGGAAACAAAGATATTAAACAAATACTTTCAGCAGTGCAATAGTTTATTAGTTGCAGGTGTTGGTGGCGGAAGAGAAGTATTAGCACTACGTATCTTAGGATATGAAGTTGATGGTTTTGAATGTAACCCTCAACTAGTTGATTTTGCTAATAAACTACTTGAGAAAGAAGGATTACCTGCAAATGTACAATTAGTTCCTCGAGATGAATGTCCAGATAATCACAAACAATATGATGGAATCATAGTTGGTTGGGGTGCTTATATGTTAATTCAAGGAAGAGAAAATAGAATTAATTTTCTGAAAAAATTACACAGTCAGGCAAAAGATAATTCTCCCATACTTATTTCTTTCTTTGATAATTCTGATTCTCAGGGCTATTTCCAAGTAGTTGTAAAAATTGGGAATGTTATCAGACGGATTCTCAGGAGAGATTTTTTAGAGTTTGGAGATGATTTAGTTCCTAATTATGTTCACCATTTTACAAAAGAGGAAATTGCTACGGAATTAAAAGCCGGAGGATTTGAACTAGAAATGTATTCTACAAATGAATATGGACATGCAGTTGGTATTGCTAATCCCAATTTATCCCTAAAATCGGAGCTTAAATCACCTCAAATTGTCGCCATATAATTAATATGACCAAATATTAATTTAGAATTTAGAATTTAGAAAATTTCCCGTTCTGCATTCTTAATGCTTCATTCACAATTTTTTCCCGTACCCTTGCCCCTCGATTTATCGATGGGGAAGACCGAAGTTTGCTTATGCCGGGGAACCCGTCCACCGCAACTTCTCACTGGTAGCGTAGCTCATGGTGCAGGAGGCTAACTGATAACTGATAACTGATAACTGAAATGACTACTTTGTTTCATACTTTACTCTACACATCCCTAGCAACAATTGCATCTGACTGCTCTGTCAACGCTAGGAAAAAACTCAGTGATGCTACCCAATCAGAGTGGGAATTTACTCTAGAAACACTGAGGCTTCACCGACTAGTTCCTTTAGTCTTTTTTTCCTTACAAGCCCACGGTTTGACAGATGCTGTACCGTCTTCCATTCTTGACAAGATGCAAGCTGAATATGGCAAGACGCGGGTGATGAATAGCTTCTTACTGCTGACACTGGATGCTCTTCTGAAGGCTATGGAGGAGCGTAATCTCCACCCCATACTATGGAAAGGAGTAGTACTGGCTGACAGTTTTTATCCTGCCCCAGGTACGCGAATAATGGAGGATATTGACTTTGCCATCCCAGCAGATGAGATGGAAGAGGTAAGTGCAGCTTTTAAATCATTGGGATTTCAAGCACAACACGACAAAGATACAGAAGACGCTGTGTACTTTGTCAACCCCATGGGGGTAGTGTGTGATGTTCACCATCGCGTGCGCTTATTTGAAGGCAAAGAGTCGATGAACTTGACAACTAAGCTCAAGCCACAGCATACAAAAGCCTCATTCTTACCAGTGCTGGAACCAAATGCGATGTTAGTTCATCTAAGCGTCCATTTGGATGGACATCTCCCAGAGACTGGCCCCATGCTATGTTGGATTATGGATATAGCATTTGTTCTACGTAAGTGGGGAGCATTGCTGGAACCTGAGCGAATTGAGCAACTTATGCCAGATAAGAAGCATTTCATTTCTCTACTGCGTACAATCCGCTTCTTAGAACAGGAGTTTGGTGAAAAAATTCCCGAATGTTTAGCGTCAGTAGCCAAGTCTGTAGAACCATTTTCCCTGGCAGCTGTTCTCAGACAAAGAAGGTTGGCATTATGGGGTTTACCCAGTACCCGTGGATGGCTCAGATTAACTGCTAGTAAGCTAGGCTTTCAATTACGGAATTATCGTCCAGATTTGCAATGGAGTGATTTATTTTTTAGTACTACTGAGAAAATATAGGATTACTATTTGATTTTTGAAAAACACGTAGGGTGTGTTACCACGAAGATGTAGGTTGGGTTGAGGAACGAAACCCAACACCCGAAGAAATTGGTATTGTTGGGTTTCACTCCGTTCCACCCAACCTACATTAATTTTTCTTTTTCTAGAGTGACAAAAAAGGGCTATTTAATCTACCTTCCTTAATGGGTTCTAGATTCTATGGGTTTGGGTGATAAGAATATTTCCCAAACAGAGGTAACTACCAAAACTAAATAAGGAATAATAGTATTAATTGCAATGATAGGCCATCTTCTCAAAGCACCAAAAAATACTTTCCAGTTATTGTGGGTAAAGTGTTTTAAAATCAAATTTCGACAATATTTACTGGGGTATCCAATCTCTTCTATTTTGGCATAGATAGTTGGTAAATCAATATATTGCATCTTGAATAAAACTTTTGGCTCTTTCATCCAATAACTACTACCAAAAGCACTTTCTAGGTAAACATCTTGAGTCACTTTGACGCTACCGTGGGCTGCACAGTACCCTACCCAATATACTTGTGCTTCCATATTATTCACACTTTCTGACCAATTTGCTAAAGCATTTTGGATAATTTTGGTGCGATATACCTGGGCACTTAAAAATCCGATTCCAGAATGGTTTTCTGCTAAACAATGTTGGAAGACTGCTTTTCCATCAGGGTTGACTTCTTCTTTTTCAATGGCAAAACAACGGTCATAAATTATTTTCCCGGTTGGTTGATAACGACAAGCAAAGTTAAGAGTTAGTAGAGATAATTCCTGATGTTGCTTGAGTTGATTAATTACATAAGCTAAGGTTCTATTTTGAATTGGATCGTCATCTCCAATCATCCATAAATATTTACTGTTAGCAGTATTAATACAATGGGCAATGTTTCTCATCACCCCCAGATTGGCGTGATTTCTATTATTGTGGAAAGGTACATTATTCATAAAATGTAGTTGCCATTTATGAATAATTTCTTGGGTATTATCGGATGAACGATTATCAGAAATAATAATTTCACATTCTGATTCAAATCCTTGAATGGCTTGAGCTAGCCATGCTAATTGTTTATCGAGTAATTGGGCGCGATTATAAGTAGGAATAGCAATTGTGAGTAATCTAGTCATTTATGAAGAGGATGTCTGAAAAATGTACAGCAATATAATTCACGGTGTTCAGATCCCCGACTTCTTTGAGAAGTCGGGGATCTCAAAAATCTGAATAAATACCTTATTTCCAGAAGAAACTTTGGTCAATTTGCTGGGTACGAATTAGGTATTCTAATTGCTTGAGACGGGTAAAACCTCGAAACATGAAAGTATCTGCGCTCATATCAATATGACTAAACACATCAAATAATTGTTGAGCACCTTGTTGGGCATTCCAATCACATTTAAAACCGGGAAGTATGGTATTAATCTTTTCAAAAGAAACTCTATAGCTGCGGTTGTCAGCACCATTATCTCCAAAGCTTAACTGACAATCTGGGAAGATATCCGCAATGATTTCTGCTATTTCCTTTACCCGGTAGTTATTTGCTGTATCCCCCACATTGAAGATTTGATTATGAATTATATCGCGGGGCGCTTCTAAAGCACAAGCGATCGCTTTACAAATATCCAAGCCATGAACTAAGGGTCGCCAGGGTGTACCATCACTGGTCATTTTAATTTGTTTGGTGGTCCACGCCAACCCCGCTAGGTTGTTTAAGACAATGTCAAAGCGCATTCTCGGAGATGCACCAAAGGCTGTGGCATTCCGCATGAAGGTGGGGGAGAAGTCATCATCGGCTAAGGGTTGGACATCTCTTTCTACCAAGGTTTTGCACTCGGCATATGCTGTTTGGGGGTTGACGGGGGATGTTTCTGTGACATCCCCCTCAGTAGCTACGCCGTAAACGCTACAGGATGACATATAGATAAAGCGTCGTACCCCCACTTGTTTGGCAAGTTGAGCCAGCCTGACTGAGCCTTGGTGGTTAATTTCGTAGGTAATCTGGGGTGCTAGTTGTCCCGTAGGATCGTTGGATAATTCCGCCATATGCACGATTGCTTCTACACCTTGCAAATCTTCTGGATTAATATGGCGGATATCTTTATTTAAGGTTTTGGCTGTCACCGCAGTACCGTTATATAACCAGCCAACTTTATAAAAGCCAGTATCTATACCGATAACTTCATGTCCCCGCTCTACTAATAAAGGGGGTAATAAACAACCGAGATAACCTTCTGTTCCAGTTACCAGTACTTTCATATTTATTCTATCCTAGGGAATGGTGGTTGGTGATAGATGCGACTGGTGAGGAATTTGGGCAACAATTGCTTTGCCAATTTCAATGGAAGATGTGGCTGCTGGGGAAGGTGCATTGCATACATGGACGGAATTATCCCCATGAATAATCAAAAAGTCGTCCACTAATTTGCCGTCACCCATCAAAGCTTGAGCGCGAACCCCTGCATGGGTAGGTACTAAGTCCTCCGCTTGCACTTCCGGAATTAGCTGTTGCAGACTTCTGGTAAAGGCTGCTTTGCTAAAAGAACGAATAATTTCTTGAATGCCTTCATCGGCGTGTTTTGCTGCTAATTTCCAAAAGCCGGGATAGGTCATTACCTCAGCAAAATCACGTAAATCAAAGTCGGTTTTTTTGTATCCTTCCCGCTTCAAGCTGAGGACGGCATTAGGTCCGGCATGGACGCTACCATCAATCATGCGGGTAAAGTGAACCCCTAAAAATGGAAATTCGGGATTGGGAACCGGGTAAATCAACCCTTTTACCAGATAGCGTTTCTCTGGAGTCAGTTCGTAATATTCTCCCCGGAAAGGTACTATTTTCGCTTGTGGATCAACTTTACCAAGTTTCGCGATGCGATCGCTATACAATCCAGCACAATTAATTACAAAACGGGTAGCAAAACTACCATTATTTGTTTCTAGTACTTGATGATTTCCCTGAGAAATAATTTTCTCCACCTTGGTATTGAGCCGCAGTTCTCCCCCTTGCTGCTGAATCAACTCAGCATATTTGAGGCAAACTTGCTTGTAATTGGCAATACCAGTGGAAAATACTTGAATTCCCCCGACGCAACGGACATGGGGTTCAATCTCTTTTACTTCCTCTGGGCTAATACGCTTAACTTGGATGCCATTTTCCAAGCCACGCTTAAATAGGTTTTCTAACCGGGGTAATTCTTGCTCGTTAGTAGCAACGATTACTTTCCCACAAACCTCATAATCAATGCCATGCTCTTGACAAAACTCTACCATAGAGCGACAGCCATCCCGGCAAAATTTCGCTTTAAAACTCCCTGGCTTATAGTAGATACCGGAGTGAATCACACCACTATTGTTACCAGTTTGGTGAAAAGCCCAATGACTTTCTTTTTCCAAGACTAAAATCTTGGCATGAGGATAGCGTTGAGTGATAGCCATTCCTGTGGAAAGTCCGACTATTCCTCCTCCGATAATTGCAAAATCATACATGGCGTTTGTTGCTCCTTCAAGTTGTCAATTGAGTATGCTTTGATACTAAACCCTATAATCTACCATACCTTCCAAGGAGCCTGATTATCTTTCCATAGCTCTTCCAAATGATTTTTATCCCGTAAAGTGTCCATAGGCTGCCAGAAGCCTTGATGTTTATAAGCAGATAGCTGTTGCATATCAGCTAACTTTTCCAGGGGTTCTTTTTCCCAAACCGTAGTATCATCCGCAATCAAATCGATTACTTCTGGTTCCAGGACAAAATAGCCCCCATTAATCCAAGCACCATCACCTTGGGGTTTTTCCCGAAAAGAGGTAATTTTTGTTTGCTCATTTTCTAAAAGAATGGCTCCAAAACGTCCTGGCGGTTGGACTGCTGTCAGGGTTGCTAATGTCTTTTGCTGTTGATGAAATTCAATAATTTCAGTGATATTAATATTACTTACACCATCGCCATAAGTAAAGCAAAAAGTTTCATTACCAATATGTTCTTGGATTCGTTTTAGCCTACCTCCAGTCATGGTATTTTCACCAGTGTCAACTAAGGTAACGCGCCAAGGTTCTGCATAGCCAGAATGGACATTCATTTGATTAAACCGCATATCAAAAGTAATATCTGACATGTATAAGAAATAATTAGCAAAATATTCCTTAATTACGTTACCTTTGTAACCACAACAAATGATAAAATCATTTACGCCATGACTAGAGTAAATCTTCATAATGTGCCACAGTATTGGTTTACCACCAATATTTACCATTGGCTTTGGTCTTACAGAGGTTTCTTCACTGATACGCGTACCTAGTCCACCTGCCAGAATAACTGCTTTCATATACTTACATCAAAATTATGAAGATAGGTAGGTAGATATATACAACTTTGATGGAAATAATCCCAGTTATTTATTAGGAATTCACAAACGGTAATAAACAAGGATTAATGCTCGTTCTAGTAATTAATTTAAATGCTATTTACGATAGCGATGTAAAGAGTGTATGAATTAAATAGCATTTATTTGTAAAAACCTTGTAAAGTCGAATTAAATATTATGTAAATCTTAAAAAAATGTAGAATTTAGAATTTAGAATTTAGAATTGCGTTTTGCAACGGGGATTAAAGGACTTGTGTAATTCAGGAGACAAATCACTGACCGAATAGTTGAGAATAAAGTCAGAGTTTCCGCAATTGCTAAATATAACTTACGTTCGGGATTAATTCGTTTCAACTCATAACTTGCACCATTCTCAACTAGCCCAAATGTCCGCCTAGGAATAAATTCCCAGGCTCAAAGACAAAGTCTGATAAATCAGACTGGGAAAGACTTTCAGCACGTTGAAACCTGCTTGGTTTATTAGCCTTGAAATTTATTTCAAGGTGGGAATGTGGGCTAAGCGACATTGGTGCAAGTTGTTAGTTTCAACAAACTGAGATAAATACTATATTGTTTCAAGTTTTTTCTAACTCAGTGATTAAAGAAGGACTGTTAAAAACCTTTATCTCAATCACAATTTTTTGCCGCATTACTAGCTTCAGGAGAGATAATATGTCGCTTCATTCTTGCGCCTCTCTGGCAGTACGCAGTTTTTCTCGCAGTTTCTCAATTACAACTTCCCCATCAATGCCTTCTCCTCTATCCAACTGTTCAATAGCAACGTCAACTTTTTGACGTGTTTTTTCTACCCACTGCTGATAACCTTTGTCCCACTCTAATAACAGCTGCAATGCTTTACTAATCACTTCTTCTGCATCAGCATGTTTACCTGTTACAATTTGCGCTTGGATAATTTCTTCTAGCTCTGGTGTAAGTTGGATATTCATGATTTATACTTCCACTTTATTGATAATAAACATTACCCATTGGTGTTTAAACCTTTGTGCCCTTCAACTTTTGACCGCACCGCTTGACGAATATCATCCCAATCTTTTTCAGTTAAGGGTGTTGCACTTCCAGAATTTAACCCTTCTAGCAATAAAGTCTCTAAACGTTCCTTTGCTTTACGCTTTTGGTCTTGACGCACCAACTCGCGGAAATATTCGCTAATGGTGCTATAACCACCATCCGCAACCTGTTCCTCTACGTAAGCACGCATCCCATCTGGTAGGGAAATATTAATACTTTTCATCGGTATCTCAGACTGTTTTACTTTATCATGGCAGTTTATGCCATTTTGTGCCATGCCTACTGACGATGATAATTCCTAGATATTGTGGATAATGCTAATTCTATGTCTGGGTATCCAGGTATTCATATTAGGCGATGGGCGATCGCTTCTTGGGATGAATTGAAGAAATACTAAATTCACTCCTTGACAGTTTATACCTTTGGGTAAGATAATCTTACTATTGGTAATATAATATGTTGCACCATGACCCCAGAAGATGTGAAGGTCAAGCTCATAGAAGTGCTTCAAGAAATCCAGAAAGATAGCGGATATGAAGGACAACCAATCACAGGAACAACTTGCCCCATTGATGATCTAGGGTGGTTCGACAGTTTACTCTGTCCAGTTGCAATCAGTATGTTGGCTACCACACTTAACGCGAACATCCCTAATGACAAAAACATTTTTCTGTCAGAAGATTACAAGCGGCGACTCACTATCAACGAATCAGCTGATGTAGTTTGTGAAATTGTCAGCAGAGAGGAGAATCAGGGATGACTGAAGCAAAAGACAAGAAAGTAATCATCGCTTCACGCATTCGTGAGGCGCGTAAGATGGCTGGTCTCTCCCAAGCTCAGGTAGCTAAGATGATGGGTTTGCATCGACCTTCAATTTCTGAAATTGAAGCTGGTAACAGATGTGTTTCTGCCGAAGAGATAGCCCAGCTGGCTGAAATCTTTGATGTGAGTGCATCATGGCTGCTGGGTGAGGGCGTAGACAAGGTTGATGTCCATGACGATAAACTTCAACTTGCTGCCAGAGAACTTCAGAAGCTGAAGCCAGAAGATTTAGATCGACTGTTAACATTACTTGCTTCAATGAGAACAGGGAGAGATAATTTGTGATCAGTAATATCACTTACCTCAATGCCAAGTGGGGAAAAAAATCTGTGGTTAATCAGAGGCAAGCATTGGCTCAAAAGGCAATGCATAAATCAATCGACGTTCGGAAACAAGCTGGTCTCGATCTCAAAAGCCCAATTTGCATCTATGGCTTGTGCGACAAACTCAAAGTTAAAGTCCGGTTTGTTGACATTAGCATGGAAGGCATATATCTCAAAGGAGAAGAACCACTTATCTTGCTTTCAGCACTACGACCTCTTACTCGGCGTAACTTTACCTGTGGACATGAACTAGGACACCATGTTTTTGGGCACAGTTCGACAGCTGATGAGCTGATAGAGGACTCGGATAAACCCAAGGCTTTCAACCCAGAAGAATTTTTGGTTGATTGCTTTGCAGGATTCTTGCTCATGCCGACTTTGGGCGTAAGAAAAGCATTCGTTTCGCGCGGATGGGATGCTGCTTCAGCAACGCCGCTTCAGATTTTTACAATTGCCTGTAGTTTTGGTGTTGGGTACAAGACTCTAATCGATCACATGACTTATACCCTAAAGATGATTAGTCGCACCAAAGCGGCATCACTTCTCAAATCTACACCTAAATCTATCCGCAAAGAAGTTCTTGGGTATTCATCAGCAGAACCATTAATCATTGCTGATGTACACTGGTCAATGCCTACGCTTGATGCTGAAGTAGGAAGTCTGCTTTTACTACCAAGCACAGCACAAGCTACAAATGACATTATTACTATCCAAGACAATCACCCACAAGGATGTCTCTTTCGAGCTAATCGTCCCGGTATTGTTCGCGTCTTCTGCCGCGACAGCGAGTGGGCAGTTTTTGTCCGAGTTTCACGTTATCAGTTTGTTGGTCTAAGTAAATATCGACATCTTGAGGAGGTGGAAGATGAGTAGCAGTGCGCCTCTCCTCATTAATGGAACAAACATTTCTCACGCTTGGGGTCGTGCATTTTTGCACATTATCGATAATCCTGGCAAAGAAATTTCACCACTGATAGTCAGCCTAACTGATTTTAGCAACGGTATTCCAAACGAAGATCAATCTATTCGGGATGCACTCGACAAGTGCCTTCTAACTAATAGTAAGCAAAAAGTTCATACGGTTGCAAATACAATTTTTCCTAGCTCTCTTTGGCGAAATTCTAAATACGACCGGAAGAAATTCTTTAAAATTTATATTAAGAATCTGCCAAGAATTACGGCTCTTGCTAGGTCGAAAAACCGACGTGGTCTTTACTTTGAAAGGCTAATCGCTTTTGGTTCGGGACCCCATAATGGGAACCAACTCGAACACATCATTTCTGAGTACACGTCGTACTCAAGAGTTAGAAAAACAAAGTTGCAAGCTTCAATTTTCGATCCTGCGCGAGACCATGTTCGGGATGCACAAATTCCCTTCCCTTGCCTCCAACACGTCAGCTTTGTGCCGAACAATAAGGATAAAACCCTGATAATCAACGCTTTTTACGCTACTCAGCTGATATTCGAGAAAGCCTACGGCAACTACCTCGGTTTATGCAGGTTGGGTCATTTCATGGCTCACGAAATGGGGCTGACGCTTGATCGTATGAACTGCTTCGTGGGCGTAGAAAAGTTGGAGAGAATTGGGAAAAGGTCACCGACTCTAACTCCGGTTATACAAGCTGCTCGGAATGCTCTGCAACCCACAACTGACGAACAGACAACGGATGGAATATAACTCTCTTTTGTGATTTTCCCATAAATTAAAGATTTGGCGAGAATAAAACCGACGTAAAATCAAGGTTTCACACTAAATTGGCAAAAGAGAAATAGCATGGTGACAAAACGTCAGAAAAAGGTCAGTCAAAACACTGAACAAAACAAACAACTAAATCTTGAGCTTGGCGAGTATGGAGATAAACCAAGCCCAGCACCAGTGATTATTTCACATATTCTACCTGCCAAACCTACAGTTGTATTTGATACTTACTGGCAATTCGCTGCTGAACGGCAGAAGATATTTTTCCAGAAGCTAAAGAACTTACCAATGCCTTGGACTGACGATCCAATTCTTTCGACATACAAGTTTACCAACGCTTACCGAGCAAGCGATCGCACTTCTCAGTACCTGATACGCAACGTTATCTACCGGGATGATCTTCCATCTTCAACCGAAGAAGTATTCTTTAGAATTATCCTTTTTAAAATTTTCAACAAAATTGAAACGTGGCAGCTCCTAGAAAATAAGCTTGGCAACATTATTTATGCCAACTATTCCTTTGAACGTTACGATAAAGTCCTTACAAAAGCCATGCAGTCAAATAAGACCATCTATTCTGCGGCATACATCATGCCATCAGGTGGCAAAACACTCGGATACACTACAAAGCATCGCAATCACCTCAAGTTGATTGAGAAGATGATGGCTGATGAGCTGCCAAAGAAACTTACAGATGCACGGAATATGCACCAAGGTTTCGATTTGCTGCGTCAATATCCAACTATCGGCGATTTTTTAGCATACCAGTTCATTACTGATGTGAACTATAGCAATATTACTAACTTTAGCGAGATGGAGTTTGTAATGCCTGGACCTGGTGCGCTCGATGGTATCCGCAAATGTTTTCTCGATCTCGGTGGTCTCAACGAACCAGAAATTATTAAGTTCATGGCAGATAACCAAGAGTCTGAATTCGAGCGACTAGGAATCAATTTTCAGTCCCTATGGGGGCGGCGGTTACAACTGATTGACTGTCAAAATCTTTTCTGCGAGGTAGACAAGTATGCTCGAATGAAACACCCTGAAATATCTGGAATATCAGGTCGAACTCGTATAAAACAGAAGTATTCAGCTAATGGGCAACCAATAGATTACTGGTATCCACCAAAGTGGGAAATTAACCAGGCTATTGAAGGGTGTAGAAAAATTCAAGCTGCTACTAAGTCTAAATCAAAATAAATATCAAGCTAAGGAGTGGATAATGGATTTTCGTGAGTATCAACAACAAGCGCAGAAAACGGATCAAGTTACTATCAAAAGAGGAGATGGAATAATTATACCCCTGCTTGGTTTGGTAGGAGAAGCAGGTTCACTCCTCACTGAATATAAAAAATATCTCCGGGACGGAGATGGTCACAAACTTTTCAGCAAAGGTGTTGCAGAAGAATTAGGGGATTTGCTTTGGTATGTTGCTAACGTGGCAAGTAAATTTGACCTTGATTTGGAAGAAATTGCAAAAGACAACCTTAAAAAGTGCGATGACCGTTGGGGAAAGAAAAGATCAGTACAGACAGATACAGGGTACACATTTGATAGCAATTTTCCAGAACACGAACGTTTACCACGGCAGTTTGCTGTCGAGATTACTGAGGTAAAACAAGATGGCTCAGTGATAATGAAAGCATTCATCAATGGGCAACAGATTGGGAATCCCCTCACCGATAACTCCTACTCAAAGGATGGCTACCGCTTTCACGACGTTTTTCATTTTACCTATGCTGCTGTTTTAGGTTGGTCGCCAGTCACTCGCAGTAATCTAAAATGTAAGCGTAAAAGCGATCCACTTATTGATGAGGTGGAAGATGGTGGTCGTGCGATAGCTATTGAAGAAGGAATATCAGCACTTGTGTTTAGCTACGCCAAGGATCACAAATTATTAGATGGAATTTCAACAGTCGATTATCAATTGCTTAAGACAATCAAAAATATGACCTCACACTTAGAAGTTACTAGGTGTTCATTAGGTGATTGGGAAAAGGCAATTCTTATGGGTTACGAAGTATGGCGACAGGTAGATAAAAATCGGGGAGGAACGGTAGATGTTGACCTTGATGCACGCTCTATAACTTATCAAGCAAAATGACGTTCCACCACAACTTGGAAGAATTATAGAGTGCGATCGCGAAGCAGGAGTATGGCACCCAGACCCCATCACTTAACCATGACCTGTATCGCGGTTGGGTTTCAGATGATGGTGCAATGCCTTCTCGTAGAGAAGCCGCACTATGCGCGTCTACGGAGTCAAATGAAATGAATCACTAACCACTGATTGAGAGCGCGAGCGATTTTTTGCAACATAGAAGGACAGCTAATACTTCCAATAAGTTGTAACCAATAAAATCTTCTAGCCATCAACAATTAATACATCAAATTGTAACTGTTCCACCTATCATGACTATTAAAGAACAACTGCTACAAGAAATTGAAAAAGTACCGGAACCTCTCTTGCAAGAAGTGTTAGATTTTATTCAATTTTTGCAGAATAAGCACCAACAAGAGAAATTAGAAATAACCCTCTTAAGTGAATCTTCACTACAAAAAGATTGGCTGAAACCTGAAGAGGAGGCAGCATGGCAGGATTTGTAAAAGGTGATGTTGTTATTGTCCCGTTTCCTTTCTCTGACTTAACCCAAGCTAAACGTAGACCTGCTCTAGTTGTTGCTAATCTTCAAGGAAATGACCTCATTCTCTGTCAAATTACCAGTCAAGTAGTGAGTGATGAATATGCTGTTAACATTGACAATAGCGACTTTAGCACAGGTGGACTCAATCAAATTAGTAATATCCGACCCAATCGCTTGTTCACAGCCGATCAATCAATTATTCTCTACAAAGCAGGTCAACTCAAACCAGAAAAAATAGAAGGAGTCATAGTGAAAATAATTGAGATATTACAACAATAGAGGTTAAACATGACTACCAAAGAATTACTAATACAAGAAATCGAAACTTTACCACTTGCGTAATTGTCCAGGGTGAATTGACATTCATGATGGAAAAATTTCAGCAGTCCCTACTTAGGGCTTGCTGAAAAAGTCTTTGGGTGAGGGTAGGCAACAGGCAACAGGCAACAGGCAACAGTTTCAGCCCTGATTTTTTCTATTCTTTTTACCAAAAAAAATGATCAATGCAAGGTTTTTAAATCTCAAACCCCTATTTCCTTGCACTTATGACCCAATAAAATAGCCTCAAAGCATTGACACATCAATATTTTTCAGTTATTCAGCAAACCCTACTTATTACTTATTACTTATTACTTATAATCAAAATCGCCTCTGGTATTCCAACACAGCACGATTATCATCAAAAAAATTAGTAGAACCACGGAGGCGAAATTCGTCATTAATGCGATAATTTACACCCCATTGCATGGGATCGTCGGTGGTCAAAATTTTAATACTAGAAGCGGAAATCCTAGAAGTAATATCAATACCAGCTTCTGCGGCTAATTCCAAGCTGGAACTACTTCTTCTACCTGCACGAGGATTTTCTGTAATCACCGTGGGGAATATACGTAATTCGCTTAAACCAAAGGCGCTACCAATTTGATTGAAGGATCGTTGGAAATTATTAAATACGGCCGAACCCGCAATATTAATCAGCTCTAAAGTGCTGTCATTGGTTTCCTGATTTTGACTGATTCCACTCCCTAACAAGGCAACAATTTCTGTTTGGGTGCGTGCTGGTGTACTTTTGAGAACTAAATTCTCATTGAGATTATCAGATGGTCCTTGGACGCTGGCTTCTACACGGACTGTTTCTAAGGCTGCTAAACCAGTGGCGTTATTAAAGCCCGTATTTTGAATCACATCTAAAACTTTGGCAAATAGGCGAATATCTAAATATGGATTTAAGGCTTTTTCTTTGGTAAAGATGGCTTTATGTTCATAGCCACGAGCTAGGTTTAATTGAGTTGTAAATAAATTAACGCTACCTTTTTTTAACCGAATAGTTCCATCTGGTAATGGATTACCCAATGAACCATTGACATTGAGGCTACCTGTAGCCAGGAAGTTGAACAGTGCTGGACGGGTAATTTCGATATTTTTGCCTAAATCTAACTGCAAATTCTCAAATGTGACATTGGCGTTGTCTGTTTCTGGATTATTCCCCTTAGATGCTTTAATTCGTGCTATCTGTTTTGCCTGTTGCCGATTTTTCTGACTGGTTTCGGTTGTTTCTGACAATACTACCCGACCATTAGTTAAATTCACTTTACCACTCAAGGTTGGCTTGAGGACAGCTCCAGTAATTTGTAATTTACCACTAGCGTTTCCTTGATAAAGCCCTTTGAGATTCAATACTAGTTGCTCTAGGCTGACGGTGAGGGGATTCTCTATTTGTGTGGGTAAGTTTTTGGTGATGGGAATTTGTCCTTTAACTTCCACTTTACCCCGGCTATAGTTCCCTTGAAGATTTTCCACTAGGATACGGTCAAAATCAAAGTTGACTTTTCCATCAACTTGTGTTAGGCTTCCTGGCAATGTCCGGGCGGAAAAGGTGGCGGCGTTAAGTGTAGCTGTGCCATTCAATAGGGGGGCTGCCCATGTGCCACCGACTTGAATATCTACTTTTCCTTGACCATTTTCAAAGGCTACTTGGTCCGTAAACAGGTTTAATAGGGCTAATCCCTCGTTTCTTACTTGTATATCTAAATTGATTTCATTATTATCTGGGATAACGGCAGTAAAAGGTAAGGCGTAGGGAACACTACCAACAATATTTACTGGTTCTGTTTGACTAACTTTGATGGTACTACCAAAACGCAAACGCCCATCTGTATAACTAAAACTGGCATCAGCTAAGTTCACTGGCTTTTGATTGATGGCTCCATTGTTGACAGATACTGTTCCTCTGGCTTGGGGATTGGTAATGCTACCTGATAAGGCGGCTGTGGCAGTCAAATTTCCGGCTATGGTGAATGGTATTTTTTGATACTGATTAAGTGCGGCGAGGGGAAAGTTTTCTATCTTTAATGTACCGTTTTGTTCTTTACCGCCAATGTTTCCAGAAAAGTTAATAGAATTATTTTCTGACTCTATAAGTAATGGTAATAGTCTCAAATCTCCATTTCTGAAACTACCATTGGCAACTACTTTATCAGCATTATAAGTAAAACCAAAATTTTTGTTACCCCAAACGAAGTTTTGACCATTGAGTTGAAAATCTACTGCTATACCTTTGGTTGTATCTACTCCAACTTCACCGTTAAAGGTTCCGGTTAAATCAGCTAACTGAGGTATAAATTGGGATTCTTGACGTTCTTTTCGCTGTTTTTCTAAGAGGGCTACAATCTCGTAAAAGCGTTGAATTTGTACTAGTAAAGGTAATTTGGGCTTGCCCACTGGTTGGGTTTTTAAGTCATCTGCTTTACCATATATGGGTGTTGCCATGCCCCTCTGTAAGTCTTGGATGTCAAAGAGCTGGAGGGCGGCAAGGACATCTTGAATTTGCCCGCCGTTGATGTTTAGTTTTCCTTGAACTTGGGGGATGCCTGGTGTTTGAGTGATATTACCTGCAAAAGCGTATCTACTTTTACCTTTGATAAATTCACTACTGGTGAGGGTGGTTTTACCGTTGGTGTAATTGAACTGAGCTTGTAAGCGATCGCCTTCAATTGTACCAAGTTTTGGGTTAGCGATCGCTAGTTCTCCTTCAGTTGCCCATGTCTGTTGGTTGACGAGGAAATCTCCGTTTAATTTACCCGTGACTACGCCTTTACCTAAGGGGGTTTGAGGTGGTAATTCTAGGTTGAGTTTTTCCAGTGGTAGGTTTTGGACTTTGACGGCTAAATTGTTACCTCTGGTGTTTCCGGAAGCTATGGTTTGATTCCATTTAATATCAAAGGTTTGGGGATTGCCGTTGGGGTCTAGGTTCAGGGCAATTTTATTTTCGGGGCTAGCAACGTCTAAATTTAAACCACCACCGGGTTGGGACTGGAGATTCCCGGTTAATTTGGATTTAAATTCAAACTGATTCACCTTTAAATTATTTAGTGCTAATTGCCCTTGGATATTGGGTGTAGTGGGTTTACCTGTAATTGTGCCTGTAAAGTCTGTGTTTCCGGCTAAAGTCATGGCTTGGGGAAGATTTAACAGGAGTTGTTGGAGGTTGTAATTTTTCAGGCTGACATTCAGATTTAAATCAGTAATTTCCGGTGCTTCCACATCCTTAACCTTGGCGAGCACATAACCGTTAGCTTGCAAACCAGGGGCTGTTGCCCGTTCCACAATCAATCTGTCTCCCGTCCAACCCACCACCGCAGACAAGGGCTGTTTGACAACGGCAATGCCCTGGGATAACCTCGCTTTACCCACAGCCCGCATATTCGCCAAACTAAAGTTCTCCACCGTGCCGGCGGCTTGGAACTGACTATCCAACTTACCCCGCAGTTGCTCGTTAAATTTTGCGGCATTCAGCCCCTTGGCTGTAACATTGGCTTGGTAACGACCCTTGTTTAATTGAATATTATTAGCTGTAGCTGTGCCCCCAGCCACATTTAACTTTGCCTGCCCAGTGGCTTGAATATCCGCCAGTTGAAAAGAATCCACGGAACCAGCCACATTAAACTTACCTACAACCCTTTCCTGGAATAACTCTGGTACTTCTGCCAATTGTTGCAGTGGCACTCGATTTACTTGCAGTTGTGCTGTGTATAAGCCTGATGCTAGTTGAATATTGTTAACTGCAACGGTACCACCACCAATAGTTAATCTGGCATTACCTACCCCTTGTAACGTCTTGGGGCTGAGATTCTCCGTGCTACCGGCAATTTGAAACTTACCTGTTAAGGGATTTGCTAAGGCGGGATGGGAGTCTTTCAAAATTCGTCCCAGTCTTACCCCATTAGCCACTAACTGAGCCGCAAAGCTTTTATCTCCCAGGCGAATGTTAGATACACCTACCTTACCACCACCGATGTTGACTTCTCCTTGCTGGGTATTAATGTTGTTAATTTTGAATGGTGCGGAACTACCTGAGATAATTAAACCACCATTAAAACTTGCTCCCCCTAAAGAGACATTTTGTAATTGTTCCTTATCTACAAACGGCTCCAACTGCACTCCAGTAGCTCGTGCCACCGTACTCCAACTTTGATTATCCCAAGTACCAGCAGCCACCACCTTACCACCAGCCACCGCCAACTCTACATTGCGGAAAGCAACGGTTTTATCTGAGTAAACAATGGTTTCTCCCCTGGCAGCATAGGTTGCTTGGGGTGCTTGCCATCTCACAAAGGTTTGGACGTTGGTGGGAGTGCCTGTTAATACTGCGGTTGCGGCAACCTTACCAATTTGTAATGGTGGTTGAGCATTATAAGTTTGAGCTAAACCATCTCCTGGCAAATTCTTCCCTAGCAAACGGAAATTGAGGCTGGGGGTTTTACCTAATTGCAGGATACCGCCACCAGTCACCTCACCCCCTAACCTTGCCTTCCCTTGAATATCTCGAACAGAAATTAACCCAGTGCTGGTAAAAAAATCAAACTTACCCCGTATCCCTTGAAAATCAACCTTATCCACGCGAGCAGGCTTAATAGTAGCAACTGTACCAGAAATAATTGGTTGTGCGATCGCACCCCCAACCCGCACATCTGCTTTGACTTTCCCTGTCACCGGGATGGGGGATTTGACTTGTAGGGTTGCTAAAGCCTGGGGTAGGTTGACACTCTTGACTTTCCCAACTAACTGATAACCAGTTTGTGTATCGATAATCCCCTTGGCTACTAAGGGAATTTTGCCATAGTTGGTGGCAACATTTTCTAGTTTTATCTCCCTCCCTTGGAAACTGACATTGCCCCTAGCTTGATTAAAACTCTGGGGTGCTTGGGGGACTTGCAGTGTTACCCCTCCCACCGCCACCTTGCCAAATAATAGGGGTTCTTGCTGGGGTATCAACTGGACTTTTACATTCCCCTTGGCTCTCCCAGCCTTCAGTTCTACGGGTAATTTAATCAGTTTCGACACTTCCCGAACCAATAAATTCTCTGCCTGCACCTGCAAACTCGCAGCTAAGGTTTGGGGACGCACTTCTCCCCAAAGATTAATATTTCCCCCACTACCAGATTCTCCTTCCACCTGAAACATTATCAGTTGGTTGTTTTCCCGCAGTTGAGCAGAACCGTTGAGTTGGGAAAATGCTACTGGGGTATGAGGGGGAGTATTTTTTTGGGGTTTACTAACCTGATGGGGTAATAAAACCAGTTTGCCGTTGCGAATCCGCAGTTTGTCTAAATCAGTTTTAATGAGTCCACCTGCACCAGGGGGAGCCAAGGTAGTAGTAATCCAGTTTCCTTCCGTATCTTGCTGAATGTAAACATCTGGATTCACCAAAGTTACATCCAACTTTAATTGACGTTGAAATAATAATTGCCAGAAGTCGAAACCCACCTCTACCCCATCCATCGACACCTTATCGGCATCAGTGGATGTAGCAGGAATAGCCGATGCCCCAAATTTCACCCCTGAAAGGGAAAAATCTTGCAGCTTCCCTAGTTTCACCGGACGGTTGAGGGTAGTGGTAAGACTCTCTTGGGCTAGAGGAGCTAAATCTTTTTGAATAAATGTCCGTAACCGCCAAGTACCAACCCCGATGCCAATGGGCAGCATCACTCCCAAGGCAATACCACCGCGTTTCATCACCTTTAACCACAATGGCGCTCGCTGATTGTTTGCAGACTGAGTATCCTGAGGGGAAAATTTATTCATTGGACTTTTACAGTTGACTGATTGGTGTGGGATTCCAGACTCACAAAGTAGTTAGCACAATATTAATTATCTAAGTATCCTGGGAGATATAAACCAATTTGTAATTTTAAGATTTGTGATTTGATCTGTCTTGTGAGATATTATTTACTTTGGCGGTGAAAGGATAAGAAAACTCCCATTAACACTCATAGTTTGTTTATATATCAATCAAAAAAGCTGTAAGAGAGAAATTATTCAGTTTGCCTTAGCTGTTGATCCGGATTAAAACCCAAAATTGACCCCACTCTATTTTTCTCTAGCGATCGCTTAAAATATAATGGAATTGTTAAGAAATATATGTGTCATGGAGTCGCAACATAATGGCGCGATCCGTATGACAATATATAAATTCATTAGAGAAATTGCAAATTGTTCTCCCTCGAAATTTAGTACAACAATATTAAGTCGAGTGATAATTTTTTCTGCCATTGACCAATGAATTAGCCCTCAAACTTTTAACTAACGTGGGGGCTGGAGAGCAGTAAGTCCCCCGCCATAATCTTTGATTTGGTGTGGGAGGATGTCACAATTAAGAAATTGAGTAGAGTGCTAAGGACGGATAATTACCCCCATGCGTGTTTTTGTGTTATTGTTTAATGCTGGTACGGACAATGAAGGGATTCACACAATTCGGGAGGGCGATCGCAATAAAATTCTCATGTTTGAATCTGAAGATGATGCCACTCGCTTTGCCCTACAACTGGAGGCTCAAGACTTCCCCACAGCTTCCGTAGAAGAGATTGATGCTGAAGAGATTAAGGCATTTTGTGAAAGTGCTGGTTATGAATTTGAGTTAATCCCCGCCAATGAATCTTTAGTCCTACCTCCAGAACTCAATGTAGAAGAAACTGATTGGCAAGAGGAAGGGAAGGAACAGAAAAATCAAACTGAAGCATTCAGTGATAATACTGAAGATTCAGAGGAACGGGAAATGTCTGATGCTGAATTAGACAGCATTCGCCGCAAACTAGAAGGATTATTGTAATTAATAATTGGTGCAATAGCCCATAGAACCGTAAGAGGTCGGTAAGCGGTGAAGACAATTCCACAGATTGCAGCATCAATCTGGACATATTCGTCCTAGATATGGTGGAACAATTAGCGTGGGTTTTAAACGCGGCTCAATTGTCAAACACCCAAAATATGGTTTTTGTGATGTGGGTGGATGGCAAGAATTGCCGACTAAAAAAGACCCGAACAGAAAAACAATCAGCTTGCACAATAAGCGCGAATGGTAAACGATTAACTCAAAATGCAAATCCTGTTGATTGTAAATTCAAATCTTACGGCTCGTGGAGAATTTCCACGGCGGATAAATCCGCTTGAGTCGTGTTTCCTCGGCGACCTGAAGGTACGCGATTTCCACACTCCCAGGAGGTTTTAGATGACAAATTTGCAGGAACGTGGGCATCTTTTAACCGAGCAAGTTAACCCCAATAGCCTTAATCTGGATCGACTTGCCTCTCTGGAATTGGTAGAACTATTTAATAGTGAAGATCAAAAGGCTGTAGCGGCAGTTGCTGGAGCTAAAAATGAGTTGGCACAAGCAATAGACATGACAGCCGCTCGCCTGCGTCAAGGTGGACGTTTATTTTATATTGGTGCAGGGACTTCTGGGAGATTAGGTGTATTAGATGCTGCCGAGTGTCCGCCGACTTTTTGTACCCCTCCAGAGTTAGTACAGGGGATTATTGCCGGGGGTGCGGGGGCACTAGTACGTAGCTCAGAGGATTTGGAAGACCGCGCCCAAGATGGAGCCGGAGCGATCGCCCAACGTCAGATTACGCAGTTAGATGTGGTAGTAGGGATTACCGCCGGAGGAACTACCCCCTTTGTCCACGGTGCTTTACGAGCCGCCCGTCAAAGGGGGGCAGCAACTATTTTTATAGCTTGCGTACCTCGTTCCCAAGTACCTTTTGAAGCCGATGTAGATATTCGCCTCTTAACTGGACCAGAAATATTAGCTGGTTCTACCCGACTCAAGGCTGGTACTGCCACCAAGCTAGCTTTAAATATCCTCTCTACCTGTGTCATGGTCGGTCTGGGCAAAGTTTATGGCAATCGCATGGTAGATGTGGCAGTGACAAACCATAAACTCCGCGATCGCGCTTTGGGTATTCTACAAGATTTGACTGGCTTAAGTCGAGATGCTGCGGGCTTTTTACTGGAACGTAGTGGGAAATGGGTCAAGTTAGCTCTGTTAATGCATTGGACTGATTTACCAAAGTCCGAAGGCTCTAAACTACTCGCAGAACACCAAGGTAATTTAAGAGCAGCTGTTGATAGTTATCAGGGGAAGAGTGAAGGAGTGAAGGAGTGATGGAGTTCGGAGTGTGGGGAGTGAGGGAGTGAGGGAGTGAAGGAGTGAGGGAGTGAGGGAGTGAGGGAGTGATGAATTAAAGACTGTCAACCATCAACTAACAACCATCAACTAACAACTAACAACCATCAACTAACAACTAACAACTAACAACCATCAACTAACAACTAACAACTGTCATCCCAAAATAAGGGTCGTGCTTGTTGGGTAGAAGACAATTTTTCTTCTAAACCTTGCCAATTTTCCCGTTCAATGATACCAATAACTTCATCGATTTGTTGACGGTACTGTTGTAGGGATGTCAGTAATGCTTGGCGATTATACTGCGCCATCATCACTCCTAATTCTGGGTTACCACCACCCACACGACTAGTATCTCGGAAGCCAGAGCTAGCTAGATTTTGAGCCATTTCTAATACTTGGCGATCGCTTTCTCCCATACAAGCTGCAATCAAGGAAGCACTAACCATGACGGGTAAATGGGAAATCCAACTAACGGCTAAATCGTGAACCTCTGGAGAACAATGATATATTTTTGAACCCAACTCACCCACCAATCCTTGCATCACTTCCATAACAGACTTTGGTGTGGTGGCTGTGGGTGTCAGTACATAGGGTCTGTCCACAAATAAATTCCTTTGGGCTGCTTCTATGCCACTATTAGCCGTTCCTGCCATAGGATGTCCACCGATGAAGTTCTGCCAACGGGGAGCCATAGCTTGGACTATGGGTGTTTTTACGGAACCCACATCAGTAATAATACAACTCTTAGGTAAGTAATTAATTAACTCTGCAAATTTGGGAATAATGAGGGCTATGGGTGTGCAAATAAATACCACATCCGCCGTTGCTAGTAGGTTTATGTCCGTTGCAGCTTCATCCACACAGCCAACAGCGATCGCTTGTTCGCAAGTAGATGGACGACGGCTAACCCCTAGAACATAATGTCTGTGCGATCGTAAATCAAACCCTAAAGAACCGCCTATGAGTCCCAATCCGAAAATGCCAATATTCATAAAACTATTAATTCCCGTCCTCGATCTAGTAAACCTCATCTATGTTGAAATCTGGAGTTTTTAATTATTCTGATGTGTCATTGCGACGTAAGGAAGCAATCCCAAAGTCCTGTTATGAAACTACGGTTCTCAAGGTAGGCGAGGTTTAATTTCTGCATAATTTACCAAATAGTAATCGGTATCAAGCCCCCAAATTATATTTGTGGAGGTGGAAAAATTTTTTCCGTTTCTCACTGATAACTGATAATTGAAATGACTATAACTTGAATGAGTGTTTGTAGGGTGCGTATAGCCCTCCAGGCATGGCTACGCTAAAGCGTAAGCGCGTAACGCACCATTCATCTCGACTTTGGTGCGTTGCGCTGCGCGACAACACAACGCCAGTCGCCTTATGTCGGGAAACCCGCCAACAGCGCTGGCTCCCCTACGTATTTTTTCTAACGTAACAGATGGAATACCCAAACATTTACCCAGTGACTATAACTTGAATGAGTGTAGAAGAATTACTGAAACAATACGAAATCGGGGTTAGAGACTTCAGCAGTATTGACCTGACTGAGGTTAATCTCAGTGGTTTCAAACTCAGTCAAATCAATTTGGCTAATAGTAATTTGAGTGTTGTCAACTTAACCGGAACGGATCTCCACCAAGCCGATTTAAGTTATGCCAAGTTAAACGTAGCCAGACTACACGGTGCCAATCTCTATCAAGCCATTTTGAATCAAACTATTCTTAATGTTGCTAACTTAATTCGTGCCAATCTCAGTCACGCTCAATTAACACAAGCTTCTCTAATCCGTGCAGAATTAATTCGCGCCGATCTCAGTTACGCCAATTTAACTGATGCCAACCTCAGTAGTGCTGATTTACGAGAATCTACCCTCCGCCAAGCTAAACTGATTGGCGCCAACTTAAGTCAAGCTTTCTTGGAAAATGCTGTTCTCCAGGGAGCCAACTTAGCGAGAGCCAATCTTCATGGTGCGGACTTAAAAAAAGCCAATCTCAGTGCTACCAATCTCCAAGGGGCTGAACTACGACAAGCAAATCTGACGGGTGCTGACTTGAGTGGAGCTAATTTAATTGGTGCAAATCTCCGTTGGGCTAATTTAAGTGGGACAAATCTCAGTTGGGCGGATCTGAGTGAAGCTAAGTTGAGTGGAGCTAATTTAGCCGATGCAGATTTGAGTCATGCTAATCTAGGTAATGCTAGTCTGGTTCATACCGATTTAAGCCAAGCGATATTGATTAATGCTGAATGGGTAGGTGCAGATTTAACCGGAGCAACCCTGACAGGGGCAAAACTACATGGTGCTTCCAGGTTTGGCTTAAAAACCGAAGGTATTATGTGTGAATGGCTCGATCTTAGTCCCAAAGGCGATCGCTCAATCATTCACAATTTTTACTTAGAAGACTTACACGAGTTTTTCAACCAGACTCCGCCCACCATCAAAATTATCGTCGATCTACCCCTAGACACAGAAGCCAATTTTGCCCTAGCTGGCACTTATTTTCAAATTTCCCAACAATACCAAAAAATCCAACAACCCCCCTCCATGGAAATTGGATTGCGGCGCACAGTATTTACCTTTCAGGTGGATAGCGATCGCGATTTATTCCTGACTGCTTATATCGCTATCCTGCCCTTTTTAAATGCTACCCCTACCCAGCAGAATATTTGTTCTATATTGAAAATGATATCTGGCAAGGAAACTTACCATCTGGGTGTTAAATATGCGGATATGTTCAAAGAATTAAATACCATGATGGATGTAGCTGTTGAAGGGGCGATCGCCATCAAAAAAAGCAAAAAAATCCTGAGAATAGCAGAAAAAATCAAATTCTTCCAAGCTCCTACCCAGACAATTTTAACTAATTCCAGTAACAAAAAATTGATTGTGTATAGTCACCCCAATTTTGGCAAGCATTTTATTCACAGTGAGGGAGTGAATTTTACTGCTGAGAATAATTCGACCAATGAAGTAGATAATATAATTACCCCTACCTTTAATACAGTACTTGATTTTATTAAAGGTTTTCATTATACATAGCCATAAAGACGTGGTTTAAATTAATAGTTAGATTAATATAGGAATCCGGTTTGATCGAAGTCAGAAGTTTGAAGTCAGGAAGTTTGAGCATCCTGTTGTTCAAACTTCTGATAACTATAGGGGTCAAAAACCCCATCCCCTATGGGTTGTCCGTTTTGAGTTGGGGTCAGGGTCCCCATCTCAAAACCCCCCTCATACTAAGTTGCATTCAAAGATAGTACCCAGTCATTGCGACGCTCCGTAGACGCGTTAGCGGCTTCTCGCAGAGTAGCAATCTCATTGACTCGAACTACTATGATAGAACG
>JAAUYI010157751.1_pt1 | contig 34359 bp, 24 predicted proteins | sample 7278041 | NCBI WGS metagenome assembly JAAUYI01 (sample SAMN14350216, study PRJNA611818) | marine sediment metagenome | isolation source: surface marine sediment (0.6m) | place: French Polynesia: Moorea | collected 2018-08
AGATTTGGGCGTATACTTTCCGAGAGTCCCTCGGTAGGTTTTAATGTCTTATACTGACTATTGGTATTTTATCATTTAAAGGCACAGCCAAAGTGCTACCTCGTCCTACATATCCTGCCTTAAGGCGCTTGAGTTTTGGACTTCGACTAGTTTCTATAATTCAGCAAGAAAGCTATTTACTGAGGTAGGAATAATAGTAATTATCAGCGTGGGATGCATAGGTGTTAGTGCCAAGGAGTCAGTGCAGTGACAGAAATAAACCACTTAAATTCAGAGGTAATTGAAGAAGATATAGAGCCAGAAGAAGAGGATATAGAACAGGAAGATGATGTAATTAATACGCCATTCGATCCAAATTTAATTAGGGTTGATACTCGACCAATGACTGTTGACTTAGTGCTGAAAAGAATTAAGTTTGATGAGATTGATTTAGCACCCGAATTTCAACGTCATGCTGAGATTTGGACACAGACTGCTAAAAGCCGACTGATTGAATCTATTCTAATTCGTATTCCATTACCAGCATTTTATATGGATGCTACTAACGAAGACAAATGGTTGGTGATAGATGGACTACAAAGGCTGAGTGCCCTAAAGAAGTTTGCTATTGATAAGGAACTTCGGCTAAGTAACCTAGAATTTCTGACTCATCTTGAAGGGAAAAATTATGACGAATTACCCCGTAATTATCAGCGGCGCATAGATGAAACTGTGCTGACAGTTTATTTAATTGAACGTGGAACTCCACCAGAAGTAAAATACAATATTTTTAGGCGGATAAATACAGGCGGTGAACCTCTATCTCCACAAGAGCTACGCCATGCTTTAAATCCAGGACAAGCCACAAAATTTTTAGATAAACTTGCTAAATCAAAAGAATTTATCAAGGTTACTCGTATCAGTCAAAAGCGACAGCAACGCATGGATGACCATGAATTTGTACTTGGTTTTATTGCTTTTTATTTGACATCATATAAAAAATATCCCATCAAACAAGGTAGAGATTATTTTTTGAATGAAGCCATGATAAAAATTAATCATATGAATACTGAAGAACTAGATGTAATTGGAAGTAAATTTAAATTTTCCATGACATTAGCATATTCTATATTTGGAGAATATGCTTTTAGAAAAATTCTCAAAAACGCAAAAAAAAAGCCACCTCTCAATAAATCCTTGTTTGAAGCTTGGTCTGTTGTCTTGAGCAATCTTACAAATCAAGAAGCAGAATTACTTAAACAACGCAGCAATATTTTAAAAAATACATTTGCTCTCTATATTGAAACCGATGAAGAATTTGTAAAATCTATATCTCAGGCTGCTGATAAAGTTGATTATAGATTTGAGAAAATTGAAGAAATTATTCAAGAAGTACTGTCATGATAACTTCCTTGTGTCTGAAAAATTTCAAACCATTTGAAGAACAATTACTTGAGTTTAGACCTCTGACATTACTCTCTGGTCTTAACAGTACAGGTAAATCCTCAGTATTGCAATCACTGTTACTATTAAGGCAATCTTACCAACAAGGATTATTACCAAAAACAGGCTTAGCACTCAATGGGGAATTAGTTTGTATTGGTACCGCTCAAGATGCTCTTTACGAAGAGGCGAAAGAAGACTTAATCAGTTTTACAATTACATGGAAACATGGCGAAGAGAGCATATGGGAATTCAAATATAACCGTGAAGCAGATGTTTTGGATTTAGTTACGCAAACTAACCACGAATCTTATAAATCAAGCCTTTTTAACGATAATTTCCAGTATCTTCAAGCAGAGCGTATTGGTTCCCGTCCATTCTTTGAAATGTCCGATTTCCAGGTAAGACAGCATAAACAACTGGGTACCAAAGGAGAATACACTGCTCACTTTCTTTCACTTTATAGAGATAAAGATATTCCCCACAATCATCTGAGTCATCCCACAGCAATATCACTTAGTCTGTTAAACCAAGTTGAAGCATGGATGGGAGAAATCAGCCCTGGTACACGCATCGAAATTAGGTCGAATCCAGATATGGATCTGGTTAGTTTACAATACCCCTATGGACTTAGTAACCCCCGGCGTTCAACCAATGTAGGCTTTGGAATTACCTACACCCTACCAGTTATTGTGGCAGTCCTTGCATCATCTTTAGATACACTAATTATGGTTGAAAACCCAGAAGCTCATCTCCATCCCAAAGGACAAGCCAAAATGGGAGAATTGTTAGCCCTTGCAGCAAGTTGCGGTATTCAAGTTGTGGTAGAAACTCATAGCGACCATGTTTTAAATGGGATTCGTCTTGCTGTTCATCGTGGTAAACTTGACCATCAAGATGTACAATTGCACTACTTTCAGCGATTAGAAAAAGAAGGAAAAATTGTTACTGAAGTAATATCTCCACGTATAACTCGTAGTGGAAGAATTAATAAATGGCCTGATGGTTTCTTCGATCAAATGGAAAAAGACCTAATGGAGTTGATGTAAATGCACTTCCTGATTAACGAACAATCCTTTATTGGGCAAGCAGAAAATAATTATGATGCTGACCATCTAATGCAAGTATTGTTCGAGATAATCAAGGAACTAGAACCAATTCAATATTCAAAACCAATACTGATTCACAGTAGTTTTTTCGATTGTCAAATATCAAATAGCATTAAATTACGTGACTGGTTACATTCAAAATACGAATCTTCTAGTGGAGAGGAGCAAGAAAAGATTCGTATATTGCTGATTAAGTTAATGAACAAGGGTCCTTTTATAGATGAACTTCTAGATGAAAAACTTGAATTTCATGAATGCCATTTTAATGGTCGAGATGTTTCTGGAAGTTCATTAGCAGGAGCAGCTCATCTTATTAATAGAGAAGAATTGGGAAATTTAATTAGCTTACAGAATGCACCTGAATTTGCTGCTGATTGTATCCAGGTAAAGTTCAGTACAGACGGTGCATCTTATCAAGATATAGAAATATCTAATTTCACAGATGTAAGTCAAGCCAAAAAATTACGCCCACGTTACGTACCTAGTCCTAAACATGCTAAAGGTGGTTGGGGTACTTTTATGGATTTAAGTGATGAAATTGCTCAAGAAGTTTTAGATAGAGGTATTGTAAATGGTAGACAAATTTATGGCTACTATGATGAAAAATTTTATGAATTTCAGTCAGACAATGCTGGTGGTTTTCATGGATACCCTGTTGACCAAAATGAAGTTCCTCCTAAAATAATTGAAGATTTGAAGCAGATTAACAATTAAGAAATATTTGAACATAAAGGTAGCAATCACTCCTCACTCTCATTTGAAACCGGGTCGAAAAACCCGGTTTCTCAATCTGGTTAATGAATCGCTGTCCTAACTCCCCTACTTACTACTGACTAATTTTTGTAGCAAGGGGGGTAGTGGATGATTCCGGAAGTGAGAATACTGGGAATCAACTTGATGAGCCTTTTTCACAATCCGGTTAAAGAAGAAATTAACTAACTTTAATTCCCTAAAAATCTTTTGCGGATCTTCAAGATGACTTTTTGGTAATTGCTGTCCCATTTTCTTGAACACTAAACCCATAGGAATATTGATTTCATCCTGGAGTTTCAGAAAACGGGCAAATACTGGAGCAGAAGCAGAAACTAGAGAACCAGCACCACCTCTTGCTTGTGACCAACCAATGTAATAAATTCCTTTATAATCTTCCAGAAATGAGCCTCCATAGCACTTTACTATTGAGCCTTCTACTCGCTGGAGTTCTGGAGCTAAGAATGGATAAGCCACATGGAAGCCAGTTGCACAAACAATTAAATCAAAGGTTTCTCGACTACCATCCACAAATTCAACTTCCTCACCATCCAAACGACGCACCCCTGGCTTACAGGTAATGCGACCATGTTTAATGTAGTAAGGGACTTCATTATTTAAGGTAGGGTGCTTGTCAAAAATTCGATATTTAGGTTCGGGTAAACCATAATTTTGATACTTACCAAAGGTCAGTTGAATAATTAAATAAGCCGTAAATCTCTGAAACCATTGTGGCATCCACCATTTTATTAAATCTGAAACTGGAACACCTACAAAAGTTTTGGGAATAAACCATACAGACTCACGCATACTTAACACAGATTTAGCTCCCACACGAGCTGCTTCTGCTGCTACGTCACAAGCTGAATTCCCTCCACCAATTACCAAAACTCTTTTACCACGCAACTGTTGGGGAGTTTTATAATCTTTGGAATGGATAATTTCTCCGTTAAATTCTCCTTCAAACTGGGGAAAACGTTTACACCAGTGATGACCATTACAAATGATAACCCCTTTGTAAATTCGCTGTTCCCCATTCTCAAAGGTGACTTCCCAAAGATTATCTTCAACAGGTCTTACGTAGCTAACTTTACGATTTAGCTCAATATTTTTACGTAAATCAAACTGATTAGCAAAGGAATTTAAGTAATCCCGCATATTTTTGGCACTGGGAAAGTCCGGATAATCATCCGGCATGGGGAAATGGGTAAACTGGGTAATCTTGCGTGATGAAATGATATGTGCAGTTTCATACACACCATGATACCAATTGCCACCAATATCATCACTGGCATCAACTTGGTCATAGGGAATATTGGCAGCCTTAAGGGACTCAGCCATACCCAATCCCACAAAACCAGCTCCAATAATCAGATGCTTGTGAGTAGTGTCCAACATATTTTTAAATTTACTGGAATTGACGATTTTCTAGACTTTTTGTAAATGTGTTGCTAATCCATCCAACTAAACTGGGGGAATATCGTGTGAGAATATGAAAAGCCTGGGCAATGATATCGGGGAATACCTGCAATTTGTTATCAATAATGCCTCTAATTGTTGCCCGCATTATCTTTGCAGGTTCTGCCACCATATATTCCGGAACACCCTGAATTTTCTTAGCTAAAGTTCCATACCGTTGTGATTGCAGAATTGGGGTGCGGGTAAAGAAAGGATAAACAGCAGTAACCTTGACATTGTATTCTTTGAGTTCATTAAATAGCCCTTCGCTAAATCCCCGCAAACCAAACTTAGTGGTTGCATAATGAGTCATTCCCGCAAAAACAGACCAACCTGCGATGCCGGAAATATTGACAATATGACCTTTTCTACGGGCAATCATGTCAGCAACAAACAAAGAACTTAGTCGCATGGGTGCGAGTAAGTTGACTTGTATTACTAGCTCCCATTTTTGACTGGGAACTTCATCCATGCGACCAAACAGCCCAACACCAGCATTGTTAATTAGAATATCAATGGGGATATTGAGGGCGTTTACCTGATGATAAAGGGTTTCGCATCCCTCACGGGTAGAGAGGTCGCCAGGTATAATTGCTAATACTTCACCAGTTGAAACTTGATGCTGAATTGCCTGAACTTGTTGACGTAAAACAACTTCGTCTAGATCTGTTAAAATCAATCGGCTACCAGCTTCTAGCAGTTGTCGGGTTAATTCCTGTCCAAACCCACCAGATGCACCAGTAATCAAAACCACAGCTTCGTATAACTGAGTCATAAAAAACCTCCTGGGAGTCGGAGTCAGAAAACTTTGTCACGGGGTCACAGATCCCCGACTTCTCCAAAAAGTCGGGGATCGCTCACACCCACAACTAATTAAAATTAATGTCTAGATTTAAATCTTAGGTCAACTGAAGATACCTAACTGTAGCAATGACCACGGCATTTTCATATTAGTCCCCCACGGTCAAATCCCACAATCAAGGATGAAAATGCGGGGGTGACTAACTCTTCAAGGGCGCACGCAATGCGCCCCTACTCCGCGCCTCCTAACTGTTTTCAAGCTAGTCCCCCACGGTCAAATCCCACAATCAAGGATGAAAATGCGGGGGTGACTAACTCCTCAAGGGCGCACGCAATGCGCCCCTACTGCGGCTCCTACACCTAAGCTGTCAACCATCAACTAACAACTAACAACCATTTTCAAGCTAGTCCCTCACGGTCAAATCCCACAACCTGCCCATGAAAATAATTCCCTCACTCCTTCACTTTACTGGAGTTGACCCTTTTGTAGTTTTTTGTCAAATGTGTCGCTCATCCACCCAAGTAACTCAGGAAAATATCGTTTGAGAAGATGAATAGTTTGTGAGGCAACGTCGGGAAATACATGCAATTTATTATTAACAATACCTCGAATTACTGCTTGCATTACCTTTGCTGGGTCTGTTGCCATATAGTCTGGAATACCTTTGTTATGCTTGGCTAGGGTGCCATACCTCTGTGACTGGAGAATTGGGGTGCGGCTAAAGAAGGGATAAACAGCAGTAACTTGGATATTGTATCCCTTGACTTCATTAAACAACCCTTCACTGAGTCCTCGCAAACCAAACTTACTGGCTGCATAATGAGCCATTCCTGCACCTGCGGACCAACCTGCTAAGGAGGAAATATTAACGATATGACCTTGTTTACGGGCAATCATATCAGCAACAAACAAAGAACTTAACCGCATGGGAGCTAGTAAGTTGACTTGCATTAAAAGTTCCCATTGTTGGCTGGGAACTTCATCCATGCGACCAAACATCCCAATACCTGCATTGTTAATCAAAATATCAATGGGGATGTTGAGTGCTTTTACCTGATGGTAAAGGGTTTCGCAACCCTTGCGGGTAGAGAGATTGCCAGGTATTATTGCTATAACTTCACCAGTTGAAACTTGATGTTGAATTGCTTCAACTCGTTGGCGTAAAACATCTTCATCCAAATCCGTTAAAATGAGTCGGCTACCAGCTTCTAACAACTGTTGAGTTAGTTGCTGTCCAAATCCACCAGATGCACCGGTAATAAGAATAACAGCCTCGTGTAGTCGGGTCATAAAACAACCTCTTGGGAGTCTGGTAACTACAAAATATAATCATTTGTAATTGAGTGGAGTACAGTTTCAAGGTAGGAATATGACATGGTTACCCTCCTACCTCTGTACCTCACTATCAAAAATGGATGTCTTGAATTTATAGCGATTTTGACTAAGGTAAATTACCACTACATTTGTGTGAAATGTTGCCACAGGGATACTCCCCGTGACAAGATCGCACCTAAGTCTGTAGTTCTGGAATTTCCTTGAAGTCTTGCTTTCAACTTCAAACCGCTATATTCAAATCTTAGGTGAACTCAGGGCAACCAACTGTAGCAATGACCACGGCATTTTAATATTAGGTATAAGCCATGAATATTTTCTCAATGCTGGTAATCCAAAGGGTAGTAGAAAACGCAGAGAACGCAGGGATACAGGTAGATTTCCATCCTGGTCTACAAGTCCGTATTGCTGTGCAATTTCAGCAACAATTTGTACCTTTCCTGTACGTTGGATAATATTGGTTTCTTCTGCAAGTTTGGCAATTACTCTGCCTGTGAGTAAAGGAGTTTCCCAGTTATAGCGATCGCGCAGCGGCTCCTGAGGAGCATCGCTCATGAATCCAGCTTTTTTATCAGTATCATTTTTGTCTTCCATTTCAGATACCATCTGGGAAATATGCTCGGTTCCCACAATCCCAGGCCACAGGGAAATAGAAGTAACATTATATGGTTTGAGTTCAACAGCCATATCAGCCGCCAAGCGATCGCACGCCGCTTTCCCCGCACCATAAGCTGCACCGAAAATATAAGATAGACCACCCCAAGAGGAAATGGTACAAATCAATCCCTGTCGCCGTTTAGTCATCATCCGGGCAGCAAAAATACTGGCAACATAGTGACTGCGAAGACCAACATTATTACAAGCATCCCAAAGGCTGGGTTCAAATTCCCAAAAGGGCTTACCATTGGCATTTTTCAATGCTTGCACGCCCCCATATACATTGTTTACCAGGAGGTCTAATTTTCCATCCTGTTCATCCTGGATACGCTCAAATAGCGATCGCACCTGCTCATCGTCACTATGGTCTACTTGCACAGGAATACATACACCACCTGCCGACTCCACTGCTGCCTGAGTATCCCGCAAACACCCGGAAATTTGGTCACCAGCATTTGATTTATCCCAGCTGCGACCTGTAATGTATACAGTTGCACCAGCTTCACCTAAACCGACAGCAATTCCCTTACCCAAACCCCGTGTTGCACCCGTAACTAATATAACTTTTCCCTGAAGATTTTTCATTGGCTGACACCGTGCCCCTAAACCTATATTTTACAATCACCAGCCCCTATGATTAAACATCTAATAAAATGATTCAGGGTCGCTCAAAAGTTGAAAAGTTGTAAGATAGGTTCATAATATGCCGTACAGTCAATTTACTATCGAACAAATCAAGAAAGACTTTGGGATATCTATATTCGAGCAATTTGGGACTTTTCTTAACGTACCAGAGGTAGATTGTAGCGATTTTCTCAAACAAACTCTACAAGAATATTTGCCCTTAGCATTAGCAATCGACACAGAAAAAGCTCGTTCCGAACTGATTGTCATGCCAATATTAGTAGAACTGAAAAGACAACACCAATCACAAAATCAATCGCAAATAAGTATATTTTCTGGTCGAGATTTTACGGTAGATGTCAGTAAAGGATTGAATGGATTCTGTGATTTTTTAATCAGTCTTTCTCCCGAACAAATTATTATTGAAGCACCTGTTGTGGCTTTAGTAGAAGCTAAAAATGATAATATTCAATCGGGATTGGGACAATGTATGGCAGAAATGATCGCAGCACAAATTTTCAATGAAACAAAAGGGAATCAAATTTCTACTATTTATGGTGTTGTCACTACCGGAACAAACTGGAAATTTTTAAGATTAAATGGTAAAACCATAGAGATAGATCTAAATGAATACTATATTAGTCAGTTAAAAAAAATATTCGGAATTCTGAAAAGCGCAATTGTAACCGAGTAATTAGGCGATTTTTGGACGGATTATATGATTCTCAAGATAAAACCTCAACTTGTCATGAGTAGCCCGCAGTTACAGTAGTACACCCATTGATACACGCAGTTCGATAAGATGGTTAAAGCTACTCCTTCTCAATACTATGAAACTACCAGATAGTCCCAAAACTCCCCCTTGGTTGCAGAAGATTCAGTACATAACCAATCCCCTCGGTTATATGGATAATGCTTACCAACGCTATGGTGATATCTTTAACGCACCGATTATTGGGAATCATTCTAGGGTATTGTTAGTTAGCGATCCAGAGGGGTTACAACAGCTATTTACCAGGGATAGTAAGGAGTTTTATACCCCCAGTAATGGAGTTTTACAAATGTTGGTGGGGGATAATTCTATATTTTGCTTAGAAGGGAATCGCCATAAAAGAGAGCGTAAATTATTAATGCCTCCCTTTCATGGTGATAGAATGCGTGGTTATGGGCAAACTATTTGTGATTTGACGGAAGAAATATTTAGTCAATTAACCCCTGGTACAAATTTCTCTGCACGTAGTGTTGTCCAGAATATTTCCATCGAAGTCATCTTAAAGGTTGTCTTTGGTATCCATGAGGGAGAACGTTTCCACAAACTCAAACAATTGATGGTGGAGTGGATGGATTCCTTTGCATCTCCCTTAGTTTCCAGTTTGCTGTTTTTCCCCTTCCTGAGAAAGGATTTTGGTGCTAAGAGTCCTTGGGGATATTTTCGTCGCTTACAGCAGCAAATAGACCAATTGATTTATGCGGAAATTAGGGATAAACGTTCCAAATACAATCCTTCTGATACAGATATCCTTACCTTATTAATGTCAGCGCGAGACGAACATGGAGAGGGGATGAGCGATGAGGAATTACACGATGAGTTAATTACTTTACTCGTTGCTGGACATGAAACCACCGCCACAGCCATATCTTGGGCTTTATATTGGGTACATAAACAACCAGTAATATTAGAAAAATTACTGAGAGAATTAGATAGCCTTGGTGATTCTCCAGAACCAATGAACATTTTTAAATTGCCCTATCTGACTGCTGTTTGCAATGAAACCCTGCGGATTTATCCCGTAGCAATGTTAACTGTTCCCAGGGAAGTCAAAGAACCTGTGGAATTAATGGGTTATCAATTAGAACCTGGTACGAGGGTATATGGTTGTATTTATTTAACCCATCGGCGTGAAGATTTATACCCGCAGCCCAAGGAGTTTAAACCGGAGAGATTTCTAGATAGACAATATACACCCTATGAGTTTTTCCCTTTTGGTGGTGGGGCACGGCGTTGTATTGGCGAAGCTTTGGCAATATTTGAGATGAAGTTGGTATTGGCAACTATTCTGGGGAATTATCAGTTGGAATTGGTGGATAATCTACCAGTTAAGCCACAGAGACGAGGTGTTACCATTGCGCCTGCGGGTGGGGTGAATATGGTATTGAAGGAGAGACGACAAAATCAGCTATTCGCTGAAAGTACTTCTATTTCAACTTGAAATATCAGACTCTGCTTTGGATACTCCCTTCCCGGCAGAAGATTACCTATAACGTAGGTTGGGTTGAACGAAGTGAAACCCAACGATATGCTGGGTTTCGTCCCTCAACCCAGCCTACAATCTTTCGGTAATTTTATAGCGGGAAGGGAGTAGTTCTTGAATTACTTACGAATAGCCACTAAAACTCTATTTGGTGAGGATATAAACTCAGGGGAAGCTCCACGTATCGAACAATAATATAACGTTTCTTAGTCTGGTGAAGCCCGATCTACTAGCATTGCTTCTACACCTGCTTTCTTATCCCGAACTCAGTTAATATCACTCCAGCAAATCTGGTTCCTGACGCACAATCATGTCATAAAGAGATTGAAAACTAAACCATCCAATGTGGTGAGAACCAACCTGACTATGGGTCAAACGAGCCGTATCTGGATCAATCAACACTGGTTTTCCTGCGGCTTCAGCCATCAATTGGGCATGACAACAACGATCCATCGCTACAAACCACCATGCAGTTTCATCCACTGAATGACCAACGGTTAGTAAGCCGTGGTTACGCAGGATAATAGCCTTTTTCTCTCCCAGAGTGGCAGCAATGCGATCGCCTTCTCCAGTTTCCAGCACTACCCCGGTATAATCATCGAATAAAGCATGGTCTTCATAAAATGCACAGGCATCTTGAGTCAAGGGATCGAGCAAGCGTCCCAGGGTTGACCAAGCTTTACCATAAAGTGAATGGGCGTGAGCTGCTGCATTCACATCAGGTCGAGCTTGGTGAATGCGGGAATGAATCGCAAAAGCCGCCGTATTTACAGGTCTATTACCTTTGACAACTTCACCCTTATGGTTAACTAGCACTAGGTCTGATACTCGAATTTGACCGAAGTACATTCCAAATGGGTTAACCCAAAAGCAATCAGTAAATTCGGGATCGCGGACAGTGATGTGTCCGGCGACACCTTCATCAAAGCCGTAACGGGCAAATAGACGAAATGCAGCAGCTAAACGCTGTTGGCGGTGAAGACGTTCTGATTCTATGCTCTCAAATGTAGGTGGTGTGGGTAAGTCTAAGTTTGGCATAGATTTATCTCTAAGATGAATCCTAACTATTGTGTAATTTTTGAGCCTATTTAATTAAATAAAAATACTTGAAAATGCAGCATTCTCAATTAGCCCAAATGTCCGCCTAGGAATGAATTCCTAGGCTCAAAGACCAAGTCTGATAAATCAGACTGGGTAAGGCTTGCAGTGCGTTTTAACTAACAACTTGCACCAATTCCAAGAACAGGAGGCAGAGCCTCCTTTCCCCTAGTTACCAGGCTCAGCCTGGTAACTAGAATATAGAGCCTCTGGCTCTTGCCCTTGAATGGTGCAAGTTATCAGTTTCAACGCATTTACTGGATTTTCAAAAATTTCTCTAATCCTACCACCAAACTAGGAGGCCAACGGCGAACATTTTTTACCCAGTTAATATCCTTATAACGGCTATCCAATCCATAAGCCGCTACCCAATTACTTTCCGCTTCCCCTGGCTGTCCGTTTGCCCAGTACGCAGCAGTTAAAGCAGCTCGCATATCTGCAAATTGGGGATATTTACGGACAAGACTCTTCATTTCCCGGATAGCAGTTTCTGTATTACCAGTTTCATACACCGCTAAGGCATGATTAGCACGGGCAAAGGCAAATTTGGGGTTAATCTCCGTAGCTTTTTCATAATCAGCGATCGCATCGGACCATTTCCCTAAACCTGCTTGAGCATTGCCCCGATTGTTATAGGCCATCGCATCATTGGGGTCTAATTCTAACACATGATTATAATCAGCGATCGCATCGGACCATTTTCCCAACCCCTCAAAGGCTGTCCCCCGATTCAAATAGGGATCTGTAACATTGGGTGCTAATTCTATGGCTTTGTTATAATCTTCCAAAGCCTCTTGCAATTTATTTTGACTTACCCGCACATTCCCCCGGTTACTCCACACCGCCGGATTCTGGGGAAATTCTTCCAGAATTTGGGTCCAGTACTTTTCCGAGGTAGCAAAATCACCTTCACTAGCAGCATTCAAAGCCTGATTGCTTAAATTTTCCCATTTCTCGAACTGTTCTTGGGTAATTTGCAGGGGTTTATTAGCAGCAAGTGCCTCCCCACCCCAGCCAAACATTAAAATAGCACTCAGGAAAATGACAATTAATCGCACCATCAGACTTAATTCCTTTTACCTTGGTGTTTTGTTAACCTTTATTAATTTAACCACCATTGGGAGGGAGTGAGGGAGTGGAGGAGTGAAGGAGTAGGGGCGGGGTTTCCCCGCCCGGAGGGAAGGAGTGAAGGAGTGAAGGAGTGAAGGAGTGAAATAATTAAACTGTCAACCGTCAACCGTCAACTGTCAACTAACAACTAACAACTAACAACTAACAACTAACAACTCTTTCACAACAAAGACATCTGCTCATTCGGTGGTTTAAAACCCAAATGCTGATACGCCGCAGGTGTGGCCACCCTTCCCCGTGGAGTCCGGCTCAAATACCCAATTTGCATCAAATAAGGTTCATAAACCTCCTCAATGGTTTGAGTATCCTCACCCGTTGCCGCAGCAATGGTTTCCAACCCCACAGGACCACCATTAAATTGTTCAATAATTACACTCAACATCCGCCTATCTGTCCAATCCAACCCACAGGGATCGACTTGAAATAGATGTAGTGCCTCTCCTGCTACAGTTTCATTTATCTCACCAGATGATTTAACTTCAGCATAATCACGGACTCTTTTTAGTAATCTATTTGCTATCCTGGGTGTACCACGAGAACGACGGGCAATTTCTGTCGCCCCATCTGACGCTACAGGGGTGTTCAATAACTGGGCAGTTCGCAACACTATTTGGCTCAATTCATCCACTTCATAGAATCTTAACTTTTGTATCAAGCCAAAGCGATCGCGCAAAGGTGAGGTTAACGCCCCCACCCTGGTTGTTGCCCCTACCAAGGTAAATTTGGATAGGGGTATGCTCCGTGTTCTGGCACTAGGACCTTTACCTGTGGTAATATCCAAGCGATAATCTTCCATCGCTGGGTATAAAATTTCCTCAGTCATCCGAGAAAGGCGATGGATCTCATCAATGAAGAGAATATCCCCCGGCTTGAGGTTGACTAATAGTCCCATAATATCCCTAGGACGTTCCAAGGCAGGGGCACTGGTAATTTTATAATTAACCTCCATCTCGGAAGCTAAAATCATTGCCATAGTAGTTTTCCCCAACCCCGGAGGCCCATACAATAGTAGATGATCCAACACCTCTTGCCGAGACTTAGCAGCTTTAATGGCGATTTCTAATACATCCTTTAAATCCTTCTGTCCAATATAATCGGCAAACCGTTGGGGACGAATACTCTCTTCTGGCTTTCCCTGTTCGTCATCCCTAGCTTCGGGACGTAAAACATTCTCGGCTTGAGCTTTTTTTGCTGACTCCCGACTTTTTTTGGGTTGTTTACCGGGTTCTTGGGGCTGTTTTTTAGAGGATATAATCGCCATGGTTCCGCTGTTGAATTGGATTTTAGACTGGTTTGGGGGAATGGCAAGCCGCGCGAGTCTAAGAAGAAACACGGATGCGAAAATTTTCTTTCTAGAATACCCCCGCCCATTTAAAATTTAAATTTCGGGGAATACTCAAGAGTAGAAAATTGATCATGCTAGCTAAGAGAATCTTACCTTGCTTAGATGTGAAAGCGGGACGAGTTGTAAAAGGAGTTAACTTTGTCGATATTAAAGATGCTGGCGATCCGGTGGAAATGGCAAAGATTTACAACGATGCTGGGGCGGATGAGTTAGCGTTTCTAGATATTACAGCTACTCATGAAGAACGAAATACCATTATTGACGTGGTGTACCGTACTGCTGAACAAGTCTTTATTCCCCTGACTGTTGGTGGTGGTATCCAAACCTTAGAAAATGTTAAAGCTTTGTTACGAGCCGGAGCAGATAAGGTTAGTATTAATTCTGCTGCGGTACGCAACCCTGATTTTATTAATCGAGCTAGCGATCGCTTCGGCAATCAATGCATAGTCATTGCCATTGATGCCAGACGCAGAAATGATCCCAACAACCCTGGTTGGGATGTATATGTGCGTGGTGGGAGAGAAAATACAGGTATAGATGCCCTACAGTGGGCACAAGAAGCAGAAAAGCGAGGCGCAGGAGAATTATTGGTGACAAGTATGGATGCTGATGGCACTCAAGCCGGTTACGACCTAGAGTTAACAAGAGCGATCGCACAAGCAGTACAGATCCCCATAATTGCCTCTGGAGGTGCTGGCAATTGTCAACATATATATGATGTACTCACCACAGGCAAAGCTGAAACCGCTTTACTCGCTTCCCTACTACATTACGGACAGCTAAGTGTAGCAGAAATCAAGAACTATTTGCGCGATCGGCAATTACCAATCAGACCCATTTCTTAAGCAGACATTAAGGTTCCTAACCACAGCCCATGTGGTTCAGGACAGCTATAGGAAACAGTGTTAGTATTAGTAAAGAAACGTTAAGTTTTATTAATTTCCATATGTTAATACCTCTTTTATTTTTAGATGTGGCACTAGTAGCTTGGTCGCTACATCTAATGGAGAAGGCCTACGAACATAAAGAGTTTTCTTTTATGTTAGCAGGTCTATTGGTAGCTGTAGCTGCTGCGGCAATGATGGTTGTTTACTTTCTGATGGGTCATTGCATGAATTATTTATTACAAGTTTCTTAATAAAAAATTAATATTTCCAGAGTAAAATTGTGCACATTGACAAAAAGCCTAAAGTCCAGTTACCATTAAAGATGGACTTCTTGGGGTTATAGCTCAGTTGGTAGAGCGCTGCAATGGCATTGCAGAGGTCAGCGGTTCGAACCCGCTTAGCTCCATTTGTCCATTAAGTACATTAAATTATTGTATCTCCTCAAAATTTCGGAGTCGGGAGTTATTCTGGCATCCATAACCAACCAAAGGGATTAGCAGAAGACTTCTCCCGAATAATAGGCACAAAGGCGGTATAGTACCTCCATAAACACCTCAAGTTTTGTTTGGAGACAATACATACTGTTCCATTGATACCCGTCAGTCATAATGGTGGCTACTTATTTTAATGCTATTAGCTCCTCAGACAAGTAACCATCTTCCATTTGAATAATGCGGTCAGCAATATCAAGAATACGATTATCATGAGTAACGATAAGAATTGAGCAACCTTGTTGTTTGGCTAGTTTTTGCATGAGTTCGACAACAGCGCGACCGCTATATTTATCTAAAGATGCTGTAGGCTCATCAGCTAAAACTAGCTTAGGTTGTGAAGCTAGAGCGCGGGCAATTGCAATTCTTTGTTTTTGCCCTCCTGAAAGATTTTCAGGATAATAATCAATTCGCTCACCTAAACCAACATTGGTCAGCATACTTACAGAGCGTTCGCGAATTTCCCTACGACTGAGGTTATCATGCAGTTGGAGTGACATTTCAACATTTTGTCTTGCTGTCAGAAATTGCAACAAGTTATGAGATTGGAAAATATAGCCAATATGGCGACGTGTTTGCATTAATTTTTGTTCCCTAGCTTCCAAAAGCTCTTGACCGAGGACTTTCAAACTTCCGGATTGGACAGAGCGTAGACCACCAATTAATGTTAATAAGGTTGTTTTTCCAGATCCAGATGGACCTTCCATAATAATTATTTCGCCAGGATATATTTTTAAATTAATGTTGAATAAAATTTGTTTGTGTAGTTCTCCTTCTCCAAAAAAATGCTCTAGATTTTCTATTTCAATAATTGGTTGAATATACATAATAATTTAGTTAAAATTGAAAAAATTCAGGACTTACGCAATTGTCACAATCGGTGATTGGTGCGTGAGGTTACAAGCGCAGCGTCACCTACCCTACAAAAAACATGCCAGTTGCGTAAGTCCTAAAATTAAAAAACATCTGCTGGGTCGGCATCTTGTAATTTACGTACTGCAATGGCACCAGAAATAAAACACATTAACACGGTTAATGTTAGTATATTAACTCCTCTGTTTACTGTCATAAATATTGGTAAAAATGATTCTGCTCTAGTGATGTCATATAGTAATAAGCTAATAATATATCCGGGAAGATAACCAAAAAACGCTAGAATTAGAGCTTCTTGAAAAACAAGACTCAACAAATATTGATGGGAATAACCCATTGCTTTCAATGTTGCATATTCGCTTAAATGATCGGAAACATCTGCATATAAAATTTGATAAACAATAACTGCACCAACAGTAAACCCCATAATAACACCCAGACCAAAAATTACCCCAATTGGACTGCTTTCAGCCCAATATTTAGTTTCCAGCTCTACAAAGTCTTGCTTTGTCATAATTTTTACATCTTTCTGGGGTAAGTTTTTTCTTAGTACCGAGAGAACTTGTTGGACGTTATAACCAGATTTAACAGTAATTAAACCTACATCTATCTGCTGGGGAGAGCGATTTTTAACAATCCGTAGAAAATTTAAATCACTAGTAATTAAATTAGCATCAGCAGAAAAAGACGGACCCATGGTAAACAAGCCAGCTAAATTAATTCTGCGCTCATTCACTTCAGTGTATACTGAGTCACCTTTTTTTAGCTCTTCCTTCATAAAATTAGTACCCCATTCGGGACGTGAAGTAATATCAAATAAAACAGTATCTGGTAGTTTTAATTGCTCTAAATTTTCCTCAATTCCCTGTAATGGTAAAATAGGTCTATTTGGATCAAAAGCATAAGTTAATATGGGATAAGACTGATGTGTATTAGGATTTTTCCATGCCAGAATATCAACATATGTAGAATTAACAGATTCAACGCCTTCAAAATTTAGAGCTTCATACAATAATGGTCTGGGAAAACTTTCCATATAGTAAATACCTACTGTTTGAGAACTCAGCATTACTATGTCGGCTTTAATATTTCTATGGAAAATGGTATTACAGTCATACAGTCCTTCTTGAAAGCCTAACTGCATAAACATGAGAATATCTGCAAAAGCAATACCGATTAAAGCCACAATGAAACGAGTTTTGACTTTAGTAAGTTGCAACCAGGCGAGAGGTATTTTGTATCGAAACATATTCTAGAGATATGTAGTTATAATGAGTAAATTTTTCTGAGGAATATCAGCCTGTAAAAGATTAATCTTAATATTCTGAAAATAAGTTGTTCAGATATGAATTGATACTTTTACCTGCAAATTAGTCAAATTTGTAACTTTTTGACTATCTTCTGAATTAATTTGGATCTTCACTTCCATGACTCTGACATCTACATTAGCTGCTGGGTCAGTATCAAGAATGTTTCTTTTTCCAATTTTCAAGCCAACATCTTCTACTATTCCTTGTAATTCTCCTGGAAAACCTCCAAACTCACTCTTTATAGTAGCTTTTTGACCAGGGCGAACTTTGCCAATATTGGTTTCGTATACTTCAGCCACCACATACATCTGATTTGTTTGTCCCAACTCGACAACCCCTTGAGAATCAACTACTTCACCAGGGTAAGCATGTACTTTTAAGATTTTGCCTTCTATAAAAGTGCGGACATAGGCCAAATCAAGGTCTTGCTGTGCTTTTTTTACTGCTGCTATTGCGCTGTCAACCTCAGCTTGAGCAACTTTAATATCTTCCGGACGAACTTGTTGAATGCGCTGTAAGGTGGCCTTAGCTTCTACAATTTGCTGCGATAAGCTGTCTAAGCTTTTACTTCTACTTGCTTGTGTCTCGTTGATTTGCTCTTGCAAAGTTTCTATTATCTGGTTTTTAGCCGCTTCAGCTTCTTTAAAACGTTCATTTGATGTTTTACTTACTAAACATTTAGTATCACGAGTGGATGCCGCCACTGCACCTTGTTGAAGCAAGGTTTCATAACGTTGACACTCTCTTACAGCATTATTCAATTCTGCTTGTAAGCTGGAAAGTTTAGCTTGTTGAACATCTTGCTCCCTGAGAAACTTAGCTCTTAAGCCAGAAATCTTAGCCTTTTGAGCTTTCCTTTCTTGAAACAACTCTTTTTCTAAGCGAGCAATAACTGCTTTTTGGGCTTTAATTTCTCCTTCCTTAGCTCCTGATTTCACTTGAGCTAAACGAGCCTGAGCAGCTGCAACTTGCTTTTGAGATTGTTTGAGTTGAGCTTTTAAGCGATCGTGACGATCTAAAACAGCGATAACTTGTCCAGCTTGAACCCATTCTCCTTCTTTAACTAAAAGTTGTTTAACTCTAGCTCCTTCCAATGAACTTGGAGCAGATATATTAATTACTTCTCCCTTAGGTTCTAGTCGTCCTAACGCTGTAACAGCTTTCGGCTTTGTAGATGCGACTAAAGGCTGTTGTTTAACAGTTTTCGTATTTAAGAAATAGTATGTGGGAATTGTAATTGCTACTGTTGCTCCTACAGCTATAAGAGCAATCAGTTTCCAATTAGGAAGTTTCAATAAAAGACTTCCTTGCTTTTGAGTGTTCTGCATTTTAATGTGCTACTGAAAATTTTGATGAGTTTTCAAATTACTATTTGTCTTCATGAGGTGGAAGAGTTTTTAAATAAACATCTACTAGATCTTGGCTACGTAATTGCAATACAAAATCTGGAAATTGTACTCCTTTGTAATCTATGTCTAAATTCTTCTCAGATTCTAAAAAATCCTTGATTTTTGGTAGTTGATACCAAGGTGCAGATGGAAATAGATGATGTTCTATATGTAAGTTGAAGTTATAACAAAATAAAACTGCGAGAATAGGATTCATCTCACTAGTACGACTGATAGAATCTTGTTCGTGCAGTGGAATTGGTCTTGGGTGATGGCTAGATAAGTATGGAAAAAGTCCAATATGTTGAGAAAAATTCATATTTTCAAACCAAATGGCATAAATCAGCAACATTGGAGTATATATGATTAGGTAATCAACTATTCCCAAATACCCAATCAAGAGAGCATGGGGGGTTATAATTGCGATCAACGAGACAAAACCAGCCTTAGCATTTGTATAATTGTTTTTCTTATACTCATTGAATGGGTACAACCAAAACACTTGAAAAATTAACTTAAAAAATCCCAATGGTAACCAAGTTTTCCAAATAATACGAAATAGATTATGAGTCAATTCAGACTTTTCTCTGACTTTGAGAAAATTAGCTTGCGTGGGGTCTTTATCTACTACACCAACCCATTTGTGATGTTGATAGTGTATATTTCGCCAACAAATATAGGGAATAATGCATAAAGGACTAATCAATGTACCAACAATTGTATTCATGAGTTTATAAGAGAATAATGCCTTATGCCCACATTCATGAAGAATTACAAAAAAACGATATAGGGATAGACCTAGAAATATTTCTAAAACCCAATATAAAGGGGAAAAGTAAGTGGTTTTCAAAAAAACACTCAAACCAATTGCAAAACAACCTAGTTCTGCTAATAATGTGAGACTTCCAAATAAATTGTTTACTTTTAAAGAGTCTTTTTTAGCTAATTGTTTAGCAATTAGTGTATAGTCTTCTCTTAACATAATTTCCTCCAAAATAGATATTTGCATTGATTAGTAATTTACGAAGCATTTTTTGAGATTTTTATGGCGTTTGGTAAATATTGAATCTATAATTATTTTACCAATAGTTCTGTCTAAAAAATCGCCAAATCCTAAACTGAACTCAATTTTATCTGTATAAATCGTTTTGTTTCCCTCGGGCTCAAAAAAATGATAATGATTCAAGTATTTATAGGGGAAACCTACTTTCATAATATCAGCAAAAAACTCATTTTTTTCATAAGCGATTATCTCAGTTTTCCAATACATCCAAATAAAGAAAAAGCGAAAATTAAATTCAATCATTGAACCTAAATTCCATTTATCGTGTTTATTAATCCAACGCACTGGATGGGGAAAATGTTTTTCAAAGCCATGAGGAGATGCACAAAAATTAAATACTTGATCTACAGGTGCATCAAGTTTAATTGTTTTTTTGTATTTCATATTGACTGCAATTGATTTGATCAAGGATAGTCTTGATAATTAAAATCTTGATTTGGGGTCAGGTAATCTTCGTGTAACTCTTAATTAAGAGTATTAAATACTCTCCTCTTTTCAGGAGAGTACTTAATTTGGACAAGCTAATCGAGATATAACCTTAGTTTGTCAACTAAATTATGGATTTGAGGTTCACTCAATATCGAGTAATGATTCCCTACAAGGGAATGTACTTCTATGGGTTGGGCTGAGAACTGGCTCCATCCTAGGAATTCATCTTGCTTAAACTGAGGAAACTTCTTTAACAGAAAATCATAGGCTTGGGATGAGGATTCGGTTGCTTGCACAAGAGTAATCCGATTTGGGTAAATCTGGGGAGCATAACTGAGGAAAGCTTGAATATTTGCTTTATAAACTTGCAAAATTTGTTTAATTTGCTCCAAGTTGGCATCTGGAGAGATAATTGCTACTCGCTTTGCTGACTCTAAGATGTAATTAAGCTGTGTTTCGGGTTCTAATTGTTGTAATTGCTCCTCACAGATGGGTATTGTTTTACCAAAATTACCTCCTAAATCTTTTGCAACCAAAGCAGCAAGCATTACATCATCTATATCTGACTGTTTTAATTGAGCTATAGGTGCTTGAGTGTCAATTAAAGTTAGTAACGCCACCTCTTCGCCCAATGAGTGCAACATTTGTGCCATCTCGAATGCTACTAAACCACCAAAAGACCAGCCTCCCAAGTAGTAAGGACCTTGAGGTTGAACACTACGGATAGATTCTAGATAATCTGTTGCCATATCTTCAATACTAGTACGAGGCTTCTGTTTCCCTGTAAGACCCCGTGCTTGCAATCCGTAGAAAGGCTGTTCGTGACCTAGATGGTGAGCTAAATCAGCATAACACAAAACATTACCACCAATAGGATGGACGCAGAAAAAAGGTGGCTTTGAGCCTTTAGTCTGTATTCCAACCAAGGGAGACCACTGTTGATTTTCTCCTTGGTGACGGAGAATACTTGCTAATTCCTCAATGGTTGCTCCTTGAAATAGTGTAGAAAGAGGTAGGTTTTGGGCAAATTGCTCTTGAATATGAGCCATCAACTGTACAGCTAGTAGAGAATGACCGCCAATTTCAAAGAAATTATCTTGCACGCCCACAGGATGAACCTGTAAAACTTCTTCCCAAATTTGTACCAGTTGCATTTCTAGAAAATCGCGAGGTGCAACAAAGTTCCTGTCCTTGCTAAAATTGGACATATCAGGTGCAGGAAGAGCCTTGTGGTCTACTTTGCCATTAGAAGTGATTGGCATTTTCTCCAAGATCACAAATGCCGACGGCACCATAAAATATGGTAATGTTTCTCCTAGGTGATTCCGTAGCTCTGTAACAGTAATGCCGGGAGTTGTAGGTACTATGTAGGCTACAATTTCTAAATCATCCGAGCGTAGCTTTTTAGCAACAACGACGGCTTCACTAACATTAGTAAGTTTGAGCAAATGGTTTTGAATTTCACCTAATTCTACCCTAAAACCGCGTATTTTCACTTGATGATCCATCCTGCCTAGATGTATCATTTCGCCATTGGGTAAGAGTTTTGCTAAGTCTCCCGAACGATAAATACGCTCTTGGGGGTTATAAGGGTTTTGCACAAACCTTTTTGCCGTCAGTTCATCTCTGTTGAGATATCCGCGACTGACACCATCTCCACCAACACATATTTCTCCCGGTACACCCACAGGGAGCAACCGTAACTGAGAATCCATAATATATGTTGTGATAGTGGGTATAGGAATACCAACGTTACAAACGTTTTCCTCTATTTCCCGTTCAGTAATTTCCTTGAAGGTAACATGTACTGTTGTTTCTGTGATCCCGTACATATTAATTAGCTTGACATTGGGATATACTTGTTTCCAAGGTTTAAGTTGAATGGGATATAGTGCCTCACCTCCAAAAATGATGTATCGCAATGCAATATCTACTGGCGGTTGTTTTAGGCCTTCCTGCATCAAGCTATAGAAAAAAGTCGGTGTTTGATTTAGAACAGTTACTTTCTCGCGGATAAGTAATTCCAGAAACCCAGAAGGATCTCTAGTTAGCTCTTGGGGTACGACGATTAATTTCCCACCATACAACAATGCACCATACATCTCCCAAACAGAGAAGTCAAAACCATAATAATGGAACATTGTCCAGACATCGCTGTCAGTAAAAGTAAACTGCAACTTATCGTTTACTAAAAGTCGAACAACATTTCCATGTTCCAATAATGCTCCCTTTGGTTTACCAGTAGAACCAGAGGTGTAAATACAGTAAGCTAGGTTGCTAGGAGTAGTTTTGCTGGTGGGAGGATTTGAAGGTTGTGCAGCAATGCTTTGAGCATCAGTATCTAAGCATATCAGAGATGGAATCTGTGGTGGCAGGCATTTAACTGAAGCTTGAGTGGCAATAGCATAGGATACTTGAGAATCTTCAACCATGAAAGAAAGCCGCTCTTGAGGATAATCAGGATCCATCGGAAGGTAAGCACCTCCCGCTTTGAGAACACCCAAGATAGCGACAATCATATCTAATGATCTGTTGAGGCAAAGAGCAACCAAAGTATCTGTTCCTACCCCTTGTTGTTGGAGGTAATGTGCCAGTTGATTGGCGCGAGTTTCCAGTTCCCAATAAGTTAGATGTTGATTTCCATAAACCACCGCTATGTTGTTTGGGGTTTTACTTGCTTGTTCCTCAAATAATTGGTGAATCGTCTTCTGTTCAGGATAGGAAGCTTGGGTTGAGTTCCAAGTAATCAGTTGCTGATGTACTTCTTCTTCATTTAAAATGACGAGATCATCAATTTTTTGTTGAGGATTAGCAACCATTTGTTTGAGAACTATCTCAAAGTGGCGCGACATTTGCTCAATAGTCCTGACATCAAACAAGTCACTGTTGTATTCCCAGTATCCTTGTAATCCTGACCCTGTTTCTTCCATGGATAGAGTTAAGTCGAAAATTGCTGCCTCTCTGTCCAAATTCAGGGAAGATATGCTCAGACCTGGTAAATTTAACTCATCTAGTGGGACATTTTGTAAAACAAAACAAACCTGGAACAGAGGGTTATAACTTTGATTTCTTTCTGGACAAAGTTTTTCTACTAACTTACCAAAGGGTAAATCTTTGTGAGCAAAAGCATCTAAAGCAACCTTTCTGATCCGTTGCAGCATCTCTTGGATTGTGGGATTGCCAGATAAATCCCCACGCATTACCAAAGTGTTGACAAAAAAACCAATTAATAAATTCAGATCGCTAATATTGCGGTTGGCAATTGGAGAACCGACTAGAATGTCCTTTTGACGGCTATAGTAAGAGAGCAGAATCATAAAAGCAGTCAACAATGTCATATACAAGGTGCCTGCTGTTTGTTGACTTAGCTGCTTCAACTGCTGTGTCAATTTTGGATCAAGTTGGAAGTATAGCAAAGAGCCGTGAAAAGTTTGTACTGAGGGACGGGGTCTATCTGTGGACAGTGTCAGCAAATTAGGTGCTCCTGCGAGCTGTTGCTGCCAGTAGTTGTATTGTCCCTCCAACATTTCATTAGTTAACCACTGATGTTGCCAGTAAGCGTAATCAGCATATTGCAGTGGTAGTTCTGGCAGTGGGGAGGGTTGTCCAGCTACAAAAGCTTTGTAGAGGGTGGCTAACTCTTGAGTAATAATCCCCATTGACCAATAATCTGAAATGATGTGGTGGATTGTCAGTAACAAAACATAAGACTCGGAACCTAATTTTAGTAGTTTAAACCTCATTAAGGGAGCAGTTTCGAGGTCAAATGATTGTCGCGCTTCTTGATTAGCCAACCATTGAACTTTTAGAGACTGTTCGCTTTTAGGTAATAGTTGTAAGTCTATCACTGACAAAGGTACGGTTACGGTTCCATCGATTACCTGTACAGCAGAACCACTTACCATTCTAAAACTAGTACGCAGAACTTCGTGACGCCTAACAATTTCAGCTATACATTTTTCTAAAACAGCTAGGTTGAGATTACCTACAATTTTACGAGCGACTGAGATGTTGTAAGTGGAACTCTTAGCTCCTACTTGCTCTAAGAACCATAATCCTTCCTGAGCAGAGGTTAGAGGAATTTCTCTGTCCCGTGAAATGGTGGGAATAGAAATAGAGGAAGTAAGTTTGAATTGATTGTGCTGATTTAGTGATGCCAGAAGAACTGCTTTGTGTTCATTGAGGGATTCACGTAGTTCTCGCGTTAGCACTTCTTTAGCAGCGCGAACATGGAGCTTTTCTCCTTCAGCCGACAACTTAATCCCACGTTCTGACAATTCAAATAAAAGTTCATTTAGGTTCATAAAATAATTTCCTCCATATTTTCAGCAGAGTTATCAGAAGTAGAGAATGACACGTTAATAGTTGTTAAAGCAAATTGCATGAGCAATAAATCTGCTAGTTGTTCAATTGTCATTCCTTCCATAATTTTTTCGATTGCTACATCTACTTCTAATTCCTTAACAAAGTGATTTTTAAGTTCCATGGCACTTAAGGAATCCAGTCCTACTGCGTTTAAAGCTTGTGTAGGTTGTAGTTTATGTGATGAGTCTAAACCAAGAACTTTGCTTAAATGTTCTTCAATGTAATTTATCAGCAGTGCATGACGCTCTTTAAGGGGAGTAATTTCTAATTGTTGTCTAATACTGAGATTATGACTTTGTGTCTCCAGTAACAAATTTACTGATTTCTCATTTGCAGATGTGGTGCTCACATTATGTTGATATCCTTCTACTAGAACTTGTAACAACTGTGGCAGTAATTCTATCTGTTCGGGTGAAAAATTACCCCTCTCTTCTAGCATTTGTACTAGTTGCTGGGTATCAAATTGATGTATATAGCTAGCGATTGCATCTAATTGTTTTTCGTTTGTATTGTCCCCATTTGTATAACATTCATTTTTAGTTCCCTTAATCCAATAGCGTTGTTGTTGAAAGGGATAAGTGGGTAAAACTACCTTACTACGGGGATAATCTCGGTCAAACCCAGACCAATCAATTTTGACTCCCTGCACATATAACTGACCTAAACTTTGTAGCATTTGTTGCCAGTCTGATTGACCAGCACGCAGAGAAGGCAACCAAATTCCTACATCCTCTGGCAAACACTGTCTTCCCATCCCTAACAAAATTGGCTTGGGTCCAATTTCTAGAAAAACTTCATAACCTTCTTGATGTAAGGTCTCCATACTTTGGGCAAACTTCACTGGTTGGCGTATATGGTTTACCCAGTAGCTTGCTGTGGTAATACTATCGTCTGCCGTGGTTCCTGTGACATTTGATATCAGTGGAATTCGGGGTTGATTGTAGGTTATTTGATTGGCTACTGCTTCAAACTCTGCCAACATCGGTGACATCAAGGGTGAATGGAAGGCGTGGGATACTTGTAGCTGTTTTGTCTTGATTCCTTCTGATTTTAAAATTTCCTTAACTGTCCCAACCGCTTCTGCTGCACCGGAAATTACAATACTTTTGGGTCCGTTGATGGCGGCTATTGCCACTTTTTCTTTGTATGGGGCAATCAGTTGATTTACTTTCTCTGATGATGCCATCACAGCTACCATCTCACCTCCTGGGGGTAACTGCTGCATTAATCGTCCCCGATGGGCAATTAGTTCTAAACCATCTTCTAAGCTAAATACTCCAGCTATTGTTGCTGCTACATATTCCCCTACACTATGACCCATAACTACATCTGGTTTTATGCCCCAGGATTGCCATAACTGGGCTAAGGCATATTCAATGGCAAATAGGGCAGGTTGGGTGTAGGCAGTCTCATCTATTGCTGAATTTTCCCCTGGTTCTGGATACAAGATACTAAGCAGAGGCTTCTCCAGATAGAGACTTAGAATGGCATTACATTGTTCTAAGGTTTTGCGGAAGACAGGTTGCGTTTCGTAGAGTTCCCTTCCCATGTCCACATACTGGGAACCCTGACCTGTGAATAAAAATGCGATTTTTGGCTGCTTTTGGCTGGTGAGTTGACCTGTTAATAGTCCAGTTGTTTGCTCTCCAGTTTCAAACGCCTTTAACTGTTGAATTAACTTCTCTCTAGATTCAGCTACTAAGGCAAGGCGATGGTCAAAATGCGATCGCCCTGTATTGGCACTGAAACAAACATCAGCGATCGCTGCTGTGGAATTATCACCTAACAATTCATGATAACGTTGTCCTAGCTGTTGCAGAGCTTTCTCACATTTTGCAGATAAAGTTAATATGTGGCAAGAACGCTCGCAGAAATCTTCACTTTTGACTTTTGATTTTTGACTTTTGACTTGAGTTGGTGCTTCTTCTAAAACTATATGAGCATTTGTGCCACTAAAACCAAAGGAACTCACTGTAGCTCGTCTTGGTTTACCATCGGGCAACTCCCAATCTTTAAATTCTGTGTTGACATAGAAGGGGCTATTCTCAAAGTCAATATGTGGGTTGGATTGATTAAAATGTAACGAAGGAACTAATTTCTGGTTCTTGAGACATAAAATTGTCTTAATCAAGCCAGCGACTCCGGCAGCAGTTGTTGGATGACCAATATTCGTCTTGACCGAGCCGATCGCACAAAACTGTTTCTTATTTGTCCACTTAGAAAAGGTTTCTGTTAAGGCTTCAACCTCGATCGGATCTCCCAAGGGTGTGGCTGTCCCATGAGCTTCTACATAACTAATGGTTTCTGGATTAATCCCAAACTTCTGATAAACTGCTTCTTCTAAGCGTGTTTGAGACTGACAACTGGGAGCACTAATTCCATTGGTATTGCCGTCATAATTAATGCCTGTGCCCTTGATCACCCCATAAATATGATCGTTATCGCGAATGGCTTGATCGTAGCTTTTTAGCAAGACAACACCACAACCTTCACCCCAAACTGTACCTGATGCTGATGCATCGAAAGTGTTGCACCGCCCTGTGGTAGATAGCGTTTGAAACTGGCTCGATAAGATTTGGAAGTCTACTGTTGCCATGGTGGCAATCCCTCCAGCGATCGCCATTTCACTCTCTCCCCGTCGAATACTTTCACAAGCTTGATGAACCGCAACTAATGAAGATGAGCAAGCAGTATCAACGGCCATCACTGGACCTTTAAGGTCAAGGAAATAGGCTATTCTTGCTGGTACCATTGACACCATATTTCCTGTCCCTGCCAGTCGATGAGTCCCTAAGCCTGAATTTGACAACAACTTGCTATAATCACCGTTTGTTAATGCTCCTACAAATACGCCACACTGTTTTCCCTTGAGAGAATCAGCAGCATATCCAGCATCTTCAATGGCGTGGTAAGCTTCTTCTAAAAATATTCTTTGCTGAGGCTCAATAAACTGAGCTTCTCCTGGAGAAATTTGAAAGAATAAAGGGTCAAATTTGTCAATTTCATCTAAAAAACCAGCAGACTTTGAATAGGAAGTACCTGGATGTTCTGGGTCTGGATGGTACCAATTTTTTTCTTCCCATCTTCCAGGGGGAACTTCTGTGACACTATCTACTCCATTCTTTAAATTCTCCCAAAATTCTTTCCAGTTTTTTGCTCCTGGATATCGACATGACATTCCAACAATAGCTATATCTGTATTCTGAATGTTATTGTTATATATTTTATTTTTATCAATAGCTTTTTCTTGTACTTCTTCTCCAGTCTTTACTAGCAACAGTTTGTCTGCATTGTCTAAGGAAACTTCACCCGATTGTAAGTGATGTAGCACTTCTTCCTGCCGACTTATCTGTTCTTGATTCAGAACTGAATTTAGCCCATTAATTTCTGTTTTAGCTTTTGATTCTACTACTTCTAGTAATAATTCTTCGGCATTTTCTAAAGATATTTCTCTTGTACTTATTAGAGATAATATTTCCTCTGAGTTATCCGGATTAATTGGCTTGTTTTGATCATGATAGATTTGATTTTTTTCAACAACTTTTTCTTGTACTTTTTCTCCACTAATTCCCAACAAAAGTTTCTCTGCATTATCTAAGGAAATTTCACCCGATTGTAATTGATGTAATACCTCTTCCTGTAATGGTAGTTGAGAACTATCTACTTCTTGACGATCATAAACCTGTGGCATGGTTACGACCACCTTGCCGATATGCTTAGTATGCTGCATATAGCGAAAGGCTTCAACAACATCTTCAATTGGAAATGTTTTGTAAGGTAATGGCTTCAGATGACCGCACTCAAAGTGTTTGAGCAAATTATCCCAGATCTGGTAATGTAATTGATTATCTCTAGCACATTCTTCTGACAAATCAAAAGGAAAATACTTGACATCCGGGCGCTTCTGAGCAACTTGCTCGTGAGTCCAGATGTTAAGCTTACCAATTTCCAGATATCTTCCTCCCTCAGCAAGGATATCTATATTTTTCTGGATGTATTCTCCATGAGTCAGGCTATTGAAAATAACATCTACCCCACGCCCCTGAGTTATTTCCATTATCTCATCTGCAAACTCCGTAGTTCGAGAATTCATCACATGCTTTATTCCCTGTTCCCGGAGAAAAGCCATCTTATTTGGACTAGTAGTGGCAAATATTTCTGCTCCAAAAAATTGAGCTACTTTAACCGCTGCTTGTCCAGCCCCACCTGAAGCAGCATGAATTAATACTCGTTCTCCTGGCTGGATTTTGGTTAAGTAATGCAACCCATAGTATGCAGTGGAAAAAGATACGGGAAGAGTAACTGCCTCTAACATATTCAGATTAGAAGGTTTAGCTATTAGTTTATCCAGTGAGCATATAAAGAAGCTACTGAATGCATCACGAGTTCTTCCCACTATAACTTCATCGCCAACTTGCCACTGGGACACTTCTGGCCCAACAGCCACGACAATACCCGAACCTTCAGCACCAAAGGTGAGCTCTTCAGCACAGGTAATGCCTAATATTTTTTCGTTATACTCTTGGAACATACCAAGTGAGTCAAGTACTTCCCGAAAATTAATTGCTACAGCTTTCATTTGAACCTCAACTTCACCAGGTCCGGGAATTCGACGTTGCAGAGGTGCCAAAGTTAAATTTTTTAATGAACCATAACGAGATAGCTTTAACTTAAATGGTTCAAGTTTTGGTAAATTTGGTGAATTTTTTACTACTTCTGTTCTCATAGTTGATTGATTGTTTTTCTGTACTGAAAGTGGAGATAATTGGTTGTGATTTTTTACGGATTTATTTATCCAATCCTGGTTCAATTGGTCCGGCTTTTTACTAATATTTGCTTCGCTATAAATTGTCTCAATTCGACTGGCAACCTCTGGTTGATGAAAAGTCTTTTCGTACATGATTAGTTCTTTTTTCATAACTTCAGGCAATTTATTTCTAAATTCTGAAGTTAAGTGCTGTTTTAAAGTTATTAGAGATAATCTAGGCTTTTCTGCTATTTCATTTGCTAACTTTTTAGCATGATTTAGCACATCTTTTTTGGGGACAACAGTCACAGAAATACCACGTTTTGCTAATTCTTTTCCTCGATAGTTTCGGGCAGTATACATCATTTCTTGACCTAATTCTATCCCTAGCTTATTAGGTAATATTAAGGATGTTGCGCCTACTGGAGTAAAACCATATTTCATGAAGTTAGTTGTGTAAATACTTTCTTGACTTAACACAACAAAATCTGCATATAAACCTAGAAGAAAACCACCTCCAATACCATGCCCTTGCATAGCGGAAATTACTGGGATTTTACAATCTAGTACTAACCTCAATACTTCAGAATCATTCAATTTTATTTCTTTTTTATGAAGTCTGATTAAATGTTCTTTTGTAGCTCCTGATGAAAAATAATTTCCATAGCCAGTCAAAATAACTACTTTATAGCTCTTGTTTTGAGCAACTGCACCAAAACACTTACATAATCCCTCAATTATTCCTGGTGAAAAGGTATTACGGTTTTCCTCATCCTTCATCGTGATTTGAACAACACCATTACCCAACTCCACCAGTTGTACCACTTCGGTATTGCTCTTTGCTGAGTCCAAATTAAGATTTAGGCTTGCCATGGAAATACTCCCTCTTTTTTAAAGCGTTTAATTTTTTCTTGGACAGTAGGATCGCCTACCAAACTACAAACCTTATTGACGGCTAAATCTTGAGTTTCTGCTTGAATAATCCATAACTTATTAATATAGTTTTTTAAATCCTTCACTCCAGATAAAGGTAAATACTTTAAACGTCGAATATATTGACTAATTAACTGATTAGTATTACTGCCATATTCATCGATCAAGCCCCAGTTATAAGCCTCTGATGCTGAGATTACTTCAGTCGTTAGCGCTAAACGGTAGGCTTTTTGAAATCCCACTCGACGAATCAAAAATGGTAATACACAAGCTGGTAATAAACCAAATAATAGTTCTGATAAAACAAATGTGACAGTTTCATCTGCAATGACTAAATCGCTTGCCGCTACCAAACCTACTCCCCCTGCTTGTACTTTGCCGCGCACAACTGACAAAATCACTTTGCTACTTTGGGACATTTGTTTCAGGATGTTGTAGTAACCATGAGAACTCATTTTTGGATCGACCTGCTTTCCGTTTGCTACTTCTTGAAAATCCATCCCTGTACAAAATACATCAGGTAGTCCTTCTAGGATCACCACTTTAACTGTTTCCTCTGCTTCAACAGCTTGCAAAGCTGACAACAATTCTTGAGTCAGCTGACTATTGATGCTATTGTTAGCTTCGGGTCGATATATCTGAATCCTTTGTACAGCAGGTTGATGATTGATTTTTAGGGTTTGATAGTCCATAGTTATACCCATTCATACTCCCGATGAAATTCCTTAATGGCTTTCAACACTAATCGACCTTTGCCTTCGATGTGCTGCCAAACTCTTGGGAAAAGTTGATAGTCTAAGGTCACATTTCTGGTGCCAAAGGCAACTGCACTACTTTTGTAGAGTAATTGCTCATATTCCTCGATGGTTAGGGAATGCCGCTGTGCTAACTGTGCTGAAATACCGTATTTAGCTTGAATTTCCTTTCCTTCTGGAGTAACAACCCCACTATAAAATTCTGAACAACAACCAGAACCGTAGGAAAATAGACCAATTCGTCGAGGTTCGCTGAAATCCCCATTGTCAATCGTGCTAGCCAGGGATAAAAGCACTGTTGCTCCCATAATATTGCCTACCTGTTGGCAATAAACTAATCCAGGCATCACCCGTCTCTGAAAGTCATCTTCAATCTCAACAGGTTTAGCCCTTTTAAACTTACGCATCATCTTCCTGTGAGCGCCTTTGACCATACCACCAAAAGGTGCGTGAAAACTTAAATAGTCAAAAGTGTTTTGGTAGTCGGCTCCTTCTACTCGATCTTGATAGTGCAGGTAGGCATTTTCGCAACAATCTAGGTAAGAAAGTAATGATAAGTCTGCATCTCCTGCTTCTGAATCTGGGGTTGGTCTACAGGTATCCATTACTTCATAGCCATAGTAACCATTGCAACCCACGTCTACTTGAAAAATGTAAGGGACATCACTCACTAAAATAGCTACTGCTCCAGCACCACCACTGGGTTCAGCAAAAGACCAATCTTCACTAAGGGCATCTCCCCCTTCGGCAACAAAAAACCGAGATATGTCAGTTGCTATCACTAAAGCCTTGGCTCCAGGAGATGTTTGGGACAAAACAAAATTCAATGCCATTTGAAAACCCGCAGTACCGGAGTAACAAGCTTGTTTGAGTTCAAACATACGGCAATTGCGACTTAGTCCCAAATAATCATGAATATAGCTGCTGATAGATTTGCCAAAATCTATGCCAGATTCGGTACAGGTAATCACCATTTCAATGCGCTGCCTGTCCGCATCACTTAAGCTGTCAACAATGGGCTTGGCTGCATTTACTGCATAAGAGACAGGATCCTCGTAGGGCATGGCAACTGTTTTCTCTTTCATCAGTAAATTGTCGAAGCGAGTCCTTTCTAATTGACGAGCTTCTGCTAACATTTGTACATCTAGTTTTGCTGCTCCTCCATATACATTGAGAGCTTCAATCCCAACTTGTTGCATTATTTTACCTTCTATTTAAGTATTTTTGGTTTTTCTGTCAGAACTATTTTCCAATTACTAAAGCTGTATTAATGCCACCAAAAGCAAAACTATTGCTTATGGCATATTTAATATCAGTTTCTTTGACTGTTTCTTTGACCCAGTTGAATGTAGTATCAATGGGATTAACTAAGTTATTAGTAGGATGACAAAATCCTGCCTTCATTTGTAATAAAGTAGCAATGAACTCCACTACTCCAGCAGCAGTTAAACAGTGACCTGTTAGAGACTTTGTGGCATTGACTAAACAGTGGGATAGTCCTACAGATTTCAAAGCATTCACTTCTGTTTTGTCGCCTAAAGGGGAACTGGTGCCGTGAGTATTCACATAGTCAATCTGCTCTGGCTTCAGCTTTGCCATAGCTAAGGCAGCATTCATGGCTCTTTCTTCCCCTTTTTGAGATGGCTCGGGGCTGCGGTTTCCTTCTAAACCTAAACCCCATCCCATCAGTTCTCCATAAGAAACGACTCCCCTTTGTTGAGCATGATCAGCTTTTTCTAGGATGACAACTCCACAACCTTCTCCGTAAATAAAACCATCATGATTTTGATCAAATGGGCGACAAGCTAAATTAGGATTATCTGCATAACGCTCACTACCCATAGCTCTTAAATTTTTCAATCCTTGACATTCCCATCGAGAGATATCAAACAGAGGTCCAACTGCAATACTCACATCCGCAACCCCCAATTGAATTTGACGAGCTGCATGAATTAGAGCAACAGAGCCACCAGCAGAAGCCCCAGCGACGCTATAACCTTCTCCTTGAATGTGAAAACATTGAGACAGTAAACCTACTAGATCGGTATCCCAAAAAGTCACTCCATAAGTTGGTCTTAAAAATTCAGGGTGATCGCCATAACGTAACCAGATTTCTTGCTGATAACGTTGTTGGAAATTTGACCCGCCTACTACAATGCCTACACGTTCAGGGTTTACTACCCCAGAAGAAAGTTTTGCATCTTGCCAAGCTTCAGAAACAGCAATGGTTGCGATCTGGGTACTCCATGAAGCAGTGCGAAGTAAGCTACTATATTCAGGAAATAGAGATCTGACATCAATGTCTGGAAGTTCTGCTCCCAGAAATGGTTTAACTCCTTGACGTCCAGGTCGTTTGAGATAACCAAACTGCGTTTTTCCTGAAAATAGAGCTTCTTGAAAGGTGGCAATATTTTGACCAATTGAGGTAACAATACCCATACCAGTTATCGCTATTGGTATTAGTTTTGGACTAGTTACCATTATGTATGTACCTCTAACTTAGAGGCGAATACATCTGCTATTCCCCCGATATTTTTCACTCCAGCTAATTCAATTAGAGGAATATGTAAATTTAACTCTTCCATAACCATCATAATGATTTCTGCCCTATCCATTGAATCAATTCCTAAATCTTGTAGGCTATCAGCAGGTTTTAGGGGGAACTCTGATAATTTTGGAACTACTTCATAAGTGTGTTTCTTAATAATTTCAATGATGGGATTATTGTTTATGCGAGATTCAGAAAAATCATTGTTAGATTCACCTTGTTGTTTGATTTTTTGAATCATTTGATTGGCTTGTTGAATCGTTAATTCATGATTTGCAACCTGATTCAGTATGGAACGTATTTTTTCCCTTAAGTTCTCTTGTGAATCCTGAGATAAATCCAGATTGGGTGAAGATACTTTTGTCGGAACTTGATTCGGAGGAGGTAATTCTTTACTATCTGTGGACAAAATTTCTTGTGTAATATATTCAGCTAAATCCAGTAAGGTAGGGTGATCGTATACCTTGGTTGCCTTTATATTTAGATTGTAAGTTTGATTTATGGTAGATATCCATTCGACTCCCACAATAGAATCTAACCCTAAATCAACAAATTTCTGGTCTTCTTCTATTTCACTAATATCTAGATAT
>JAAUYI010111149.1_pt1 | contig 34088 bp, 24 predicted proteins | sample 7278041 | NCBI WGS metagenome assembly JAAUYI01 (sample SAMN14350216, study PRJNA611818) | marine sediment metagenome | isolation source: surface marine sediment (0.6m) | place: French Polynesia: Moorea | collected 2018-08
ATCCCTACTATGTTTATTGTAGACCAAAAATTACCCTATAAACCCTGCCTCGGCTTTCATCTCACACTTCCCTTACGGGTAAGTGTGAGGCTTCCCGCCGAGAAAGCTAAACAAAAAGGTCTTCTTTCTTCCTTCAATTAAGGATCGAGTCGATATTTCATGGAAATATTGATGGTTTTATTGCTATTAAGTATAAAGCTAGCATCCTGGAATTTGGGTGCCCCTGTTTTGATTGACACCTTGGGATTATTGGAAATACCAAATCCTTCTTGGGGAATGCCAAAAAAGTCTCTATTGAGTTGGCGATCGCCATTTTGATCATCAACTATAGCTACTGCATATTTTCCATGCTTTAAACCAGAAAATTGCTGTTTAATAGAACGACCTACAATCTGAGTACAAGCACTTTTCAGTACATTTTTAGTATTTAAAGGAAATCCTTTTTTCTGGGAATATAAGCCAATACAGACTTCACCTTTTTGATTTTGAATACCATTTACTACCACAGTTAGAGTTGCAGTAGGTTCGGTGCTAATAGCTTTGGCGAAACCTAAACTGACAATACTAGCTACTAGTAAAAAACTAAGTTGAGATATTTTCCGTATCATCTAAATATTCTCCATAGATAGTGTTGTAATGAAAAATTGGATTCAGCAACTGAATAATTTTTACTTGTACCGATTTAATAAACGATCGCAACACATCCCTTGGTAGAGACGTAGCAATGCTACGTCTCTACAAGAATCTATTTGTCGCATTATCTTTTTAAATTGGTATTAAATTGATTACGATTCTGAGGTTTGAGAATTAGTTGTTTTTATGGTCTGAGGATTAGTATATTGATTCCACAAGATTTTAGCTGCAATGACAAAATCTTTGAATAATAGAGTTTCTGTACCTTGAAACTGTCTAATTATACTAATATGGCAACATAGACGCTCGTAAAAGCTCATTTTTACTAGCCACGCCGAACGTAAATATTCCCAAAATACCCGCCAATGTTGAAACAGAAGTTTACTCTCATCATTGGATGAATCAAACCATTGAGCATAGCCATATAGGTCGGGTAACATATTCACTGAATATTCCGGATTATCATGGGCAAATGACATATGATCTGGGAATAAAATACTTAATGATTGTTGAGCATGACTGCGAGAAAAAAATAGGTATTCTGGTATTTCATAAAACCTTCCTTGGAGAGCTAATCTTAATAAGAAAATTGCATCTGCTGCACCATAACCGCCCTGAGGGGGAGTAACTTTCAAAGCACTAGTACGAATCAAACCAAAAATCGGATAACAGAGATGTTTAGCCAGCAAATCATGAAATCTTACCTGGATTTTTGGTGAATCTGTGCGGAGATGAACATTGTAATTTCCTAAAAAATTACCATTTTCATTAATATAAGATACTAGAGAATGACACAGGACAATATCAGGATTTTGGTCGAGTACATCAATGCATTTACTCAGAAAATCTGGAGCAATCACATCATCATGGGCTGCCCACTTAAAATATTCTCCATTCGATAATTCAAAAGTCCGATTGTAATTAGGAGCACCACCAAGATTTTTTTCATTTTTGTAGTATTTGATGCGGCAGTCTTTTGCCATGTATTCTTGACAAATTGCCTCAGTATTATCAGTGGAAGCATTATCGGAAATAATTAATTCAAAATCTGTAAAAGTTTGAGCCAGGATAGAATCTAGGGCTGGACGGATAAAGTTTTCACCATTATATACAGGCAGACCAATACTTACCTTTGGTTGATATTTGCTCATAAGAATTATCTAGATAAAGTTTGAGGGACCACAGATCCTCGACTTCTTTAAGAAGTCAGGGATCTAAACACCGCGACTTGTCAAAATTAGTCCTATATTGAATCTTTACCGTCAGAAAATAGTAGATGCAACCGCATGAGGCATGAAAACTTGAATGACTACTAATTTAGTGCATAATTTTTGTCAAATCTGTTTGCTGCAACCATTGTTTAGTAAGTTGCAATCCTGACTCTAAATTAATAGTCGGTTCATAATTTAATATCTGACGGGCTTTATCAATTGAATAAGCATAGGGACGGGACATAAAATCTACTGCTTCGGGAAAAATATCTGTGGGTTTACGAAACAGTTTTTGACCCTGGTAGCGTAATTTGAGAAATAATTTTAACTCATCTTTGGGTAAAGAAAAAGGTGTAGGCAAACCTGTAATCTCAGCTAAGGAATTAAAGTAATCTTTCCAAGAAGTTGCTTGACCATCGGTGATATTAAAAACTTCACCATAAGGTTCTTTTTCTAAGGCAAGAAAAATTGCATCAATCAGGTTATCAATATAACAGTGATTAATCACCCCCGCACCATCATTTACATAGGCAAATAACTTCTGGCGCATCATGATTATGGGTCGGACAATCCAGGGAATACTACCCGGTCCGTAAACATCCCCTGCTCTAATAATAATTACACCAAAATCTGTCGGAGAATTAATTTCTAATAGAGCTTTTTCGGCTTCAATTTTGGTTTGACAATAGGGATTATTTTCCCCAACTAGGACTCCGTCTTCAGCAACACCATCGGCATAGTTAAAGCCGTATACTAAAGCATTAGAAATGTGGACAAAAGTTTTCACACCAGCTTTTTTGGCTGCCTGGGCTATATTAATAGTGCCGTTGACATTTACCTCACGAAATTGCTTAATTTCTCCACCTTCTTTGGCAAGTTCATGGGCATGTAAAACAATGTCTACTCCCTGACAAGCTTTTTCAGCAGTAGCTCGGTCGTTAATATTACCAATAATTACTTTAGCACCCAAGTTTTGGGCTTTCTTTGCTTCCTCCTTAGAACTGTGTAGTCCGCAAACTTTTATTCCTTGAGCGATCGCTTTTTCTGCGGTGCGTAAGCCGATAAAGTCACCAATACCGGTAATCAAAATGGTTTTATGGTTGAGGTTCATGTTTCTCTCAATATTGAGGTGTATTGCTGGAAGTAGTTTGATAAGTCCGTTGGAGAATTTCTTGCAGGATGTCAGGGACTTCAAACACGGCTCTATGATTCACCTCTGCAATATTTGCTCGGTAAGTTTCTAAAGCACCAGGTTGGAGTAATTTCTCTACTGCTCGATCTATATGACGAAAATTAGGAATGACTAAACCTACTTGTTTTTCTTGTACCCATTGGGTGTTATACTTTTCACCTACCAGGGTGCCAAGATTCCGTTCCACAATCACTGGTAGTTTCATCGCCAGGGCTTCACTAATGCTAGGGGAACTTGGTTTACCAATGAAAAAATCAGCTAGGTGCATATAGTCGGGAATGTCTTTGGTAAATGTAGTCACAAACCGAGGTAACTTGTTTTGATTTTGATGCAGAGCCTTGGCTAATTTTTCGTTGGGTCCGCAAATCAAAATTAATTGCAGTTTGTAGCGAAAACGTTCTAGGCGTTGGCAAATATCTAGCATCACCCTAGAACCTTGACTACCAAACAAGACTAATCCCGTCAAACAGTCTGGATCTAATCCTAAAATTTCCCTAGATGTACGGCGCTCGGCGACAATTGGTTCGTAAAAATGGGGATGGATAATCATCCCAGAAGATGGAAAAATATGCCTTGGTGTTACCCCTAAACAATGAGCTTGTTCTACGGCTTTTTCTGTACCGCAGACAACATAGCTGTTAATTTTTGGCTCTATCCAAAAGTTAGGGGGACAATCGACAAAATCAGTTAATACCGTGACATAGGGAGTTCCTGGTTTTACTCTTTGTAAACTCTCCCAAACAAAACGATTATATAAGGGAACCAGGGAAACCACTAGATCCGGTTGTTCTTGTTGCCAATAACCCTCAAATATCTTGATTAAGGATTGGTGATAAAGTTTAATCAGTAGTTTGAGGAGCAATAAAAGTGGTGGTTGCAACCAAGTCCACCCCTTTTGCAAGATTTGGTTCCACATCTCATATGCGGGAATCCCCAATAACTTTTTCACCGGATCGAAGATTAAGTTGTGTTCAGATGCACGATTTAGAATTTCATCTATGTCTGTGATTCTAATTTCCCAAGGCCGTCCTTGCTGCTCAATCATTGCACATAAGGCATTTACCGCAGCATAGTGACTTCCTCCCATCCGGGTGGTGAGGATATTGACTTTGATTTTTTGGTTAGGTTCTACATTCCGCAGGTACAAGGGCGAGTGTGACATTGAGGTTGGCTATATAGTTAACATGCAGCAACAATTCTGCACCCCTAAAATCATGTCTGGTTCAACACTTATAATTAAATGTAGGTTGGGTAGAACGAAACCAAACCCAACAAAAGGCTGATTGTGTTGGGTTACTCTTCGAGAAGCCGCTCCGCGTCTACGTCCCTCAACCCAACCTACAACTAAAATCATCCTGGTTAAAATATATCTGCCGGATCGGTGGAACGAAGTTTATTAATGGCAAATGCACCGGAAGTCATGCACATTAAAATGGATGAGATTAATACCAGAATGGCATTTTGTAAGCTCATCATAATCGGTAATTTTGTTGCTTCCATCGCAAAGTCATACATTAATATGGAAACGGCAAACCCCGGAATATAAGCTAGTACAGCTAATACAAATGCCTGTTGAAATACAATCACTAACAGGTAATTGTTTTTATAACCAATGGCTTTTAATGTGGCATAGGCAGTTAATTGGGTGGAAATATTACTGTAGAGAATTTGGTAAACAATCACAATTCCCACCACAGAAGCCATAGTTAACATCAGATTGAGAATAAATCCAATGGGGGTTCTAGTTGCCCAATATTCCTTCTCAAAATTAATGAAGTCCTTGTAAGTGAATATTTTCACATCTTTTGGTAATTGCGATCGCAATTCAGCCATCACCTTTTCTGGATTCGCATCTGGCTTGAGGGATATAACTCCAACATCAATAATTTCTGAAGGACGAGTATTAGGAAATATCCGCAAAAAAGTGGTATCGCTAACAATTAAGTTGCCATCTACACCAAAGGAAGGGCCTAGTTTAAATAAGCCACCGACCCTAACTCGATATCCCATTAAGGAGTCAAAGGGGAAGATTTCGATGATTTGTTCTCTTTGTTCTTGCTCAAATTTTTTGGCGACGGGACCAAATTCTGGTCGGGAGTTACGGTCAAAAAGAACTACATCTGGTACTTTCAGTTTATCTGTATTGGCTACCACATCTGGCAGGTCCATCACAGGTTTTCCTGGTTCAAAGCCAATGACATATATGGAATATTTTTCCCCATTTTCTGGATTTTTAAATTTAGCAAATCCTAAGTACATAGGGGAAACTGATTCCACTCCATCAAACCCTAAGGTTTGATATAAACGACTGCGAAAAAAGCTTTGAATTGCAGTCAAGGATTTATATTGGGAACTAACTAAAAATAGATCCCCTCTTAAGCTGCGATGTACTTGGGTAGCACTGGAGTAGAGTGCATCTTGAAATCCAAGTTGCAGAAACATCAAAATTACAATAAAAGCAATACCCGCTACAGCCACTAGAGAACGAATTTTATTTCTAGCTAGTTGTAGCAATCCCAAGGGAGTTTTAAACAGCATGATTCCAACCTCTGGGAATTCAGTTATCAGTTAACAGTTATCAGTTAACAGTATTCATGAATTAGTTTGATCAGTCGTGGGTGTTTAGATCCCCGACTTTTAAAAAAAGTCGGGGATCTGTTACTTAGCTCTTAATTCCTAGGATAGAAATCGGGGATCGTTCACACCCGCGACTCATTAATTACTGGCATTAAATTTTGATTGCTACATCCACTTGTAAATGAGTTAAGCTAGCAACTTTTTGACTATCTGCTGGATTGTCAATCCGGATTTTCACCTTAATTATTCTTCTGTCTGTATCCGCTCCAGGATTGATACTTAAGATGCTTTGTCTGTCTACTAATAAGCCAATATCGCTCACAGTTCCCTGCAATTGACCACTAAAAGCTGTACTGCTGATATTGGCTTTTTGTCCAATACGCACACTTTCTATGTCGGTTTGATAAACTTCTGCAATCACATACATCTGAGATGTTTTACCAATTTCTACAATCCCCGATGTGGCGACAACTTCCCCAGTCTTAGCGTGAACTTTTAAAACTTTACCATCTATGGGAGCAGTCACATAGGTTAAATCCCGTTCGGCTTTGGCTTGAGTCACCGCAGTCATGGCACTTTTAAGCTCGGCTTTGGCTAGGTTCACATCCACAGCACGCACTTCTCGAATACTGTTCAGCCTAGCTTGTGCCTCTTTTAATTGGTCTTTAATACTATTACGGGTGCTGTCAAGATTGGCTTGAGCTTGTTTGAGCTGTTGTTGTACAGTTTCTAACTGCAAACGCTTAGAGTCTGAGTTGGAAGCTGAGATTGCCCCTTCTTTATATAACTTTTGATACCTATCATTCTCCGTCCGAGCATTTTCCACCTGAGCATTCAAGCGAGCGATCGCTGCTTTTTGAGTAGCTGTTTCTCCAATTAATTGCTGCTTTAAGCGAGAAATAGTCGCTTTTTGAGCATTAATATCCCCAGACTTCGCACCAGCTTCAATTTGCGCCAATTTTGCTTCAGCTACTTTCAGTTTGTCTTTAGCTTGTTGCCATGCTGCTGTGGCTTTAGTATACCCTTGCAACCAAGCCACTACTTGTCCTGCTTTTACCTCCTCTCCCTGCTTTACCAGTAATTTCTCTACCCGCACACCACTCAAGGAACTGGGTGCAGATAACTGAGTCACTTCACCTTCTGGTACTAAATATCCTAAGGCGGTGACGGCTACTCTAGCTGCCTTGGCTGATTGATTTTTGAGTAACTGGCTCTGCTGGGAAGATGCAATGACTTGGGTATTCACATTCGAGCGTATTCTAGAACAACTGTAAAAAGAGATTAATCCCGTAATTACAGCAATTGAAGCTCCTAAAATAATCCGCCACCGAATAGATAGTGAGAATAATTGGCGTTCTCTATCTGCTGCCATATTTTCATCCCAATTCTGTTATAGGTGTTACATAAGTTTTAGATATAGCAATCCGATTTGATTCCTGAATCACTCGTAGAGACAGGGAACTCTTAACAGGGAAGAAGGAATAAAAGTGTACTGAGTTTTGTTCAAAAATCAAATAGGAGTCCTATATCTTTGAGTGAATTCACATCTTGCACCACAAGATTATTCAAGGAATTAGAACCTGAAATTCTCATGTTTTCGTAAGGTATATATTGACCAACTTACCATGATTGAAAATGTGCAATATATGTGTAGAACAAGATATCTAATTGATAATTAGTAATGGGTGGTAATGGGTAAAAAATAATTAGCCGGACTTGATTTCACAGCCGTTTTCATCTAAGTGAGGTACAATTCATCTCGTTTTGAGGCAGCAAGAGCTGGAGGCAAAAGGCAGAAGCAAATATACCTCATTTACCTGCAATCTTCTGTATAGGTATTGAAGTTACGTCCAGACTATCTATGTTTATTCTTTTTGGTAACTATCAATGCTGAAAATTACATCAATGATAGATATAACAAACAAAATTACATCTCAAACAACATGAAGAGCTACAATTATTAGTTATTAACAATATCTGAGAAAACTCACCATTTATTATTACAACTAAATCTGCTATTTGTCAAGTATTAACTCCTATCTAATGGGCAATTAAATGTTGTTGAAGTCACAGAAATAACATTGATTTTCATCTGTTCTGTTATATATAGTTTATATTCTCAAGCATCAGTTGATTGTTTCTAATAATGCAATATATACAATTGCCAAAATAAAAGTAATGCCTGTAACAAATTTACGATAAATTATGGCGATAAAACTTCTTAGAAAATTCAAACTCAATCGTGGATATATCTAATATATTGGGTATATCCTGTTGGGAATCTTTAGAGTAAATAATTTTCACAAATAGTAAATTATGCCTAAAGTTAGCATAGACAAAATTCATATTGGTGCTAAACGTCGCCCTATAAAAGCAGAAAAGGTTAATCAATTAAGAGAATCAATCCAAACTAATGGTTTATTAAATCCCATCACCATAGATAGTCAACAGAATTTAATTGCTGGGTTACATCGCCTCACAGCCTATCAGCAGTTGGGATTAGAGGAGATTGAATGTAATATTGTTGATTATCAAAGCCGGGAACAGTCGCGGCTAGCGGAAATTGATGAGAACTTAATCCGCAATGAGTTAGGAGCTTTAGAAAGGGCGGAATTATGGCTAGAAAGGGATAAATTGCTGGCTAATATGGGGTTAAAAGCCAAGCCGGGGGACAATCAATATACTTTAGGAGGTGATGAAATGATTTCACCACCTGTGAAAACTAATTTGGAATTTGCTCAGGAAATTGGATATTCCAAACGTACCTTGCAACATGGCAAACAAATCGCCAAGGATATTGTCCCAGAAGTTAAACAAATGATCAAGGGAACTGCGATCGCAAATAGTCCGACAAAGTTACTGAAGGTAGCTAGAGCCGGTAGTCACCAAAGAATTTTAGCCGAGCAAGCACAACAGGCTTTGGAGGTGGCGAAAAATCGGGGAGAAACCACAGAAGTGCAAAAGCAGGCACAATTATTGCAGTCAGCTAAAAATAAGCAAAAAGAGCTACAACTACAAGCTCTGAAAAATGCTATGACTCCCCAGGATTTAAAGTCAGCTATATTTCCCCAGACAAGTGTAACAGCTGTAGCCAATCCTCCCCAGGAGATTCTGTTAGGGAAAGAATGGACATTGGGAAGGCACCAAGTTTACTTAGGGGATACAACTGGGGAAGAGTTTATCCATCAGTTACCCTCCCATGCTGCATTAGCGATCGCTACTTTATCATCAATCTGGAACCATGACTATTTGGTAGAGAAAGCGAGGGTTGTGGCGGTATTGCGTTCCCAAGGAAATATTTACCAATTTTGTCGCCATCATCAGATGCCCTTTCAATATGAGTTTTTAGTGGGCAATCTCTATGTGGGTATCTTCTCCCACCAGTCCATATCCCGTCCACCCATACCGATAAATGTGGAGGGGGTAGAGGGCATCATTAACTATCTTCTCCACCTCTATACTAGTCCTAACAGCGCGGTAATTGCTCCATTTATGGGACATGGGGAGATTCTGATTAATTGCGATCGCATGGGGCGTATATGTACTATTGGAGATGATAATCCTGAGGTAATTAGTCGGGGTATTATGCGTTGGCAAAATTTGACTGGTAAGCAAGCTCAGAAGAATACAGTATGAATTTATCTCACCCAGAGAGGGCACCAGACGCAGAGAGTAAGGGAATACCAAAAAATAAATTATCCCAAATACACCAGCAAACCTGTAGGGGCGCATTGCGTGCGCCCTTAATGTGGGGATATTTTAAAACTTGGAAATCCCTAAGAGTTTTAAGTACCTCATTTTCAATTTCATACAAAATATTTTTAGTTTCGATTATTTGAGCTACTGTAGCTTTCACATATTTGTACTAAACTATCAAAGCCTCTTTCAGTTCATGAGAGAGCTTTTTTATGAAATCAATCACTGTCAACCGCTTTGCGGAAGTCAAAAGTCAAAAGTCAAAAGTCAAAGTGTTTTTTAATAACTGAGTATTATTATTTATTAATCTTATTTTTACCTTTAATTAATTCTTAACTAAGAAAATTATCTATCAAGCAGGAATTAATCTTTTTTTAATTAATGACAGGGGTATTCTTACTTAAATATCATGCTCTGATGAAAAAGGTACTTAATTATATTTTCATTGCCCATGTATTAAAAACATCTGTTACTGGGCTTACAACAAAATTTATATCATATGTTATTCGGGGAACATTTCTGAGGAATTAACCAGAGAAAAAACATTATTTCATCATAAATATAAGTTGAACTTTATACATTGAGTGTGAAATTAGCGGTAAAAAGCCAGAATATTTATATCAGAAATGAATTATAGCGATCATTCGCGTTGTTTATGGCTGTGCTAGTGTTTTATTAATTAATTAAATCCTCAAGTTTTATTTGTGGCAAAACATATTATTTATCCCATTGAGGATGGAAAATCAAAACTGAAAATTCGATTGATTTCCATTACCAATTGGTACTTGAATTAATAATTTTCCGACTCTCCTAATTTGGTTTAATTATTAATTTCTTCTGTAACGGATTTGTCAACTTTCCATCGCTAAATTTCCTAAACTATATTATCTTGGACGTTGTAACTTGCTATGGCATTCATCAAGATACAGAACGTTGTTATTAACACAAACTATGTTGCTGCTATCAGGCTAGATAATCAAACAAGTTCTGGAGAAAAAAGCATTTCCGTTTTAATAGTTACTCCTAAATTTCCATTATTGCAATGGGAATTTATGTCCCAAAATATTCCCCATTCTGAATGGATTGAGTTTACAGGTGAAGCTGCTAATGCTTTACAAGACTATTTCACAAGTTGCAACAATGTGATTGATATAATGCCACAAAACCATGAATCTAGTGTCTTATAGATGGCAGACTATTTTAGATTTTGGATTGGTTCCATTTCTCAAGTCACAAGAGCTAAAATAACCTGAGTTCGGTGTCAGGAGTTCGGAATTAGGAGTTAAAATTAACCTGAGTTCGGGTTAAGCCAAAAGCTAAAAGCTTATTGTGTAAGGATTTAGCCAAACTCTAAGTGCTTAAAGAAGGGTTTGGTGAGCGAACAAGGAGACATCAGGTGTTTCGAGGATTTCTGATCCCGAACTCAGGTTAAAATAAGGAAATTTTACGTCTGGCACTTATGCAGCGTGGCAATTAAGGGTATTAAATAAAAATCATTACTCATTTATTTTGGATATTTCTTGAACCAATAATTGAGTACTGGCGTAGATACATATTTTTTACCTGTGAATGAAAGTTAAATTAGACGATGTTCATCATACAAAATACTGAACAGTTAATAGTCATTAGATTGTTTCTAACAACTAACAACTAACAACTAACAACTAACAACTAACAACTAATTATTCCTATGTCTGCTGATTGGATTGATACTGCTTTATCACAATTAGAAGAGCAGATTGATAATTGCGAACAGGCGGTAGTTAGGTTTATAGAGGACAAAAAAATGAAGTCGGATAAATCTGTGTCAACTGATAAGATTAATCGCAAATTACACCACAATCCGATTGCCATTGTTGGCATGGCATCTCTATTTCCCGAAGCGAGAAATATCCAAGAATATTGGGAAAATATTGTTAATAAAATTGATTGTATTACCGATGTTCCAGCTTCCCACTGGAATGTAGATGATTATTACGATCCTAATCCCAGAACCCCAGAAGATAAGACATATTGTAAGCGGGGTGGGTTTATTCCCTACGTTGATTTTAACCCGGTAGAATTTGGCATTCCCCCCAATATTTTGGAAGTAACTGATGTTTCCCAATTATTGAGTTTGGTGGTGGCGAAAGAAGCAATGGCTGATGCTGGCTATGGTTTGGAACGCCAATTTAATCGGGAAAATGTGGGGGTAATTTTAGGTTCTGCGGCTCTAAAATTAGGTATTCCCCTATCAGCTAGATTGCAATATCCCATTTGGAAAAAAGTCCTGAAAAGTAGCGGCTTATCTGATGAGGATACAGAAAAAATTATTGAAAAAATGAAGAGCGCCTACGTCAAGTGGGATGAAAATTCATTCCCCGGTATGTTGGCGAATGTAGTTGCCGGGAGGATTGCCAACCGCCTCAATTTGGGAGGCATTAATTGTACCGTGGATGCAGCCTGTGCTAGTTCCTTAGCTGCCTTAAAAATGGCAATTGGGGAATTAGTAGACCATCGTTGCGATATGATGCTCACTGGTGGTGTAGATACTGATAATTCCATCACTGCCTATATTAGTTTCAGCAAAACCCCGGCGGTTTCCCCTGGGGACACAGTTAAGCCTTTTGATGCTGAATCCGATGGCATGATGTTGGGTGAAGGCATTGGTATGATGGTACTCAAGCGGTTAGAGGATGCCCAGCGAGATGGGGATAAAATCTATGCCGTGATTAAGGGTATTGGTACTTCCAGCGATGGTAAGTATAAGAGTATTTATGCTCCCCGTAAGGAAGGGCAGGTAGCTGCATTGCGCCGCGCCTACGAGGATGCAGGTATTGCCCCAGAAACCGTAACTCTAATGGAAGCTCACGGTACGGGGACAATGGCGGGAGATCCCACGGAATTTGGCTCTTTACGGGACTTTTTCGGGGAAACTGACTGCAAACGCCAGCATATTGCTTTAGGTACGGTAAAATCCCAAATTGGACATACAAAAGCAGCTGCGGGGGCGGCAAGTTTAATTAAAACTGCCTTGGCACTACACCACAAGGTGCTACCACCTACCCTGAATGTGAAAACACCAAATCCCAAACTCAACCTCAAAGATTCTTCCTTCTATTTAAACACCGAAACTAGGCCTTGGATTCGGGCGGAGGGACAACCCCCAAGAAGGGCGGGTGTGAGTTCCTTTGGTTTTGGGGGAACTAATTATCATGTGGTGTTAGAAGAATACCAAGGAGAACATCAACAAGCTTATCGTTTAAATAATTCTGGTTCTGAGGTGTTGTTGTTTGCTGACAATCCAGCCCAGTTGGTAGGCAAGTGTGAGGAGATACTAAATCAGTTACAGTCAGAGCAGGGAGAAAAACACTATCTCAACTTAGTAGAGGCGTGTAAATCCCTGGAAATTCCCCAAACTGCTGCCAGATTGGGTTTTGTTGCCGATTCCTTGGCTCAAGCTTGTAAAATGCTGAAAATGAGTGTGGATTTGTTGCAAAATAAATCTTCAGCAGAAGCTTGGGAGCATCCCCAAGGAATTTACTACCGTGCCACGGGGATGGAATTGGGCGGTAAGGTAGTAGCTTTATTTTCCGGGCAAGGTTCCCAATATCTAGAGATGGGTAGGGAAGTGGTAATGAACTTCCCTCAAATGCGGCAGATGTATGGTTACATGGATGGCTTGCTGCTGCAAGAGAACTTAAAGCCATTGTCAGAGGTGGTGTTCCCCCATCCCGTATTTACTGAAGAGGAAAAGAACAGTCAAGTTGCTGCATTACAAAGAACAGAATATGCCCAACCCGCTATAGGAATGTTGAGCGCTGGTTTGTTCAAAATTCTCCAGCAAGCCGGGTTAAAACCAGATTTTGTTGCCGGACATAGTTTTGGTGAATTAACGGCATTGTGGGCGGCAGGAGTGCTGACTGATGAGGATTATTGCCTACTGGTGAAGGCTAGGGGACAGGCAATGGCAGCACCCCAAGATCCTCACTATGATACGGGAACCATGTTGGCGGTGAAGGAACAGTTGAGCAAGGTTGAGGCTATTCTGAAACAGTTTCCGAAAGTTGCGATCGCTAATCTTAATTCTCCCACACAAGTGGTGTTGGCGGGTCCCACGGCGGAAATTCATCAAGTGAGGGATGTGCTGCACGAGCAAGGTTGTACGGCGGTATTGTTACCGGTGGCGGCTGCATTCCACACTCCCCTAATTGCTTTTGCTCAGAAATCCTTTGCTATAGCCATTAAGGATATGGAGTTCCATACTCCTCAGGTTCCTGTATATAGTAATGTGACAGGGAAGGAATATCCCCAAACAGCAGCAGAAATTCAGAAGATTCTGGAAACTCATATTGCCAATTCTGTGTTGTTTAAGCAGGAAATTGAGAATATTTATGGTGCGGGGGGTTACTGTTTTATTGAGTTTGGCCCCCGGAAGATTCTGACTAATTTAGTGAAGGATATTCTGGGTGAGCGTCCCCACATGGCGATTGCTCTGAATCCTAGTGCCCAGAAAGATAGCGATCGCTCCTTGCGTCAAGCTGTGGTACAGTTACGGGTAGCTGGTTTATGTTTGCAAAATCTCGATCCCTATTATGTACCTAAGTCTGTTCCAAAGAAGGAGCAGAAGCAGGGGTTGAAGTTCCAGCTAAATGGGATGAATTATGTGTCTGATAAGACTAAGCTGGGTTTTGAGCAGGCTTTGGGAAATGGCCATCGGGTGAATGGTAAGGGTGGTATTTATACTGGGTTGGTGTCTTTGAATGGGAAAAATGGCACTGGGAATGTGGGTGATGAGATGCTCACGCAAAGGCGCAAAGACGCAAAGGAAGTGGGAATGGCTCAGTCGAATGGAAGTGCGGGTGATTCTGGAAGGAATGGCGTTGGGGAATTAAGTGATGAGATGCTCACGCAGAGACGCAGAGGCGCAGAGTCAGAGAGAAGAGTGGAGAAGAATGGGGTGAGTGATACTGTAGATGGTTCTCAGGAGAAGGGTAAGGCTAGGATTACTATTGCTGATTTGGAACCGGCTCAGTTATCTGAGGTGGCTGATTCGGTTTCTGCTGCTGTTCCTTCAATTCCTCGGTTAGATATGCAAAGTACAGAGAAAGTTGTTGGTTATCAAAGGATTTTATCTAGTCTGGAGTATGTGCTGACTCAGTTTCAACAAAATCAAAGTGAGAATTTACAGGTTCACAGTAATTATCTCAATCATCAGGTGGAGTATGCTCGCAGCTTTTTCCAATTGATGCAGCAGCAGAATGCTTTGTTTGGGAAGGATGAGTCTGCATCAAATATGGCGGAGTTGAAGTCTACGATTATTGATAGTTTAAATCGTAGTATGCAGCAGTTTCACTGTCAGCAAGGGGATACTTTGCGGGTACATGAGCAGTATTTACGAGAGCAGGTAGAATATACGAAAAACTTTTTCCAACTGATTCAACAGGAGTATGCTCAGTTGATGGCGGTGGAAGATGGTGGAGAAGCAATGGTTGCTAGGGAGGTAAGTTTACCCGTGGAGAAACTTCCCACAAATCCCCCAGAAAGTAAGTTTATACCTGTTGCTCCTGTTGCCAAGCTGTCGCCAACTACATCAGCAATAGAAGAGAAAGAGAAATCAGTGGTTGCTCATCCCCAGGTATGGGAAAGTCAAGGGGAATCTGAAGTTAAGAATGGTGCTACTGCGGTGATGGAGGTTGTAGCAGCACCAACACCAATGGTAGGGGAATCAGAAACAACTGTTGCTGTGGAAGAAACTGTAGCGGTGAATGCACAGATAAATGTACCTGTTGCTGAACCTGTGGCGGTGGATTTGAGCAATTTGTCTGAGAATTTGTTAGCCATTACCAGTGAGAAAACTGGTTATCCGGTGGAGATGTTGGAGCTGGATATGGATATGGAAGCAGATTTGGGAATTGATTCCATCAAGCGGGTGGAAATTATGGGAGCACTGCAAGAGATGTACCCAGATTTACCCAAGCCGGATAATGTGGAAGAGTTGGGTGAGTTGCGTACCATTGCTCAAATTGTTGACTATCTCCAGTCTTTGGTAGCTAAGTCTGGTTCTGAAACTGCGGTAACTCCAGGGGTGGAAAGTTCCACCGTCAGCGAACCTGTAATTGAACCTACCATTGAACTCACACCCCTGGTAGAAGAGGTTGCTGTGAATCATATTGCTACCCCCGTAGAGGAAACTGTAGCGGTGGATTTGAGTAATTTGTCTGAGAATTTGTTAGCCATTACCAGTGAGAAAACTGGTTATCCGGTGGAGATGTTGGAACTGGATATGGATATGGAAGCAGATTTGGGAATTGATTCCATCAAGCGGGTGGAAATTATGGGAGCATTGCAAGAGATGTACCCAGACTTACCCAAGCCGGAAAATGTGGAAGAATTGGGAGAGTTGCGTACCATTGCTCAAATTGTTGATTATCTCCAGCAATTAGCAACCGGAGAAAAAAAAAAGTCCCAACCCCAATCTCCTAGCCAATCAAACCAGGTAAAGCATAACGTTAAACGGCTGCCAGCTAAACTGCAAACCCTTCCCGAACCGGATTTTTGGCAGGTAACATTACCAGAGGGACACATTGGTTTAATTACCGATGATGGTTCCCTCACCACCTCCAAAGTGGCAGAGAAGTTGATTGAGCGTGGGTGGAAAGTAGTAGTGTTAAGTTTTCCTCCCTCCCTAGTTTCCCAACAATCTACTTTACCTCCAGGAGTCAACCGCATTACCTTACAAGACTTAAGCGAAACACATTTACAACAACAACTAAATGCGATCGCAACTAATTATGGTAATGTGGGAGCATTCATACACTTGCATCCGGTATTTGGTAGTAAGCCCAACGCTACAGTTCCTTACTTCCCGGAAGAGAAAGCAATTGTCAAACACATCTTCTTGATGGCGAAACACCTGAAGGTGTCCCTCAACCAAGCCGCAAATGGAAATGGACGCAGTTGTTTCTGTACCGTAGCGAGATTAGATGGTGCTTTTGGATTAGAGCAGAAAGTCAACTTTGGAGCCATTGGTGCTGGTTTATTTGGGTTAAGCAAGAGCATGATTTGGGAATGGGAAAAAGTATTCTGTCGAGCAATGGATATTAGTCCCGACATTAATGCCCAAGATGCAGCCAATTATATTATTGCAGAATTGCATGACCCCAATCGTTATCTTACCGAAGTCGCTTACGGTTCCCAAGGGAGAGTGACTCTGACAGCCTGATGATAGTTGTTAGTTGTTAGTTGTTAGTTGATAGTTGATAGTTGGTAGTTGGTAGTTGGTAGTTGATGGAGGGAAGGAGTGAGGGAGGATTAAATTTATCTTCTTCGGTAATCCCAACCAGCAACCAGCAACCAACAACCAGCAACCAACAACCAGCAACCAGCAACCAACAACCAACAACCAGCAACCAGCAACCAACAACCAACAACTCCCCTCACTCTCTTTCCCGAAATATATGTCACAATCCCCCAGTATTAGTTACACTGGTCGTGTGATCGATCAAAGAAGACAAGCTCCTATTAGTGGGGCAAGAGTATCTTTTACATCAGAAGCCACTACAATTTTTACCTACACTGATATAGAAGGAATCTATCAACTATTTATCAATTCCACAGATACAAATACCCTACGAGGAGAATTAACTATAGAAGCTCAAGGGTATAGAAACTATCAATCTGTTATCCAATTATCTCCCCAACAAACAGAATTAGGAGATATTCGGTTGCTGGGATTGAATGAAGTAAATAGTAACCCTGAGTTGGGAGTGAATGGGGACAATAGTAATCTATTTCCCATTGTAATAGTAGCTGCGATCGCTTTATTCATAATTGCCATGCTCATTCTTAATTCTGCACCTCGAAGAAATCCTGAATATCGCCGCAATAATCCTCCTAGGTATTTTCAGAATTATGAGCAGGCTATTTAGTAGTTTGGATAATCTCACGCAGAGGCGCTCCAGGCGCAGAGAAGAGGAGAGAAGAGAAGAGAAGAGAGATATTGGGTATTTAGTTTGGATAAAAAATAGCAGTATTTGATTTAATTTAATAGGAGAAGTTATGTCTGTGAAAGCTGAAATTAAGCCAACATCAGTTTTTGTTGTCAGTGGTGGTGCTAAGGGAATTACGGCGAAGTGTACTATTAATTTAGCAAGGCAGCATCCTTGTAAGTTTATCCTTTTAGGACGTTCTGAGTTAATGGAACATGAGCCGGAGTTTGCGCGGGATTGTTTTGATGAAGCAACGTTAAAAAAACGAATTATGGAGTATCTGATTAGTCAGGGAGAGAAACCTACTCCGATGAAGGTACAGGGTATATATAAGAAAATTGCTGGTAGTAGGGAAATTAAGCAAACTTTATCAGAAATTAGAGCCACTGGTAGTGAAGTTCAATATCTAAGCGTGGATGTTACAGATACCCTAGATTTACATCAGAAAATTACCAATACTGTAGAAAGTATGGGGAAAGTTACGGGTATTATTCATGGTGCTGGTAATTTAGCAGATAAGTTAATTGAAAAGAAAACAGAAGCGGATTTTGAGAAAGTTTATACTGCTAAAGTTAAGGGGTTAGAAAATCTTTTATCCTGTGTCAATAGTAGTGAATTAGAGCATTTAGTATTATTTTCCTCAGTTAGTGGTTTTTATGGTAATATTGGGCAATCAGATTATGCGATCGCTAATGAAATTCTCAATAAATCAGCCCATTTAATGAAGCAACAATATCCCGGTTGTCATGTGGTAGCAATTAACTGGGGTGCTTGGGATAGTGGCATGGTAACGCCACAGTTAAAAAAGGAGTTTGCTAAACGAGGGATTGATATTATTCCCATTGAAGTTGGGACACAAATGTTGGTGAATGAATTACAATCACAGCATCACAATACCACCCAATTGGTAATAGGTAGTCCTAGTATTCCCCCGGCAACAAAATTAGAACCAGAACTGAAAAAATATACCATTCGTCGGCAATTAAAGTTATCAGCAAACCCATTTTTATATGACCATGTAATTGCTGGTAATCCCGTCCTCCCTGCCACTTGTGCGGTATCTTGGATATCTGATACCTGTGAGAAAATTTATCCTGGGCATAAGGCTTTTAGTTGTACGGATTTCAAAGTCCTCAAAGGTATTACTTTCAATGAAACTTTAGCTAGTGAATACTTCTTAGATTTACAAGAAGTTGCTAAGGATATAGATAACCATGAAGTAGACTTTCAAGGCAAGATTTGGAGTAGAAATCCCCAAGGAAAACCCATATATCACTTTAGTGCCAACGTCAAACTCCTACGAGATATTCCTCCCGCACCTACCTACGAAAAATTAAACCTAAATCCAGATAATATTATTACCACAACAGGCAAAGACTTCTATCAACAAGGAGTATCTTCCCTATTTCATGGTCCTGCTTTCCAGCAAGTAAGAAGAGTTATCAATATTAGTCCAGAAACAATTACCACCGAATGCTTTTGGCAAGAAATTAGCAAACAACAACAAGGACAATTCCCTGCCTATTGGGTAAATGGATTCACCACCGACTTAAGCACCCACGGCTTATGGTTGTGGTTATCCCATTTTCATCAAGAAATTTGTCTTCCCGGACAATTATCTCGATATGAACAGTTTGCTAAAACCCCCTATAATGCCCCTTTTTATGTATCTTGTGAAGTCACAAGTAAAACTGCAACTAGTGTAGCTGCCGACTTCTACATTCATGACGCACAAGGAAAACTATATTCTCAACTTCTAGGAGCAAAAGGTATTATCTTCCCCGCCAAACTCATGGAAGGGAAATAGTTGTTAGTTGTTGGTTGTTAGTTGTTGGTTGTTAGTTGTTAGTTGATGGTTGATAGTCTTTAATTCATCACTTCCCACACTTCCCACACTCCCCATCTCCCCCATCTCTTCCTCTGCGCCTCTGCGCCTCCCTTCGGGTTCGCCACTTTGCTTATGCCGGGGAACCCGTCCACCGCAAGTGGACTCACTGCGTGAGATAAATTCATATAATTATTATGCCCGGAGAAAAATAGTGGAAAAAATAGCAATTATCGGATTCTCCTGCCTATTTCCTGATGCCAACAACCCCCAAGAATTTTGGCAAAACCTCATCAACCAAAAAGATGCCACATCCTCCATTACCATCGAAGAAACTGACATAGATCCCAACATATTCTACAACCCTACCAAAGGAACAGCCGATAAAATCTACTCCCTCAAAGGAGGATTTATCCGCAACTTCCAATTTGATACCAACGGATATAACCTCCCCCCATCATTCCTCGAACAATTAGACAATACCTTTAAATGGTCCCTTTACACCGCCAAACAAGCCTTACAACATAGCGGTTATTTAGAACAACCAAACACCCTGAAAAAAACCGGAGTAATTTTAGGTACCCTCTCCCTCCCCACAAAATCCTCAAATCAATTATTCGCCCCCCTTTACCAACAAGCCCTTACCCCCGCCATTCAAGAATTACTACAACAAAAAGACTTTGATTTAACTCAATTATCCCCATCCTCCCCAACATCTATTCACAACGCCATGATATCCGGCTTACCCACGGCTATCATTGCTCAAGCCTTATCCCTATCTAATATCCATTTTTGCATTGATGCCGCCTGCTCCTCACCCCAATATGCCGCCAGGTTAGCATCCCATTACCTATGGACACACAAAGCTGATTTAATGTTAGCTGGTGGTATTAGCTGTGCCGATCCTTTATTCCTGCGGATGCTGTTTTCCGGTATTCAGGGCTATCCCGAAGATAATGATATTAGCCGTCCCTTAGATAAAACATCCAGAGGAATGCTCACCGCCGAAGGCACGGGAATGGTAGTACTGAAAAGATATAGCGATGCATTGCGAGATGGCGATCGCATTTATGCTACTATCTGTGGTAATGGGCTATCTAATGATGGTAAAGGCAAACATTTACTCAGTCCTAATACTAAGGGGCAAACCCTAGCTTTTCAACGAGCTTATGATGAGGCTGGTATCACTCCCCGTGATATTGATTATATGGAGTGCCACGCTACAGGTACTCTATTGGGAGATACCACGGAGTTTAATTCCATAGAAACCTTTTTCGGACAGCATCAAGCTACTCCTTTGGTGGGTTCGGTAAAATCTAATGTGGGGCACTTATTAACCTCTGCGGGGGCGGTGAGTTTAATTAAGGTGCTGTTGAGTATGAATGAGGGTGTCATCCCGGCAACTATTAATGTGACTCAACCCCAAGGGGATAGTAATAATGTGATTTCTCCGCAAAATCTTGTCACCAGTAATACTAATTGGGCAGATAAGCCTGTAAAACGCGCCGCCATTAGTGCTTTTGGTTTGGGTGGTACTAATGCCCATATGATTTTAGAACAGGGCAATACCAATGAATCAGTAACTCCTGCAGCACCCATGCAACCTGCCAAGGTAGCAATTGTGGGTATGGATGCCTTGTTTGGGGAATGTGATGGTTTAGATGCCTTTGAGCGTAGTATATATGAAGGAAAGCAGCATTTTATTCCCCTACCTCCCCAAAGATGGCATGGGATGGAAACCCAAACTGAGTTATTACAAAAGTATGGGTTGAAGGATGGGAGGGCACCCCAGGGAGCTTATATTTCTGAATTTGATATTGATACGGTTTCCAGTAAGATTCCCCCCAATGAATTAGATAAGCTCAACCAACAGCAACTATTAATGTTGAAAGTTGCCGAAAGAGCTTTACAAGATGCTGACATTCAACCAGGTGGGAATGTGGCGGTGGTAATTGCGGCGGAAACTGAGTTTTCTGTGCATCAATTACAGCAAAGATGGAATAGTGATTGGCAAGTTAAAGAGGGTTTAACTGCTGGGGAAATCGCCCTGCCGGAAGAGAAGGTAAATGAATTAGCAACCATTGTTAAAGATAGTATCCATCACCCCGTTGCTACTAGCGAGTATGTCAGTTACATCGCCAATATTATGGCGAGTCGTATTTCCTCCCTCTGGGATTTTACCGCCCCAGTATTTACCATGACGGCGGGAGAAAACTCCACTTTCAAAGTGTTGGAAGTGGCGCAACACTTACTTACCACCGGAGAAGCTGATGCTGTATTGGTAGGTGCGGTGGATTTAGCTGGTGGTGTGGAAAATGTTTTATTACGCAACCAATTTGCTAATATCAACGAAGGGGTAAATACCTTAAGTTATGACCAAAAAGCTGATGGCTGGATGGTAGGAGAAGGTGCGGGGGCGGTAGTGTTAAAACGCCATGACACCGCCATACAAAACCAAGACAAGATTTATGCTGCTATCGATGCCATTAGCTTTACCCAACAAGGAGTAAGTGGGAAAGATAATCTGGGAGAACCAGATGCAGGTTTTGTCAACCAAGTTAGTCAACAAGCCTTATTAAATGCAGGCGTAAAAACCACAGATATCAACTACCTGGAAGTGGTGGGTAGTGGCATTCCCCAAACAGATGAAGCGGAAATCACTGGTTTAATTCAAGCTTATGCCAACGGCAGCAACAATTTAACCTGTGCCATTGGTAGTGTGAAAGCAAATATTGGACATACCTACGTTGCTTCCGGTATTGCTAGCTTAATTAAAACCGCCCTTTGTTTGTATTACCGATACATCCCGGCAACCCCCAAATGGACAGGAGTCAAAAACCAAGAACAATGGCATGGTAGTCCCTTTTATGTTGCCACAGAATCTCGACCTTGGTTCCTAGAAAAACAAGCAACTAAGAGAATGGCAGCTATCAATGGTATGGGTATTGATGGTAGCTATGCCCATGTGATTTTATCGGAGTTCGGAGTTCGGAGTTCGGAGTTCGGAGTAGGGGCGGGGTTTCCCCGCCCGGAGGGAAGGAGTTCGGAGTTCGGAGTTCGGAGTTCGGAGTTCGGAGTAGGGGCGGGGTTTCCCCGCCCGGAGGGAAGGAGTGAAGGCAATAAGTTTTTACAACAGACTCCTTTTTATCTGTTTCCTATTGTTGGTAACACTACGGCAGATTTATTTACTCAGATAGATACCTTAGAAACTACCATTAACAACGGTACTTCCCTTGCCAATGCTGCCAACCAAGCCCTAACCAAATACCAACAATCCTCCCTAGGCAAATACACCCTCGTCATCCTTGCCCACAACCAAAAAGAATTAACCAGAGAAATCACCTCAGCTCGGAAAGGCATAGAAACAGCCCTACAAACCGGCAAAGATTGGCAAACCCCCCTTGGTAGCTACTTCAGTGCCAACCCCTTGGGTAAAACCGGAGAAATCGCCTACGTCTACCCCGCCGCCATCAACTCCTACCTAGGCATCGCTCGCAACCTCTTCCGCCTCTTCCCCAAAATCCACGATGACATTGCCATCACCAACCTGCAAGACTTAGTAGCAGACATCTCCCAAAAAGTCTTTCCCCGCAGCCTCAACAAACTCTCCTCCCGACAACTAGAAACCCTCGAAAAACAATTCCTAGATGATTCCCTAGCAATCTTCGACGTAGATATGCTATTCACCAGATTCATCACCCAAATTATTCGAGACGACTTCCAAATCAAACCCAAATTTGCCTTTGGTTACAGCCTAGGGGAAACCAGCATGATGTCTGCCATGGGAGTATGGGATAACTTTACCCAAGGCATTCTCTCCCTCCACCAATCCCCCCTCTTTGCCAATAGACTAGCTGGAGAGAAACAAGCAGTACGTCAATTTTGGCACATACCCCCCAACCACACACCAGACAATCATATCTGGGCAAACTACGTCCTCGTCGCCACCCCATCCTACGTCCAAGAAGCCATCAAAAACGTTCGCGTAGCGGTTCTGAAGGAACTACCCAAAGTCTTCCTCACCCAAATCAACACCCCCGAAGAAGTAGTCATAGCCGGAGATCCCAAAGCATGCGATCGCATCATTCAAATCATTGGCTGCAACGCCTTTCGCGCCCCCTTCGATCACGTCATCCACTGCCCGGCCATGCAATCAGAATTCGGTGAAATTGCTAGGGTAAACACCCTAAAAATGCAACAACAACTACCCGAAACCACACTGTATTCCGCCGCCGCATATACCCCCGTACAACTAGAAAGTGGTGCGATCGCTCATAGCATAGCTACGGGATTATGTCAACAGCTAGATTTCCCTCGCTTAGTTAATAGACTGTACGCCGATGGAGCCAGAATCTTCATTGAAACCGGAGCAGGCAACGTTTGTTCTCGCTGGATAGACAAAAACCTAAGCCAACATCCCCACCTTACCGTATCCCTCAATCGTAGGGGATTAGACGACCATGCAGGATTAATCAAAGCCCTCGCCAAACTAATTAGTCATCAAGTTGACGTAGACTTATCACCCCTAATTTCCACCGAACCACAAACAACCAAAAAAGCAAAACTCACCCAAAAGAAAGTAATTTTAGGTGGTGAAAGTATTATTGACAAAATTGTCACAGAAGAGAACAAAAAACTTTTCCACAATATAGCTAAGAAAACTTCCCATCTTCCCAAAACTCAACCAATACCGCAAAACATAGAAACAGAAAAAGTAATTTCACTTCGGTATCTTAGCAATCAAATCACAACCCCAAACACTCATAACACCCCTAACCCAACTATAAAAACACCTCCCCAATCAAAACCACAGCCAAAAACTCCCCCCATGCCAACCACCACCACCACCACCTTAAAACCCCACCATCAACAACTACATAAAAACAACACCATCCTCCACCAAACCCATAACACCTTCCTGCAATCACGCCAAGAATTCAGTCAACAAATGAGCCAAATCATCCAACTACAAATAGCCTGCGCCGAAAACCTCTTAGAAGAAGTAAAAAGTAAAAAGTAAAAAGTCAAAAGAAAGAAGACTGGATTATTCTCCTTCCCTCCTTCACTCCTCTTCTCTGCGCCTCTGCGCCTCTGCGTGAGACATAAAAACCCATAATCCACTGGATTATCCTTCATCACTCCTTCCCTCCTTCCCTCCTTCCCTCCTCTTCTTTGCGCCTTTGCGTCTTTGCGTGAGACATAAAAACCAACCCACAAGGAACCCCACCGTGAAAAATGCCTTACTAAACCTACCCTCATCCCATCCCACCTATCAAACCTGGAAAGGCTCCCTAGAAACCATCGCCTTCACCCCCCAAGCCATCAAACAAACCCTACTCACCCTCAACAAACCCTGCTACATAGTTAGAGTAGACAACAAAATCGGAGTCACCAACGAAGGTTACATCTCCCCCCTAGAAAACGGCAACACCCCCCAAATAGAACTACTAATTGCCACCCCCCCCATCTCCCTCCAACAACTGGGCGATCGCAATTTTCTTGCCTTTCATGGTGTAAAATACGCTTATACTACCGGAGCCATGGCTAGTGCCATCGCCTCCGAAGAAATGGTAATAGCCCTAGGAAAACAAAACATCCTCGCCTCCTTTGGTGCCGGAGGATTACCACCCCAACGCCTAGAAACAGCAATTAACCGCATCCAACAAGCATTACCCCAGGGACCCTACGCATTCAATTTAATCCATAGCCCCAACGAGCCAGCCCTAGAACGGGGTGCAGTGGACTTATACCTCAAATATGGGGTAAAAACCATTGAAGCCTCCGCCTTCCTCGATATTACCCCCAATATAGTTTACTATCGAGCCGCAGGACTAAGCCTCAACCCAGCCAATCAAATCCAAATCAACCACAAAATCATTGGCAAAATTTCTCGGCGAGAGGTTGCTACCAAGTTTATGCAACCAGCACCGGAGAAAATCCTCAAAGACTTAGTTACCCAGGGACTAATTACAGAATTACAAGCCAACCTAGCCGCCAAAATCCCCCTCGCCGATGATATTACCGTGGAAGCAGATTCCGGTGGACATACCGACAATCGTCCTTTAGTATGTCTCCTCCCTTCCATGATTGCCTTGAGGGATGAAATCCAAACCAAATACAACTACACCCAACCCATTCGGGTGGGAGTTGCTGGAGGTATTGCCACCCCGGAATCTACCCTGGCTGCCTTTATGATGGGTGCGGCTTACGTAGTGACTGGTTCGGTTAACCAATCCTGCGTAGAATCTGGAGCCAGTGAACATACCAAGAAATTATTAGCCCAAGCCGAAATGGCTGATGTGATGATGGCACCGGCGGCGGATATGTTTGAAATGGGGGTGAAATTGCAAGTCCTCAAGCGGGGGACAATGTTTGCTCTCCGCGCTCAGAAGTTATATGAAATCTACCGCAACTATAATTCCATTGACGAGATTCCTGAAGGGGAAAGATTGAAGTTAGAGAAACAAATCTTTCGCAAACCCCTCAGTGAAGTTTGGCAGGCAACAGCAGAATACTTATCACAAAGAAATCCCGTAAAACTAGAGAAAGCACTTAATAATCCCAAGCTGAAAATGGCATTGATTTTTCGTTGGTATCTAGGCTTATCCTCCCGGTGGTCAAATACTGGAGAGAAAGGCAGGGAAGTAGATTACCAAATTTGGTGTGGCCCAGCTATGGGTGGTTTTAATGACTGGGTGCGGGGTTCTTACCTAGCCGTACCAGAAAACCGCCATGTAGTTGATGTTGCCAACCACATGATGACAGGAGCCGCATTTTTATACCGAATACAAAGTTTAAAAATGCAAGGATTACAAATTGCCGATGACTACAGCCACTATTACCCAGTTCGTTCTACATTGGAGGTGTAAAGATGATGGCTGCAAAACAAGCTTATACCCAAGAGGAAATTCAAGCCTGGTTGTGTTCTAACTTAGCATCAGCATTGCAAGTAGAAGCATCAGAAATCGATATTCAACAGCCTTTGGAAGAGTATGGTTTAGACTCTACCCAGGCAATGTCAATTGTGACAAAAACCGAGAAAATGCTGGGTTTTGAAATATCTCCTACCCTCCTCTGGCATTATCCCAATGTAGAAATGCTGTCCCAACGATTAGCAGAGGAATCGGCGGAACTTGGGGGAGAAATTACAGATACAACAGTTACCAATCAACTCAACATCATTAAACCTGCAACCCTAGATTTAAATGCAGAAATTGTTCTCGATCCTGCCATTCGTCCCCCTGCCCCATCTTCCCGCTTTACAGGACAATTAGATAATATCTTCTTAACAGGGGGAACAGGCTTTCTAGGAGCCTTTATTATCCACGAACTCCTCCAACAAACCAATGCAGATATTTACTGCTTAGTACGTGCCGATGACACCAATGCTGGCAAGCAAAAATTACAACATAACTTGGAATCCTACGCACTGTGGGATGAAGAATTGAGCGCGCGAATCATCCCCGTTTTGGGAGACTTATCCCTACCGCGACTAGGTATTAGCACGGAAGGCTTCGAGATGTTGGCAGCAAATGTTGACAGCATTTACCACAGTGCAGCCATGCTCAACTATGTTTATCCATACCCCGCACTCAAAGCACCCAACGTACTGGGAACCCAAGAAGTGCTACGCATGGCAAGCCTATTCAAACTCAAACCCGTACATTACGTTTCCAGCGTCGCCGTATTTGAATCATCCGCCTACGCCGGCAAAATCGTCAAAGAAGACGACGAGTTCCAACATTGGCAAGGAATATTTCTCGGTTACTCCCAAACCAAATGGGTAGCAGAAAAATTAGTCAAATTAGCGAGCGATCGCGGAATACCTGTTACTATACATAGACCACCTTTAATATCTGGGGATAGTAGAACTGGTGCTTGCAACACCGATGATTTCATTAATCTAGTCATCAAAGGCTGTATCCAAATGGGGTGTTTCCCAGACGTAGACTATATGTTGGATGCATCCCCTGTAGATTATGTCAGCAAAGCCATTGTCTATCTATCCAGACAGTCAGAATCCATTGGTAAAGCCTTCCACCTCCAGCATCCCCAACCACAACCCCTGAGCCATTTGGTAGATTGGGTAAGTTCTGTCGGTTTCCCCGTGGAAATGGTTCCCTACGAAGAATGGCAAGCTAGACTAATCAATAACCTATCCTCCGCTGACAATCCTTTGTATACCCTACGTCCTTTCCTCCTCGAAAAATGGTCTGACGAGCAAATTACCATCCCTGATTTATATCTGCAATCCAGAAGACCAAAAATTAGTTGTGAAGAGACATTAAATGCCCTTGCTGGTAGTGGAATTGTTTGTCCTCCCCTCGATTCTCAGTTGTTAATGACTTATTCTGCATTCTTAATGCAGAATGGTTTCCTGAGTGCAGTTTAATTTTTTCTAGTGCTTCTATAAGGTAAAAGTAAAAGGCATAACTATTATGAGAAAGTTGCTAAAGAGGAGTATTGTTTAGGATTTGCAAAATTAAGATACAAATCGTAAATTATGTATATCCTTACATTTAGCAACTTTCTCGAATATTGAGAGTTCTTATTGAAAAGAGTGGCATCCTAAAATACAAGCATTGTATTGATTATCTGGACCTAGTAGACAACCTTGGCGGCATGCTTTAAGCCTGTGATATTTGTACATTCTTCCAGAATATCGCCTCATATTATCAATTCTTCTTTGTCTACGATAAAGATGACGATTTATCAGATTTAAACAGTGATAATATGGACGTGTTCCATTAATCCTCGCCATACCACGAGGATTGGCATGATAAGCATTGACGATAGTGTAACAGTTCTGCAAATTATTCTGTGCCGAGGCAGGAACTGTGTATGAAAATAATGCAAAAAAAGGTACAGAAAACGTGGCTAATAATAACCTTTTCATGACTTTGCTCCCTGATGCTTAAAAAGTACAAAGGTAGATGCCAAAAGAATATTTCATATTGTGACGGTGTGTTATTACAAACCAGATTAGATTTTACCAAAGATAGTTTTTATGTTTTGTTGACATAAACCACCACCTGAAGCCATTGATAATGAATTTATGATATGATAACTTGCTCTAAAAATTTAAGCTTTTCTTGACAAAATCACTCTGATAATTGAATCTTTATTAATAATTAATTATTTTTCAATTAATCCTGGATGAGAACCTAGATATATTTCAATATTGACAAGGTTAAAGTTATTTCCATTCCGGTAAAAGACAAGACATATTAAGTTGCATTTATTATTTTAATGCAGCTTTTTTTGTTGATTAACAAGTTTATAAACCCAACTGATTACTCCCTTCGATGGTGTAAGATTACCTATCTTCTCTCCCTCTCTATCCTCTGCGTTCTCTGCGCCTCTGCGGTTTTTTAATCGTATCTTTGGACGGGATAGGAGTAAACAGTCGAGGATTTGACCACAATAAGGTAAGGTGAGCAATGCCCACCCTACTGTCAACTATCAACTGTCAACTATCAACTATCAACTATCAACTGTGAATACTGCCAATATTTAATTTCCCAACCAAAACCATTAATTGCCACAGCAGCAGCAAAATTATCCCCTGGTTTAATCTCCACTAAATTCCAATCAGAGATATTCTTTAACTGTGCCGAATCCCTAGGACTAAGAGTAATCTCAATTTCTCGTAACTTAGACAAACCTACACCCGTTGCTTTTAAATAAGCCTCCTTACAAGTCCAATAACGAAAGAAAATTTCTTTCTTTTGTTGGGGAGGTAAAGATTGAATCAAATCATATTCAGAAGGTGCAAAAAACTGTTTAGCTAGGGACAATAAATCAGACATAGGGCGAATATATTCTAAGTCTACACCCAAAGGGCGATCGCAACTCACCGCACATAACCCCAAACCCTGGGAATGGGACAAATTAAAACAGGGTCGATTGTCACCATGAGCCTCTGCTAACACTGGTTTTCCTAGGGGTTCATATTCAAACTGAACCTGACTAGGTTCAATACCCAAATAATTAGCTAATATACTTCGCAAAATACCCCTACCGGCAATAAAACGATGCCGGTGTAATTTCTGATAAAATCGATCTGCACGGGTGATTTCATCATCACAGAGGGTTTGACGTAACTCTTCCAGTCGTGATTCTGGTAAATCAAGGTCAATTCGCCAAACATGAACATCATCTGGTAATAATGTCAAATCTGTCGGTACAGGTATCCACATAGGATTAATAACAGTCATGGAATTGGCAAGTTTTAAGTTAGCTAAAATCTTGATTTTGGGTGTCCGGATTTAAGAGGACATTTGGCAAAGCCAGAGTAAATGGCTCCCATTAGGTTTGTCTGCTCCTAATCCTCTTCACCAAAATACTTTAGGGTAATGTGGTGCGCTTGCAAGAAAACTGATGAGAGCGATGGATGATTTTGAGCTTTTACTGGTAGCAGTACAAATAAAAGTGGAACTATTTTCCTGCAAAACAATCAATTGTTCACCAATAGCATTTGTTTTACTGCTGTTGTCGGAAATATTGCAAAAGCAACGTCGATTTTGGGAGAGGTAAAAACTTATTATCGAAGTAAAAGCTGTTTTTTAGTCTTACGGTTATTATATAACTTTATGGGTTTTTACTCGTAGTCTATTTGTCAATAATTTTAAATTATATTGAGACTAAACACCTGCACAATAAGTAAAAAATCGAGGCATTGCTGAATCAGGATATGAAACGTCAAAATCACCTTTATTTTTCTTTGTAACTTTGCGCCTACCCTTCGGGAAGCCGCTCCGCGTCTAATGCGTCTTTGCGTGAGCTAAATTCATATTTTCAATCAGCAACGCCAAAAATCGAGACCAAAAAATAGACTGAATACCAGTCCCTCGATTCATCGCTGGGGTAATAATTCTAAATTCTTCATTCTAAATTCTAAATTCTAAATCTCCCTTGACAGTTGATTTATTGATGCGATCGCTGTTAAGTTAAGTATTGAGTGTAGTCTTCATTTCTCGTTCCTTGCCAGAGGCAAGGAATGCAGCGATTGAGGCTCCCCCCTCAAATTCGTGTTGGAGCCGGGAACCTCCTCCAAGTGCATTTCCAGGCTCCAGGCGTGGAAACCAGAGAGACACTCGTAGTATGAGGTGAAACCCATCACTAATTATCCTTCTTCCTTCTTCCTTCGTTAAAGAAAAGTTGCCCAACTGAGATAAAATAGATACCCTGTTGCTAAACATACAACACTTGGGGTTAAAGGATAATAATCATGAAGCAGGAACTGAAAACTAAAGGCTATTTCCTGGGGATAAGTTTGTTTGGTTTAGCCTGTACTAGCACATTAGTCCTAACGCAATTGTCTAGCATTTCCGGTTTAATGGCAGCATCTCCCAGGGCGAGATTAGATGATTGGCGATTTTATCTAGAAACATCACAATTGGAATTTACTCTTTCAGGAGTAACCCAACCCCAACATTTTTATTTACGCCAACCACCCCGCCTAGTTATAGACTTACCGAATACGAAATTAGGTAATGTTACGACTCAACAAAGTTTTTCTGGTGCGATTAAAAGTATCCGTATTTCACAATTCAATGCAGATGATACTCGCATTGTTCTAGATTTATTACCCGGAACATTTCTAGATGCTAATCAAGTACAACTACAATCCTTTTCTTGGCAAAACCAGAATCGTTGGGTATTAAGTCCTATAAATAATTTAGCATCTGGAAACTTTAATAATAATCAAGGACCTTTATTCCCCCAATTACCGGGCAACAATACCATTCCAGGGAACTTTAATAATAATCAACAAGGTCCTTTGTTCCCCCAATTACCGGGTAACAATACCATTCCTAACACCTATCCAACTACTAACAACTTCCCTATCCGACCCCAGGTGAGCGTACCACCTCTAAATATTAATCATTCATCTCAACCTCAACCATTTAATTCTAATCTTCCTCCAGCTACATTTAACAATCAATCAGGTTTTGCGACAAAAATTGCACCTGTACCACAATCTAATTTTCCCGTACCTAACCTGCCTAATTACCAACAGAATAATCCCGGTCCTCGGGTAGTTCCTTACGGTCAACCCATACCCCAAATGGCTCAGTAAATACTCGTAAATATCAAGAAAAACTAATTAATTAGAAGTAGAAGAGTTTTGAAATTGTCAGACTTACAAATAAACCTTCAAAACTCTTTATTTCTGCTTAAAATCTTTCTGTTTCTATTGGTGGAGCCACTGCACCTTCAGGAGTACTAAATAGGTTTTTAGCAGCATCATTTTGATAAATACAACTAATATTCACGTCCTTACTCTCCAAACTGCCTGTAAACCCAAAAGTATTGAGACGATTTTTGCAATCTCTCACCTGGGTTGATGTCACTAACTTCTTGTTTTCTAAAATCTGCCAGTTATTAGTACGTAGAACGCACCCAGGACGCATACTTGATTGAGAAACATAAACATTAAATGGGTTAAAGGTAAGAAATACTCTCGTATCCATAACCACTGCACTCGCTCCATATTGTACGCAAATCTCAGGATTGGGTGCTTTAGTATCAATATATTCGCGGGAAGCCACATTTGATGGGGAAAAAGTGGTGTTGGAGCTAAAAGCAATACCAATCCCCACACCTAAAATAAATACCCCGGCTAAAATGGCGATGGTAGTCAAATTAAATGCATTTGACAGGGAATTAGAAGATTTATAGGGACTGGTGGTTCTGCTAGGAGGCTTTCGTCTCATGATTGTTTGCTAATTTTTACGCTAGGAACAGTAAGGTTAGTTTGCTGTTGTTCTTATTTAAGTATGCCGATTATTTAGCCTAATTGTCTGGAAGTTTTAATTATGCTCCAAAATATGAATTTTATGGTAATACCTATTCAAATCGGTCAATCTGATGACTTGCACCATCCTCAATAACCGCCTGGGATTTAAATCCCAGTCTCATAGCCGAAGTCGTCTAAAGAACACTAGACAAGCATTTTAGTCTACTTAAGTAGACTTTGTTTATTAGCCTGGGAATTTCATTCCCGTGAAATTTGGGCTAATTGAGAATGGTGCAAGTTATATCATGTCCGCTTACATACCCTTAATAAAACTCACGAATTATGAATTATGAATTAATAATTATGAATTAATTGGTCATAGTGATGAAGATCACACATTTTTCTCTGGAAGAAGTGCATCACAGAGTGAAGAACATAAATAGAAAACATTGAGGTAATCGCCATGAACTTTAACTTAAGTGATGCATTGCAAGTAGTTATGCTGGTTGTTGTTGCTAGTACTGTCTTATCTTCTGCTATGTACTGGACAGCACTGAGAGCAAAAAAGGCTTAGACATGAATCTCCACTGCATATGGGAAAACCCGGCATTGTACCGGGTTTTTTCATGAAAAACAACTTACTAACTTAGTGTAAATTAACACTAGTTTTCAGGAAAAATATTTAAATAGCACTTTTATTGAATACGTTGCTATTCAGACCATGAAAAAATTCCAAGCATGTACCCTATCTTTGTTATTAGGCTCCACATTTGCACTAACCCAAGTCAGCCGTGCTGCCAGCAATGAACCACCCCTTTTTATACAGGTTAAACAAGTTACCCGATGGTTTGTTGGTAAATTTGACAATGCCGAGCAAGTAGCCAACCAGCCTAATGTTCCATTGATTACCATGTCTAATTGTGCGGTTAGACTTGAGGGTAAAAATATTTCTAGGCACAGCCGTGCTGTTTATCTAGAACAAAAAACCAATGGAGTTCCCTTTCGCGTTCGCTTTTACTCATTTAGCAAGGGAGACAGGGGAGTTAAACTAAGTATTCGCCGCTTTGTGGATGAAAATAAAGTGTTGGGAATATGCGATCGCCCCATCTTTCAAAGAGTAGTGAATACGGACAATATTGTCACCCAAAGTTGCGAGGTAGAAGTCATTCGGGAAGCAAGAAGCTATAGCGGTAATAACGAACCTGACGGCTGTCCTACTAGTTTTCCCGGTGGCAAGGTGGTATCAGAAGTGACGATAAAAAGACGCAGTATAGATTCCTTAGACCGAATCATTGATGCTGATGGGAATCAAAGATTTGGTACCGAAATTGAATTTCGGCGCATTCCATCCAACAAGAGAAAATCTCCATAAGTAAGGAGCGCCTACAGTGGACGCTCCTAGGTTTCATCACTCCAGTTCCGGAATGATGCGGATATTAACTAGCGATCGCCATAGTTTTTTCTAAGGGTTGCCAACGGAAAGAGCGATCGCCTCCTCTTTCAACTACAACTTTAATTTGTGGCATTGATTTAGGTAAATTTACCAGATAATCAATTTCTTGATCATCAAGCACATAGCCTTCAATAATCCACAACACTAACCCCTTTGATTTAGGTGGCAATTGCTCCAGATGGGAGCTAATCATCGGTGGTACATAATATACATAACCAACTGCCGCACCATTACTAGTACTTTTTTTGCCTAGATGTGCCGGTCTAACTCCGTGAACTCCCGTAAGATAGGCAGCCACATCACCCAAACCCTTAGCAGTAATATTGAGGGTTTTATAGCCTACTGCACGCAATCGGCGACGATAGCGACCCTCAAAACCTCCTTCCAGAGGTACATATACACCAAGAGAGCCAAATTTATCCAAATCGCGAATGAACCTGTTACCAGTGGTAATTAGTGCCATAGATTGATTTCTTCCTATCCCACTTAGATATCTCTATTATTTACCTTTATTTTTCAATATTATGATGTGAACTCAAATTTCTTGGTATTTGCCCAAATTAAAGTTTGCCAATATCAAGGATACTGTTGGTGCTTCCTCTTGTGCAATCTCATCTTCTGGGATGATGGGGTGATGAGATGATGGGATGATGAGATGATGGGCGTTGCTGAATCCAAGTATGAATTTATCTCACGCTCCAGGCGCAAAGGCGCAGAGAATAAGAGTTTTAATTATTCCATTTTTCAATTTCATACTTCAATTCAGCAACGCCAGATGATGAGATGATG
>JAAUYI010000251.1_pt1 | contig 34078 bp, 36 predicted proteins | sample 7278041 | NCBI WGS metagenome assembly JAAUYI01 (sample SAMN14350216, study PRJNA611818) | marine sediment metagenome | isolation source: surface marine sediment (0.6m) | place: French Polynesia: Moorea | collected 2018-08
CTAATTTCTTCAGTATCCGTGTATCTTAATTCTTTTTTAGCTAACCAGTCAGCTAATCCCATAGCACCGATACCAATAGTACGATAACGATTATTATGGTCGTTACTTTGTTTGATTGGAGTCTCGGTGATATCAATAGTGTTATCAAGGATAACTACAGCTAGGCTAGAGATATATTCAAGCTCATCATCTTCAATGTTAGCTAGATTAAGTGAAACAAGGTTACACGTATGGGTTAATTGGTCAGGAGTTACGTTAGAATAAGACTCGACGCAGAGATTAGCTTGAGGGATATAGCCGTCATGCTTGTTGGGATTCATACGATTAATCTGGTCTTTAAAGATTATGTAGGGTAATCCTGTTTCAATCTGGGTTTTCATAATGTGCTTAAAGAGATCTTTAGCATTAACTACCTTATACCTACCAGTATAGAATCCCTGTTTGATTAAGTGGATTATGAATTTGTAAGACTCTTCAAAATCTTTACCCCATAAAGAAGCAAACTTATCCTCTAAGCCGATAGCCTGTTCAACTTCATAAGGGCACAGAAGATACCACTCTTTATTCTCTTCAACTGATTTCATAAAAAGGTCGGAAACAATTACTTGAGGGAATACATCGTATGCTTTACGACGGACATCACCATTTTCAGTTTGCATTTCAAGGAATTCTTCGATATCCAAGTGCCATGTATCCAATCCTACAGTAACAGCACCAGCTCTTTTACCCTTTATGTTCGATAGGGGTCGTTAATCCCTACCCGTTCTCTTATGAACTGCTGTATGTCACCACACAGAACAGACTATATCATAACCCCGAAGGGTTTCTCCCATTTCGACTCACTTGAGCCTACGTCTTTCGACTAGTCGTTGAACGTTCGAGGAATAATAAGAATATAAGTGTTTCCAGCTTTTTCCTGATTTGATAGCTGATATAGTAGCGTGATTAACACCGTAAATTCTAGCTATAGAACATACGCCCTTACCTTCTAGAAGTTGGTTGTAGATGTTAAAAACGTCAGACTCATTTAAAATTGCGCTTGAGTTAAATTCACCTATCTGGTTTACTCTAACCTTAGTGCCAATGTTATCCCATAATCCAGAAATCATAGCGTGCTGCCTGTTTTGGTCATTGGTGCACCACTCTAAGTTACTAACATGATTGTTAGTTTTTATACCATCAATGTGATTTACTTGAGGTAAATTTCTAGGGTTAGGAATAAATGTTTCTGCTACTAATCTATGAACTGTTTTAGATTTTTTACCCTGTAAGCATACTGTAGGATATCCTTTTTTATTAGGATGTGCCTTAATAGTACGTCTGGTTCTAATTCTTATAACCTGACCGTTACGATTTATAGCATGGATAGGGGAACAATCTATCTTAATGAAGCCGTCTGGAAGATTTGTATCATTTATATCAAAAACATAACGAGCTAACTGACGTTTAGTCACTGAATAATCTCTATTCAATTGTTTAGCTAGTTCTTTAGTTGACATAATTAGGTAATTATCTTTCAGAAAATTGATTTCATTAATAGTCCAAGGTTTCATATTATTCTCGCTTCGCTGCTGATTATCTTGACCTTTATATACTAGCACCTATTCAGTTTAGCGGTCAACATTTCCCAGCAATTAGAGAGATTTGCTATGAGACTTTCATCTCAAAGGGGCTATAAATTAACCCTGGTTTACTGCTAATGCAGTATCATTAAGGATTTTAATCCAAGGAACCACACCACCAGAACTATTCGGTCTATCACGAACTTCAGAACCAACCGCACGAATATTGGAGACATTAACACCTACTCCACCACCGTTCTTAGAAATCCTAGCTACATCAGTAATGTTACCGAAAATAGACTCTAGTGAATCGCTCATTGAGGTGATAAAGCAAGAAGATAGGGAACCTTGTGTGCGACCGTTAGTAAGAATAGGAGTTGCTAGAGAGATCTTACGTTTAGCAATAGCCTCATAAATACTGCTAGCAAACATAACATCGCCTTTACCTAGCACCATAGCAGTCGCCATGTACATTTCTTGGGGCAGTTCGTTCTCATGAAGGTATCTTTTAACCAACATTTTAGCCCCTGCTAAATCGTAATCTAAGTCCAATTCAGGCTGGATTTGTTTTCCTAGATAAGCAATATCTTCATCGCTATAGTACTCATCAAATCTCACATAATTACGGACATTCTCTTGAAGGTACTCTAATGCAGCACCAAATGATCCATAATCAAAACCACGAACCTTAGCTACATTTCTTCGGTAGTTCCACAGATAAAGTCTACCTGCCACATATCTCCAATCCGGTTCACTTACTGACGTAAGTTCAGAGGCACATTGAATCACATGCTCTTGAATCTCTTCCGTAGTGATACCATTTTTTAAATGAATGCTTATCTTAGCCTCTAATTCATCTGGATTTAGGTCAAAATCACCGATAGCCCAGACAATTACTTTACGTATCTTGGTAATGTCTAAGTTTTCTTGACGACCGTCACGTTTAATTACTTGAGTCATAACTTTTCCTACATGTTGTTTTCTAATTTTACCACAGGGGTTGACAAAAAGAAACTGAGGGATTATACTTAAAGAGTAAACTTTCATTCGCGATAGACTTTCAGTTGAGCTCGTTGTTTGTTGTTTCCTTAATATGATTGTGTATACTAAGCCCGCCTAACAGCGGGTTTTTTCTTATGTAAAATTACAGGGAAAACTATATTACCCTTTTGCAAATGGCTACATATATTGATTTAGTTGCTGGTTTACAGAAACTCAAAGCCACTATTCAGGCTTTTACAGGAACTCCTGATGAGCTTGTATCTACTAATGCTAGTGGATATATCGATTCTTCTTTAATCGATCCTGCTGCTTTAGATGATAAGAAAGTGACCGTCACCTCTGGTGAAGCTTTAACTGCGGGTCAACTCGTATACTTTGATGAAACCGATAGTGGAAATGCTTACATCGCTGGTTATGATGCATCTTTACCTGCTGGTGCTAATGCAGCTGAAGGATACGTCCTTACTTCCGTTGGTGCTGCTGCTTCAGTAGATGTTTATCTAAGTGGTAGTATTACTGGTCTTGCTGGATTAACTCCAGGAGATACTTATTACCTAGATACAGCAGGAGCTGTAACAGCAACTGCTCCTACATTAGATACCTCTGGTGACATTAACCAACCTATTGGTGTTGCTTTATCTGCTACAGAACTTTGTTTCACTCCTGAAAGAATAGTTTGTTTAGCGTAAAAAAAGGCTCTTCGGAGCCTGAATTCTTTATTTTATATCATTATGCCAGTATTAACTCTCGACGACGGTATCATTAAACAGGTTAATGGAATATTCTTAGAAGGCTACTCTCAGCAAGTACGTGATGGGCAGTACCGTCTTCGTACATCTCAATTTCGCAATATAGCAGATTTACGATTCACATCTCCATTACAGAATTTAGTTTGGAATGAAGAATTTGAAGGTAATGGTTCCACCTCGGATTTGGTGAATCTAGCAGGAAAAAGATTAGAAATAGCTGCTGGTGGAGGACCGAATAAAGCATTACTAGAATCGAGAGGGAGATTTCATGCAGTTCCTCCCTATAGTCAGTTAGTTTGGTTTGCAGTTACTATAGGAAACCCAAACCCGTTAGATGATATTCAAAAACGGATAGGATTATACGATGACGCTGATGGAATTTATCTCCAATTATCGGGTACATCGTTACCATCATTCCATATCATAAATCTAGATATAGCTCAGGATATAACTATTACTAGAGATAATTGGGATGATCCTTTAGATGGAACAGGAGAATCTGGAATCACTATAGATGCTGACCTACTACAACTATTCTTTCTAGAATATTCTTGGGGTGGTGGATATGCTAGGTTTGGTGTACTAGTTAATGGTATTCCTTATATTGCCCATACAGAATACTTTGGGAACCGTCCAGGTAATAGTACCCCAATGTTCAAACAGCCTAACCTACCAGTTCGGTTTGAGGTTTTCTCAGCTACTGGCGTTGCAGGCTCAATGGATGTTTTTAGTGCTACGGTTCAAGCTGATGCTGCACAGAAATCCAAAGGAGTACTTCGTAGTATAGATCGTGGTGCAGGAACTAATTCTTCGGTAGGTGTTAGAAATGATGTACCAAATGTCCCTACTTATCACTGTGTTAGTGCGATTAGATTAAAGACTGGTATAGTTTCTGGTGTTATTCGATTAGTTAGAATTTTTCTAATACCGATTAATTCGACCATTCTCCATTATACATTGGTTTTTAATCCAACTCAGACTCTAGGAACAACTACATGGGTAGGGCTGAATGATAGTAGTTTAGAGTATGCTAGTCCTGGAGATGATGATCATTATACCTTTACTCAAGATCAAGTCTTTATGTCAGGCTATGCTGCTGATAATATTGATGCCTCTATTCAAGAAATCGATGATAATCTTATCATGCTAGGACAAGACCAAGTAGGAGCTCAAGATGAGTTGTACCTACTTGTGGCTTATACTGTGGGTAGAGGTAGGGTTGACGTATTCGGGGGAATGCAATTCCGTGAATTCCTCTAGAATTGTTGGATTATTTGAATAGCTCCAATAACATTCTCACCACCACCAGCAGTACCATTTGCTGCTAGTAGGTGGATTTCATTTTTAGGGCTCCCATCAATCTCAGAACCGAGAAGAATAAGGGAGTCTACGATATCATCCAGAGCTTCATCAGTGTTATTACTGAAGTAGCCACTAGCAATTACATTTTTTACATCATAAGTATACTCATTTGCTGCTGTACCTAACGAGTACTCGATTGGGCTGTCATCTAATCCAACCCATGTAGGAACAAGGGACTGTGTAGGATTGAGAACCAAAACGTAGTGAATATTACCTCCAGTGGAGCAAATTAACGAGAATTTCTTTAATTTGACAAAAGGCTCTTTAGTACCATTCTTTAACCGAAGTCCTATGATTGAATGGTAGTTAGCATCTACTGAAATCTCGGTATTACGTCCTCGGTCAACGGAACGAATAATATTTCCACTAGCAGCACCTCTATCTTGTTGAAGAGTCACATAATAAAGACTTAGAGAGGCAACAGTAGGTAATACATAACTTCCACCACCAATTAACTCTGCTCTAACAGGAAGACTAGGTCGACCAAACATTACTTCAAATTTTCTATTTCCGAAGTACTCAGTATGGATGATATAGGGAATACCCTCTACAACTACTCCGAATCGTGCATAACCTCCACCCCAGGAGTATTCAACAAAGTATTGCTGAATTTCCTGATTTAATGTTTCTCCACTTTCCCCCGTACCATCCATTGGGTCATCCCAATCAGCTTGGTCAATAAAGATGTTAATTCCTAATGTGTTGTCGAAGATGCGAAGCCTTGGAAGGTCAGGAGCAGGCTGAGACTCAACATAAAACCCCATATCATCATCATAGATACCGAGGCGCTTGGTAATGTCATAAGTAGGCTCAAAGATGTTGCCTGCAAAATCTTTAACACAAAACCATCCTACAATAGGGTATGGAGGTACTGACCCAAACCGAACAGAAGATTGCACCGTTGCGGTCCCTGCTGCACCAGGAGTTATACCTAGTACTCTGCTTGAATTAGTAGCATCATCAGTAATAGTACCATTACCGGTAGTTTGAGTAACCCATAATTGGTCTTTAGCGAATTGATTAGTAAATCGAAGGTCAGCAACATTATCAAATTGTGCGACCCGCATACGGTATTGTCCGTCACGTATCCAATCACTATATGCATCGATGTTAACCGATTGGTTAAATTTTCCTAATGGAGTAATTGTATGACTCATAATTACTGATGGTAGAACTCCTTAGATTTTACATTCCACCGAATGGTAAAATGTCAACAGAATTTATAATATCTTATTATGGCTACAGGAACTTCATTAACTTTAGATGTAACTACGTTTCAGGAATTATTTCCCGAATTTGCAGATACTGATTTTACGACATTAGAAGCCCAATTACGCAAAAGTTGCCTTAGCACAAAAGAGTACAAAGGCGTCAAAGCTAATTGTGGTCAAGACCAGCAATATTATGCTCTATATCTTCACATGGCTCACAACTTAACACTTGCTGCGCGTTTTAGTGGAGATTGTACTACGACTCCTGTTAAAAAGGAAAAGTCGAAGAATGATGAAATTGAGTATGCTGTGGATCCAACAGTTCTCGGAGGTACTGGATTAGAATCAACTCGCTATGGGGTAGAGTTACAAGATCTACTTCGTGGTTGCTCAGCTGGAGTAGGGGCAATGTCTTGCGGTTATTGCTATTAGTCTTTATGGTGAAATGTACTAAAGAAAAGATTTCTAATACTTTTCCGCGATCTACCATTAATTATGTCATACACCGTATCTTTATGGACTTCGGGATATAAACCACGAATTTCCATTTTACTTAGATCTCGATTATAAAAACTATCCAAAATCAACCATACGACATTAAAATCAGTCTTATTAGATTTAAGATCTGTATCGTAAGCATGGTGATTGTTATAGCTGTAGTCACACCATTCTAGATTATCCACATGATTATTGAGTTTATTACCATCTTTATGGTTAACACAGGGTAATCCTTCTGGGTTTGGAATAAAAGCGTCTGCAACTAATCTATGAACTGAATAGTTAGTCTTAACTCCTAAATAGGATAAACTAATATATTTATAGCCTTTACCTCTCACAGGAGTTTTCATAAACCTATTAATTTTAGTAGAGTAAATTCTACCATCTTCCCGAACTAGTAATGCGGGTAACCTGGGATTGATTTCATAAGATCCTCGTTGTTAACTATAGCCCTATGCTAACTCTGAGTATTCTTAATCGTCAAGGGCTATTCTCAAATTGCCCGCATAATATAATTCAGTTTGTAGCTGTTTAATGGCTAGCCTTACCAGTGGAAGTTGTAGAAGCTTTTATTTAGAGACGGTACTACCTCAGTCAGCTTCCACACTCTAGAGTTTCCCGTCTATGTAGGTAATCGAGCGACTTAACGCTCCGTATGTCAGTGTTTGTGCGCTACTTAGCTGTCCACATCTTAACCCTTGCTGTGCCCCTATCATCTCGAGTAGCTCTTCGCCGGATCCGTATTATGCAAGTGTTTTCACCTTTAGGCTCTACAGATGGTTTGGGGTCGCGTCCTCTACACTTTAAACACCAGGGTTGATCCCGAAGGCACTTACTGAATGAGTAAAAGTGAGGAATGATCTTTAACGAGTATTTTTTCTCGGCGTCACTGGTATCCCGGTAAGAAGCATCACGGGCTCTCATTCGATTACTATCATTTTACATCATCCAACTTCTAAATGTCAAGGGTAAAATCTTATTAATTCGGTCCTAAAAATCTTGCTATAAAAAATGTAATTAGCTTCTTTATATATATAGAGAAAAAGCATTTTTTAGAGCAGGTTTAAAAGCCCATATACCAATCGGTTCGGGCATTTATAGTACAGAATTAGTACATTTAAAAAATTGTCATTAAAAACCCTTATTGAGAATATGATAGACGCTAAATTCGCAAAATTAAACGCGATAATGCAAGTGGCTATTGATGCTCATAATCCCCCTATGATTAAATCTGATTATATTAAGTACACTAATATATCAGGAATTGAAATGCTATGTAAACATGATGAGTACACTAACACTACGATTATCGGTTTCGGTGGTACGGACGAAGTTCAAGATTGGTATACTAATTTGATTGTTCATCCTTATGAAGATCCATTAGGCTTTTCCGTCCACACTGGATTTTATGATGCATTCTGTTTACTAGCACATAAACTATATCAATATACATTCATTCGTAAGTCAGAAAGACTTTACGTAACCGGTTTTTCTCAAGGGGCAGCATTAGCTCAAGTTGCCTTGTTATATTTATCGGTCTTTGATATCCCTACCGAATCATACCTAGCAGCTTCCCCACTAGTAGGAGATGAGAACTTCCAAGATAAAATTTCTTATGTGAGCAAGCTAAAATCGTACTATTTTTGTAATGACATTGTACACTACTTACCTTTCGGTTTTGGTTATCAACATCCAGAGAACAGTATCAACTTGGGTTGGAATTTTAGTTTGAATCCTCACGACTTGCACAAATATAAAAAAGCGATTATAGATTATGAGCTTAAATTGTCAAACAGTAAACGCTAGACTCTACTATAAAGTCTGTGATGATACCAACTTTTCTTTGGATGAAGTGACCGGTCGTCCAATTTTTACTGAAACCGAAGAAGTGATTGAATTATCTCTTGAAACTTCAGAGACAGGACCTAGTTTTAAAAAGGCTAGTGGTGGTGTAGACGAGATTGAAGTTAGAGTTGAGGGACGGTGTGTGAATCCTAAGATACTTCCTTCCGAAGTAAAACCTAATGCTCGTTATCGTATCGAGTATGAATTTAGTGTAGGACAATGGCGAAACGGTCAACTTCATATACTCCCTGAAATGGTTTCAAGATTTACTAGACTTAGAGAACGATTCGGTGATAAAATATCCGGAGAACTCATTACAAGCAAAAACGAATTATTATGAGAATTGGAATTGTCGGTGTTGGTCAATTAGGTAAGGCAGTTGCTACTAAAGTTGCTCCTTTTGCTGAAGAAGTGATTGGTACTACTCGTAATCCTAATAAAATTGATGAGCTTCGTTCATTAGAAGGGTTTACTGACATTGTTGAATTTAAAGACCTTAATATGAAGTCTTTAGACGCTATAGTGGTAACAGCTAGTAGCTCAAACTATAGTGAGTGCTTTGAAGAATTGCCTGATTATATAGTCTCTATTTCTCGTGGGCATATTATTTACGCTGGTAGTACAGCAGTATATGGTGATCATAAAGGAGGTGTGGTAACCGAAGATTCTGATTTATTAGGAGACACCATGCGTCATATGAGTCTGAAGTATGCCGAACGTGCTTATCTGAATAGTGAGAGAGCATTAATTCTTCGGTTAGGTGGTTTATATAAGCGTGGAGCTGTGTTGGATTTTCCCCAAGGGAGACTACTGGGTTAATATGACTTCTATCGAAGGAGTAAGTTCTTTGATTTCAGAAAGTATTCTGTTTCAGAGACTCGGTGTTTTCAATTATGTAGAAGACCAGTTAGCTATTAATTTCCCTCGTCCTAGTTACCGAGTTAGTAGTGAGAAGCTTCATTCCCAGCGAAGAGATGCTGTTATACGAGGAATGTTTTAGTAAAATTAGCCCTACGGGGCTTTTAATTTAGGAATACATACCATGGCAAGTTTAGACAAGTACTTAGATCACACATTTAGTAAGATTGTAGACGCTTACAAAGACGAGCTAAATGCAGTAATGGATAATCCTCGTTATTGGGGACAAGGCTTCGGTCGTACTAAGAGAATGAACGGAGAAGTTGTAGAAGGCGGTTTCCGTAATATTGTTGACACTGGAGAATTACGAGATTCCCTTATAGTTAGTAGTACTGGACGGTTTGAAGTGGAATTTGAATGGACTGCTGACCACGCTGTGACCGTACATGAAGGAAGTCGTAATCAGCCACCTAGACCTTTTACAAGGGAAGCTGCTGAAGAGTTAGACAACAATCTGCGGGATATACTGGGATAGCATGGATTTACCGAAAAGAAAATATTATCTTAAACCGATTTTAGAATATATTAAATCAGGTGATATCACAAAAGAGAATCTACTTGGTATGAGGGCGAGTTTGCAAGCAATGATTACCGCCATAGACCGTCGGTTAAAGGAACTTACAATGCAAAGAGACCGTCTAAAAAGACGGCTCAAGTTAGAAGAAGATGAGAGTTGGTTGGATTAGCTTGACATTATACCCTTGATAGAGTAATATACTTATGACTGCCTACGCCACTATAGCATAATGGTAATGCACCAAGCTCATAACTTGGATTATGCTAGTTCAATTCTAGCTAGTGGTATCTGCTCTAGTCGCCAAGTGGAAAGGCGGGAGACTGCAAATCTCCCATCGCTAGTTCGATTCTAGCCTAGAGCTCTACAAACTTACCATCTACAATCTCCGGTTCTGCAAGAGATTCCGGACTTAATGATGGATTCGTAAAATAAATGTCATTTAATATATTGTTTTCAGAATTAGCTATAAGACAGAGTAAGCGTCCTGTATTGTAGGCAGGAAATCCTAACACTAAATTCTTTCTCTTCGGTGGGTTACCAGGATTAAACTGCCTGATAGTCTTCATTATTTTCTTGCTGTTCTTCATCTTTAACTATAACTACTTTAAAAGGTTTACCCATGTTTAGAAGCATGCATAATTCAGCATGTCTAAAGAAAAATCTGTAGTAATTGTCTACAGATACAATAAATTCGATTAATGACATACTGGACCTTCCATTTCAGCTAAGATTAATGCATCCTGTACAGCATGTACAGCTTGTCCATCATAGATGTAGTAACGAATACCTTCTAAATTAATGAAGTGTAAATCAGTATACCAGAAGTCGATATAAGCAGTGATGCGCTTGAGGTTATAAGGATTACCTCTACTGTATTCCTCTACTAGGTCTTTTAAGGATACGTAATCCCAAGGCAACAATTCCATAAGTGCCTCGATTTTGGTTTCTTGTTTCATAGTAAAATCTATAGTGGACTAATATAATATTTTACCATGGCGACTGACATTTGTCTAACACCGAGAATACTACAAGAAATCATTAAAGCTACATTAGAAGAAGAACTAGGTACCTACACATACTGTAATGGTGGATTTCAGATAGAAGCAGTCAGTATAGGAAATCCCCCGAACGATGTGAGTGTCGAGGGACTTGAAGTTATCCTTCCCATATTCCCTGATCTACAAATGACCCAAACTGGTGTTATGACTAGTACCCAGGAAGTATGGGATATCGTATTAATCGAACGGTTAGGTGGAGAAGGTAAGATTTTTGCTGCGGTACCGAAGTTGCTAGCATTATTCTATTGTGCTAGAGGGTACTACAATCGTCAAATGGATGCTGTAGGTGAGTATGAGTACTACAGGCTTGAAGTAAAAATCGAGAGTATTACCTCCCGATTTGGTTTGGTTTCTGGATTACAGCGTCAGATTGATGCTGACACAGAAGTTAATTCTTAGACCTGAATAAGGCATAACCGAGAATTATAACAGCTATTAAGCCTCCAATTGTTCCTGCTTCAGGAATTTTCTTTGGTTCTGGTTCCGGTTTAGGGTCCGGTTTAACACAGATTTCAGGATATTTTTTGCAGAATTTCTTGAATTTTGGGGTTTTAAAGGTTGCTAATGTCATTGGATTTCAAGATTACGCCTAAGGCTATAAAGAACAGTAATGCTACTATTATACTTGGTTCATGAACTGTTTTGGTAGGTGGTTCCTCAGGGGGAGTTTCTGGAGGAAATTTAGGGTCACAACAAGGATCTCCAATTAATGGAGGCTTATCGTCTGGAGTATCAGGGTCATCTGGACCTCCACCAATTAGAATAAAGATTAAGATTACCACTACAGGAATACCTACAATCCATACAGGAAAGTCGTCATCATCTTCTTCTACTTCCGGTAAGTCAGGAGTTATAGGCGGTAGTTCGGTTTCTACGGTAGGGACATCAATAGATATCTCTGGTGCAGGAACAAATAAATCAATTGAATCATTCCCACATTCTACTGTTAAATGAAGCATTAGATCCCCCTCATCTGCTAGTGCAGAATAAGGAAACTCAACAACAATGCGATTACTACCACTAACACCAGCTCCTGGGTATTCATAAACCTGAACATCGTTAGTAACTAATTCACCTCCATGGAGTTTGGTGATCGCATCTCCTGCATCTCTTCCGAAGTTCTCTTTGACCACGGATGCTGACAGTGGCGATTTGAACAGACCCAATTCTGATTTCGATTCATTGGGAGCGAATTTAAGTCGGAAGGAGGCGTTATCACTACGTATATAAACATCAGTATGCCCAACATGACCATCGTATGCCTGTGACTCGTAATGCCCTGCCAGTGGAATGTCAGAATCCAAGGTAAGCCGTACAGTACCATTATCGATAACATGATAAGAAGCAGATCGTAGCTCATAGGATTTCCCCGATCCGCTATATGAGTCGTTGTGGGAATCCCGTGTCGAGTAGAAGCTAGCAAGTGTAGGCTGGTAGGAGAGAAATACACTTAAAAGACCTATGGAAATTGCTGTTTTCATAATAATTTTACCGATTTAATTTTTAGTTTACTTGATTTCAGAGAGGGTTTTCCAGCCAAGTAACTTAGCCGTTTTAGGACCAAATTTTTCAATAACTGTTTCTGCTTGTACATGAAGGGGTTTTACTGTTTCTATGTAGGCTTTAGCAACTATTGTAGCTTCTTCACATTGATTTTGGTCTACTAAAGAAGATACTAAGGAGACTGTGGAATACCCTGCCTGCGTCATTTGCGCTTCTTCTTTGATACTGTCTATTACTTTAGCTTTTCTTATTGTTAGTCTAAGTTCTTCAGGAACAGAAGGGTCTAAGGTACAAGTAGTTTTTACTTCCTCAGTTTTAGTGTTGTTGCAAGCTATTAAGGAGAGGGAGATTAGAGCGAGAGCGATTAGGTTTTTCATTTGTGTTGTCCTTGTTGTGTTCGATAAATCTAATATAACAACTTTTCAGGAACTGTCAAGTGATAAAAGTCACAAAAGTAAAATCTAGTATGAAAACACTTAACCATATAGGATTAGAAAATGGCTAATTTTGGTACTATTACCGATCAATCCGTTCAGGGTTGCGGTAAGATTGTTGCTGCTGGTTCTAGGATTCTTATTGCTAAGCTTCCTAACTGTGCTACTGAAGCAATCGAATATACTTTAACTACTGATACTGCTCAAATCATCGGCGACGAAGAAATCTCCGTACTCGTACCTGCTACTGCTGGTCAAACCGAACGTTATATCCGTAAGGGAGAAATTATCGTTCTTTCTGGTGGTGCTACAGCTACTGTTACTGCTGATACACTTTTAACTCTTGATGGTGTTACTCCTAACATTATCCCTGTTACTCCTTTAGATGCTGCTGTTGCTATCGGTGAAACTTACACTTCTTGGTTGATGCTTGAGTTCTTAAGTCCATCCAACCTACCTCTCAATAGTGCTGATACTATGGTTGACACTACTGACTTAGCTAGTGGTCTCCAAGGATCCGAGCAGAAAACTAACGTTGCTCTTTCAGTTACTGTTCAAGGTTTCTTAGTTAACAATGACCAGTCTATCTGTGAAATTCATGAAGCTTCTCAGTTAGACATCGAGGCTTCCGTTGTTATCTGCCGTAATGGTGGATTCTACGCTATCGGTCGTGCAATCATTGGTAATCTCCAGTATTCCGGTGCTTCTAAAGAAGTTGTTAACGTTCAGTTTGACGTTATGTTCCAACCTCCTTATGACTTCACCGCTCCTGCTTGGTGTTTAGATACAGCTACTAAAGCTGCGTTAAACACTCAATTAGCTTTAGCTGGTTTAGCTCAAGAAGCATAAAGTTTTTCCTCCCCTGGAATCCTACGCCTCCCTTGACGGGAGGTTTTTTTGTATGGTAAAATAGTCCATACCTATAAGTGTGGGAAGATGATACTCAGGGATAAGGAAAACAGAATCTGGTTATGGGGAGCAAATATTAATCAGGCAACTGTGGATTGTGAATTAGGATACTTTCTAGCTCCAGTACCACAAAAAGTAGAACTGTACAATATAAATCTAACAGAATCTATAGTAACTGTCAAACTCCCTGATAATATACATCGAAGTAACTTTAACACTAAAGGTTATGATCTTATGTTATTGAGGACTGAATAATGCGATTTGACCAATTCTTAGCTCCTTTCAAGGATAGATTACCATTTGGTATCACCTTTAATGTTGCTCCAGAAGAAGACCCGATAGATACTATTGAGGTTGTTCCTGGGTTTACTCTTGTTCGATATAATGATTTGACAGTTGCGGAAACATTGCTTGGGCAGATAGTTACCGAATTGAATAAGAAAAGAGATGCTGAAGCCCAGATTCAAATTAAGATTTTAGCAGCTAAACTCAAAGATCGCTTCGATGCAGAAGAAGAACTACCTAGTATAGTTAATCTTGTTGATGCTCTTAGCTTACTCTTTACTCCTGTGAAGTTTATTGCCGAGTTATCTGAGAATATAGCTAAAGGCGAACGAGAAATTGAAGCTGAAAAGAACAAGGTAATGAAGAACATCCTGAGAGATGCTCTTAAATCCTCGATAACATTACGTGATAACTACACTGTTATCCTTAACTCAGACGAGTACTCTAAGTTCATTCTAGAGAATAATGAGACTTACCAGAAAATTGCTGATCTGTCTAAATTAGTTGAGTCAGATTTATCCATTCAATGGCTAATCGTAACCTTCTTCTTACAGAGTCGGTTTGATGAGAACTGGAGTTTCGATAAAACTGCAAGATTACCGATTGGTAAATGTAATGCTATCTATAAGTTCTACGAGCTAGAAGCTAACAAAGGGGAAGAAATAGTAGATTTAGAATTACCTGAAACACAGATAGAAGTTCCAGATAAGGATCCTGATACTAAAAAACCTTTAACCGAAAAGGAAAAGGAAGCTTATAAGCTGGGAAAGAACTAGATGCTCTTAAGCAGATAGTTAGGTCATCAACTAATTGGGGGGAAGTTTTCTGGGCTACACAATCTAATGAATTAGCTCCAGATTCCCGATTCACCTATAAACGCTTCGGTTCTTTATTAATGGGTACCGTTAAGCAAAGGATTCTTAGAATCAAACAAGAAAGAAATATGAAGGCTATATCCGCCTGTAGGCAGAGTATTCTTTTCTATAATTCTAAGATAGATCCAAATAAGAGTGAGGCTATTACCGATTTAGGTGAGTTTATGCCCTTCCCCCATGTGTGGAAACTATTTACTGATGACCGATTACTATCTAGGAAGGCTGCGCAAGAGTTCACACTTTCTATCCCATATCTTCCTAAAGCTATAAAAGATGGTCTAGAAGATGAGATTCAGTATATTCCTTTGATTGTGGATATGTAAAATGGAATAGAGCAATTGAAGGAATTTTCTTATGGCGGTTAGTCTCGACTCTTTAGTCATCAAGGTAAAATTAGACACACGCGAATTTGATACCTCTCTGAACAGACTTAAGGGTAGATTAGGTCAGTTCGATCGTGCTACAGCTAATAGACGCAAGATTAAGTATGATGTAGATACTACCGAAGTCTCGAGAGGTTTGGATGATATCAGTAGAATGCTGGATCGGAGTGGTCTAGGATTTACTCGTGTCTTTCAAGGACTATCAACCAATAGTGGTAAAGCTGCTGCTAAACTATTCATTATCGCTTCAGCTATCGGTATCATTGGTAAGACAGCTACTGGTGCTGCATCTGCTTTTGGAGATCTATTCTTCAATGTAAAGAAGAATATTAAAGCCTTTGAAGAATTACGGACTGTAAGTGCACAGTTTGAGAATATTGGATTAGACCTAGAGTATGCGGTTGGTCAAGCATCTGAGTTAGGTGTATCTATTGATTCACTCGGTAAGACCGTAGGTTTAATTGATGCATTAACCGATAAGTTAGGTTTAGAACAAGCTGTTGAAGTATCGGAAAAATTATCTAAAGCATTATTAAGTCGAGGTTTAAGTAGTAACGAATTTAAAGGTGCAATCAACGCACTTAGCCAGATGGGGTCTAAAGGCGTCGTATCCATGGAGGAATTACGTCGTCAGTTAGGGGAGAGATTGCCTGGTGCTATCCAGATTGCAGCCCAATCTATGGGTATGACTACGGAAGCATTCTCTAAGTTAGTCAGTACAGGTCAGGTTTTATCAGAAGACTTCCTACCTAAGTTTGCTGCTGAGATGGAGAAAACTACTGTTCAAATGGAACGGTTGGAATCCAACAGCTTACTTTTAGCAAATGCAATCACTCAAATTAGAGCTGAGGTAGGGGAGTCTACACTCAAGCTACAATCAGCATTAATTCAGCCTTTTATTCCCATTCTCAAGAATGTCGAAGCGATTAAGATTGGACTGATGAGCTTGGGAGCAGCAATCATTTCGGTAAGTGCTGCCGTAACTGCTAAGTTGGTGATTTGGGCTTTCGGTTTCAAAGCTGTTGGTTTAGCAGCTTTTGGGGCATTAGATGCTGTGCTAGCTTTTGCTGCTGCGGTAGCTCCAATTGCAATTGCATCTGCTGCGATTGTAGGTTTGACAGCTGCGATGTACAACACATTGTCAGCTACAACCGAGACTACTGATGCAATTCAAGCTTATAGAAAAGAACTAGAAGGTCTAGCTAGTAGTTTAGATGCAGTAATCGATAAAGAAGAAGATGCAGCTAATAAACGAGGTGCTTTTGGGCGAGTTGTTAATACTCTCAGCTTCGGTGGATTAGATAGATTAGATGAAAGTAGAGAACTAAATGCTGCTGGTGAACTAGCGGATGATATCTTTGGATTACTTGATGCTACTGCAATGAGTAATGCTGAGATTGAAGACCTTGCTACCAGTATCTCGACTCTTCAAGGTGAAGTTGCTAACTTAGAGTTGGACAAGTTGACTTTAGCTGCTGCTGGTGCTAGTGGTAGAGAGTTAGCAGCTATTCAACAACAGATTATTGAAAAAAACTCAGAGATTGCTGATGGATTAAAGAATCTATCAGTACCTCTCGAGGTGCGGAATTCTTTACGAGAGTTAGTTGAATCTGGAAAATTAACTGGTGCAGCATTGCAGCAAGCAATTAATCTTCTAGCTTTATTAGATGCTAGGGCACGTCAAACGGAAGGTACATTTAAGGACTTAACTGATGTTGCTAATCTATTTAATTTTGACAGGGCAATCGCTACCCTAGACGGTCTCCAAGCAGACCTTAATAGTAAACTCTCTAGATTAGAGTTAGAGAATGTAGTTACTGGTATCGATGTTTCTCAGGAAAAACTCAATGCCCTCCAGGATAGTTTAGAGCAAGAAGAAATTACCCTTCAGGCTGCGGTTGAAGCTACTAAAGTTGGTTTCAATCCTAACATTGTAGATGCTCTAAGTAAGCGTATAGGTAAGGATGTTTTCAGTGCTTCTACTACCGAATTAAAAGCTGCGTTATCTGATGTAGCTACTAGTGGTGAGAAGAGTTCTGAGAAATTCCAGGCAATCCTTAAAACTGCAATTCAATTAAATGAAAGAGAAGATGCATTAATCAAGAAAAAGATTAAGGCTGCTTCCGAATTGAATAAGATGACAAGGGACTTGTTACGAGCTGGTGTAGCTCAAGACTTGTCAGGTGTTAGCCGTATTCAGGATTTTGTACGTAACCTCGAGTTAGAATTAGATGCTCAAATAGATGCTTCTAGCGTTAAGAAGTTAGAGAATAGCATCAAGATTATCAATGCTAGAATGCAACTAGCGTTAGATACTGCTGCAACTACATTAGAATCCATTTCTGCTCGGTATCCTACCGCATTAAAGAATACTCTTCTCAGAGCAGCTAATGCTACTGGAGTTGGATTTGAAGAGTTTGCTAGAAACCTCGGTTCTGCACAAGTAGATAATTTAAGAGCAATCCTTGCTACCGAAATCAAGAATAATCCTGCTTTAGGCGATTTATTGGATAATTTGGATGATGTTTCAGATGCTTTTGAAGAAAGCAAAGAACTCCAAGTTAGCCTGAATAGCTCTATCAAACAGGTTAGGGAATCTTATAAGGATAACCAAGAAGCTCTTGAGGACTTTAATGATAGTTTAGAGGATACTGTACAGGGACTCGAAGCCCAGATTGCTTCTAACGAATTAGATACAGCATTCAATAATTTGAGTCTAGGCTTGAATACGATTGTAAACGAGCAAGATTCTATCTTTGGTCAGTTATCTGTCCATGTCAAGAAAGCTGCTCAAGCCCACATAGAAGGTGAGAAGGCAACTTTAAGTTATGAGCAAGAAGTTCGCTCCAATGCAGAAAGAGTTCAAGAACTAACCGAACAGTATGGGCACTTGATGTCCAAGCAAGCTGAGTTAGGTAAGGTTGTTGCTGCTCTGACTTACAACATGAAGCTCGCTGCTAATCAGGCTGCTAAACAAGCAACTGGTGGTGGAGGTGGTACACCTACATTCGCTATCCCAGGTCAGACATTAGGGACCTCGACAATCACTAGTGGATTCGGTATGAGGAATATCTTTGGTCGCAAAGACTTCCATGAAGGTATCGATATCGGTGTAGGTGGCGGTACTCAAGTAGTCTCCATGTTTGATGGTTTAGTCAAGAAGATTAAGCCTCTAGGTGACCAAATGCAGGTCATGGTTGAGCATGTGAATACTGCTGGGGAAAAAGTTCAATCATGGTACATTCATCTAGACCGTTCCTTAGATGTTGTTCAAGGTCAAGCTGTTAAAGCAGGTCAGGCTCTCGGTACTGTAGCTAAAACTTCTGCTGATGCTAGACGTCGTAGAATTTCTACTGGTGATCATCTAGACTTCCGTCAAATGGTTGATGGGGTTTGGAAAGATCCCATGACCGAATTAGCTAGACAATTTGAACTAGCTCAACCAATGATTTCTGAAGCAGTAGTTACTGGAGCTAAAGAAGCTGCTCCGTTCTTCTTTGAGAACGTAACTCCTGGTGATTTGACTGGGTTAGAGACCACAACTGCACAGGCTAATGAAAGTGCTAAAGCATTAGCTGAATCTCGCGCAGCTCTTGCGATGCAGGAATTGCTGAAGGATCAAAAGAATCTAATGGATTCTTTCCTTAACACCATTCAAACTAATGAACAGCTGGTTAAAGACATCCAGAACCGAATCGGTAGTGAGTTATCACAATTTGATATCGGTAATTTTGTGCAGCCCACACAAGGTGAAGAGTTCTTAGCTCAACAAAGTAAGAGAATTGAAGATGAGATTATCGGACTATTTACTAAGTTAGACCTTGATAGTGATGATATAATGCTTGATGTTTCTGGATTAGAAGCTCCTGTTGAAAAACTCCGAGCTAAATTTGAGGCTGTTGGTGCAAGTGGCGAATTCCTAGAGGAAGCTATACAGCAAGGAATTACTGCATTTAATGACACAAAACAGACTGTAGGTGAACTTCAGGATGCTATGGGTCGTGTTGCTGAAGGAGCAAGGCTGATTGACCAGGCTATATTCCAAGAACAGAGAACCGAAGCATTAGGTCAGATTGAATCTGGAGCTTTAGATGATGCAATAGCTGCTGAACAATCACGTTTAGGTGGTGGTTCTGACCAGACTTTACTAGAGTTGAATGCTGCTAGAGAACTGAATAAGTTACTCGAAGAAAGAGAAGAAAGACTACTTCATCTTGATCAATTAAAGAAAGATGCAATTATCACCGAACAGGAACATGTGGATGCTGTCAACCGATTAAATCAATCATACGCACAGCAAGAGTCCTCAATCATTCGGTCGACTACTCAAATCGGGCAATTTGCTGATACAGCAAGAACAGCTCTCGAGCAAGGACTACAAAGCAACCTTACATCTTTCTTCCAGAATCAACAATCTGGATGGGAGATGCTGAGAGGCATTGCTCTCGATGTACTGAACTCCATTGCTGCTAAAGCTGCTGAGATGGCTACTCAATCTATAATCGACGGTATCTTTGGTGGTATCGGAGGTGGTGGATTGTTCGGTGGAATCTTTAATATGGGTGGCAAAGTAGATAACTACGCAATGGGCGGAGAAGTTCCTACTGCTGATAAAGGTCTAGGAATTATGACCCTCGGTATGGGGGTTGCCCAGGCTATGAAGAAAGAAGGAGCTGGGGCTGTTCCTATTGTCGCTCATGCTGGAGAATGGGTACTAAGTGATAAGACTGGAGATGCTCAATTGTATGAAAGACTTAAAATGTCTGGGCAATGGGACTCCATGAAAACAGTTAGTAATTTCCAATTAGGTGGTAAGATTGGTTCTGCTGGTGCTGCTTCTAGAGATTCCGCTAGAACATCCGGTCACCGAAATAAATACGGTGCAAAAGAAGCTATCGTAGTCAACAACACCTTTAATGTGAAGGATTACAATAGCTTCAATAGAAGTCGAGAAGAAATGGCTAGACGTCAGAAAGCAGAGTTGGATTATGCTTCTAAAAGAGGATAGATAGGTGTAGGAGTTTAGTTTCCGGATTATAACTCCTAAACTGTCCGATTTCTGCAATTTCCCCATCTACTAAGATTTCTACATCTCCTTCTTGCTCAATTAATGCTGCTACAGCAGATTCCACATTATTGAAGTGGTAGATCTCTCTGTACTTGATAATGTGACGCTGACAACCTTGGACACTACATTGCTTCTGAGAAACTGTATAGGCGCTTACATGAGCATCTTCTTGGGCTACAGGATATCCATAAACCTCAATTAATCCCTTCCTTATATACTTAGAGTTAGTGTGTTGCATGATTATATAGGTAGACTACAAGTAGATTTTACCAAAGAAAAAAGCGGGCAAAACCCGCTTTGATGACTGTAAACAATTATCCCCTATGCTTACTGAAACTATTATACCAAAGTGGTTAGGGGATGTCAACTACTTTTACATCTATTGTTTGCTGCTCGATTTGAGGAATTGAATCTTTTGATGATCCGTTAATAGACTCCACATCAATTCCAAGTCCTCGTTCGATTGTTTCAATAAGTCCGATGCCGAGGCTACAAACGTAGTTGACGCGTTCTGTTGATTCTTCAACGCGTTCTGTTGATTCTTCAACGCGTTCTGTTGATTCTTCGACGCGTTTTGTTGATTCTTCGACGCGTTTTGTTGATTCTTCGACGCGTTTTGTTGCTCCATCTGCGAACTGCTGAATTCTTGCTTCAACTTTTGAAGCATGTGACTGAATCCGTCGCTTGAATTGGCTATCAAGGCTTGAATCTTGTTCTTCTGAGCTTTTTCCAGAGCAGTCATGTTCTGTGCTGTCAGCATGTCGATTGTCCATTGTTTCCCGTCCGTTTTCAGATCGAGTAATGCAAAGGCTTCCGCCATTAGTTTCACTGACTTGGCTTCTATCCCCGTGATGAACATTTCCTTGATCTGAGATTGAGTTAGTGCCCGCATTTGTGAATTGTATTTGAAGTTGTTGATAGTTTGATTGAGAAGAGTCTTGATTTTGTTGATGGAGATCATAGTTTGCGTCTTTGATTAATTTGTTTACTTTGGTGAAGAAATTACCAAGAAAGAACAAGACTTCGCTAGTCACCTCGGTTGCTAAATCTATCAGGGTTTCCGCTTTAGCTAGCATACGTCTTACCCAGGACTTGCTGTATAGTTTTGTGATGAGGTCTTGAACTTGCATTGGTTTTTTCCTTTCGATTAAATCTAATCTAACTCAAGTTTTTGGTAATGTCAACACTAAGGTAAAAGATAAATTGCTATTAGAATACCGATTAACGCTACTACATGATGAGTGTACTTTGCGATGATTATCGATAGGACGATAATCGCTACTGCTTGAAAGAAATGTCTAAAAAAGAAAATCACTTATCAGCCCAAGAGCCCCCTATAGATTTTAAGTGTTCGGTTTCGTTGTCCCCATCAATCTTAATCCCTTCACCTATGTAGCGTTTCATCCACTTAGTAGTGACTTTATGCACATGGTAGGAGAATTCGATTGCTTGATCTTCTCGAACCCAGAAGTTAAGTTCGTCATGAGCTAGGTTACAAAGCCCAGCATCAATCTGAGGATTTGTATCAAGATAGTGTTGCAATTCACACATGGCACCCTTAATGATTGTAGCCTCGGTAGCTAACCAATGGAATGCTGTAGCTTCAGCAGCCTTAACACTTTTACCATACATTCCATCAAACTTCTTCATAATCAACTCACGACCGTCATAAGACCGAGCTATTCCGTATTCAGTATCTTCATTTACTTGCTTTAGGTACTCGATGCGATGATCTCCTTTCTTAATATTCCAGCCGTAGTTAGCAGCATTAACTAGTTTCTTAAGTAAGTCATGCAGTTGAGGGAATGTTGCTTTATGCGCATCCTTAATCTTTTTAGCCTCACTTTCACTAATCCCATTAGCAGCAGCTAGACGCTTGACACCGGCAAGGTTAAGTGCTGAATAGTTCGCAGTCTTACCAGAATGACGGAATCCCTTACATAAATGACAGTCATCCTTATTCTTTTTGATGTGTTTCCAATCCCAGTCGTGACCTGCGATTTGAGCCATTGTAGCTCCTACAAGTGCATGCTGGTCAACATCATTGTTGTAAGCATCTATAAGCACTCGGTCATTACTACTCTTGGTAGCAATCATAAGGTGAGCTTGGGGTAAATCCTCAATAATCAATTTATAACCATCTTCGGGGCGAAAACATTCACGAATAGAAATTAGATGGTCTATTCCAATCTCAGCAGGGATATCTTTACCTAACTTACCTTTTAATGGTTTAGCAGGATTTTGAAGATTGATCCCAGTAGATGCAATTGCTTTACTACCTTTTCTAATATTGCTTCCACAAGTGGTACGTCCTGTTCCTTTTGGTGAATACGTGTTGTAGTACCCATGACAAGCTCCATCAATATATGATTCCCTCATATTCCGCAGATACTGGGCGTGCTTTTCATATGTTCTCCAGTTAAGGACGGCAGCCACATATTTATTATCCTTCCACTTATCTACATAATGATGGAAGTCTAAAGACTCCCCATACTCATTCTTGCTTCCTTTATATACAATCTCAGTACCGACTAGATTGAAGCAATCAATCAATGTTTTAGTTAATGCGGTCGGTTGTACTTCAGGAAACCTTTCAGTGAACGGAGTAATCACATGGGCTTTCAACCGTTCATATTGATCTATCGCCTCATCAACCATCTTAATAGATGTAGGGTAACCGTTGATATAACACTCAGCTAGTACAGGCACACATGCCATTTCGACCCGACAAGGATTAAACCAAGAAGTTCCTTTGATGTAGGATTCAAACTTTCTAGCTAACCGTAAAGGGTAGAAGACATCATTCATTGCATAATTCAACTGCTCATTACCTAAAGGGAGCCTCCAGTCAAAGTCCGCACCTTGAGATTTATCAGGCTTCTCTTTGAATTCTCGGTAGATGACACTACCTAAATCATGACGAATATTGTCGAATTGAGCAGTTGCACCAGCATAAATCATACGAGATTGAATCAATGTATCAATTGGTTTACGGATTTTTACACCGTAATGGTAGTAGAGAACCGAAGATTCAAAGTACAAGTTATGCCCTACAACTTCGGTTTGGTATGTGCTGCATTGCTTATGGAGAACTTCCATGAATTCTTGTACTCGGTCGGATGCCCAGATTTCTTCTCTATCATCTGTAACACCACCTAAATCAATAATGATTGCTTTCATCTTATTGCTTAGCTCTAGACCGATTTGAATAAGACGAACTTTGTTGCGGAATGGTACCAACGCATCTTTATCGGTTGCAGCCCATTCATGCATCCAACGCATGGTTTCTATATCAAGGCAAAACCTTTTTGCTGTACGGAATTGGTCGAGGGCTAAATTCCATTGAGAGTCGGAAGAGTTTAGAGAGATGAGACCAGGTAGTAATTCAACGGACTGGTCTCCAAGGGGTAATTGTAACTGTACTTGCATATGTTAAAGGATATCAATATGACCGTCATCAGACATTATAACTTGCTCAGGTTTATCTTGTCCAGGTAATCCTTTTGGAGTATGGATAGATTTGTCACCAATCGCACGACCAGTAATAGCTCCGCCACCTAAAGCAATAGCTAAACCAGCCTCAATTAACTTGTCCACTTGATTGTCGGTTAGACCATCAAAATTCCCAGGAATAGGATCCCCGGGTTGAAGATTTTCTAATTCATCGATAACTATAGGGGCAATTCTAGGTTTCTTAATTACTTTAAAACCTAGATAAATCCCCAATATAGCACCAATAATCCAGAAAAATTTAGTTTGGAAAATGGATTTCATAAATTACCAGTTAGCGTACATGGTATATTTTCCATTTACGATGTTGACTAGCGCACGAGCACCGTTAGGGTAAATAAGACCCATTGTATTCATCCAGCTAGATAAACCTTTGAGGTACTCACAATTCAAGTGTCTCATAGTACCAACAGTCCAGCAATTATCTCTAATTGTCGGTGTATGAGTGTGACCGGTGAAATATTTATAACCTGAACGCCCAAACTGGAGCGCAGATCCGCGCGACCCGTTAGCACCATTATGACCGTGATAGTTGACTAGGATGTCTTCGATGAAGTGTGTATCATCATCGTATACAAACTTATAGTCAAAAGTACGGGCAAACTCATCTTCAAATAATGACTGAAAAGCACCAACATTAGTATAGCCGTAGCCTTCTACATATTCTGCTTTATCAGCTAGTAATGAGGCTAATTTCAGATAGAATCTAGCATTCTCAGGATCTTCTTTCCAGTCAGAATTAGCTAACCATTGGTCTAAATGGTTGTTATGGTTGGATTCTACCAGGATATGACGAGTGTCGGGAGAGAACTTATGGATAACCTCAAAGAACTTAAGGGCTTGCATAACTTCTTTTTCTATATTGTTCTTACCATATCTCTTCTTAGCTACCTTTTGAAAAGGATTCTTATGGTGGTGACAAATAGAGTACGCGTCAAGATAATCATGCCACACAATGTTTTTAGGATCTAACTGAGCAACTAAGCTATGAGCATCAGTAAAGATTGCTTTAAACACTTGGGGATCAATGAATCCAAAATGGGCATCGCCTAGAACTAAACCGCTAATTCCAGAATATATGTAATTACCAGCAGGATCAAAACACTGGTCAAGGTCATAAATAACTCCTTCTTTATATGTTAGCTGTCTTACATGGAATATTTTATCATCTTCAATCTCTACTATCAAACCACCTAGATGATGCGCAGCATAACCTTTTTCACCAGTCTTGGTTTCGGAGAACACAGGACTAGTAACAGCACCTGTGGTCATCATTAATTTAGGCAGCTTTGATAAGGGAGTCGGCACTGCTTTGAGTTCGAGTTTGGTATGGGCAAAGATTCCGGAGGAAGTTCCACAAAAAACTTCCATGCCTGAAGTAGGATTAATGGCAGTAGGATTAATATTAACCTGGGCATGAAGTGTGATGTTATCATTCAATCTAATTGATTTCTTACAAACGTAAGGACTTATTCTGCTATCCCAAGTTTGAGGGCTGTTTTTCTCATAATGATACTTTATAGGAACAATCAATAGCTCCGCATTGTAAAATGAAGCTATATTTTGTAGAGTCTTAAAACAAAAGCTATGAACAGGAACATTTTGAACCGCGCTAGTAATAATGTATGTTTTCTTCTCAGAAACTTTTTGAATAGGCTCAAATTCAATATTAGATTCTTCAAAGTCTAGAAATTCTTCGTCTTCTTCTACTTCTACTTTGATTTCTTCTACTTTAGTAATAGATTCTTGCACTTGATGTTTAGGATGAGATTTGCGTCCACAATATTCTGTATGGTACCATCTACCTTCATGTCTATAGAGTTTGTCCATAGACTCCATTTGACGGCAACTATAGCATCTTCTGAATCCGGACTTTTGAATTTCTGAATTATTCATGCGCTTGATAATTTTTGAACTTACTGTTATGATAGCAATACGATTTGAAATTGTAAACCCCTATGAGCTTTAAATATTTAACAAACGGTTCCTGCCCCGTATGCTCTGGAGAGCGTCGAGATTGTCGTAACGACGGCGATCTATTCTTTTGTCGTACCGAAAATCCTAACTCGGGTTTCCGTCTCATTAAAGAAGATACTCAAGGTTTTGGAATATATGTTGTAGCGAGGGGACATTCTAACTACAATTTTACCCGTGCAAAGACTAAGAGAGTTAAGCAAGAAGATAGAGTAAAAGTCGCTGCTAAATATCGTGACCAAGCTTATAGGATTCTCTCCAAACAAACTATATTAGATGCAATCCATAAGAACGATTTAACTCGACGTGGATTATCTGATGCTGTAATAGAAAAGTACTTATTCCGCTCCTTTGATAAAAAGCAGAAAGTACAAATGAGTGGATTCTTCCCCAGTATCCTCAATAATCAGTTGAGAGTAAGGGAATATGGGTATTCTATTCCTGTATTTGATAAGGATGGGAATATCATCACTTATCAGTTAAGAATAGAAGATGTCCAGAATAAGTACTTATGGGCGAGCCCAGTAACTATTTCTGAAGGGAAAAAGGTATCCTCTCATAATGATAAGTTAGAACTTCCTTTACAAGTCATTAATAAAGAGACCGAAGTAATTGGATTATGTGAAGGGACATTAAAACCTATTGTTGCTGCGGAGCGCCATGGAATTTCATTCATCGGTGCTTCCGGGGGTAATTTTTTAAGCTCGGAGCTAACACTCCTCGAAACATTAGAATTCTTCGGTAATGACAAAACATATGTACTATTTCCTGATGCAGGATTCTGTATCGAAGATAAGAGAGGCAGAGCAGATGTCTTAGAAAAGAACAAAAAACTAGGGCATTGGTTAGTTGAAAAAGGATACACTGTTAAGTTCGGTTATCTGAATAATGCTTTAGATAAATCCGAACCAGATATTGATGAAACCGATACCTATGAGTTGCGTCCTATTGAGCAGCTACTAAATGCTGGTGGACGTATGTTGAGCAAGCTATCCCATGAAGAGCTTCAGTACATGGCTAAGATGACTGAGGACGGCTATATTGCAATGTTTGAACAGCAATTAGCTGAAATCGCTCCCGAAGAAGCAGCTAAGAGAGGAGTTAGGTTAACTTGGGAACAATCCTTAGATACTGAGGTACGTTATGTTCCTGGACAATTACCTAAGGAAATTCCCCCTCATACAGTCTATATCTTTAATCCTGACCAACGTACTAAATTCTATAAGGAAGCAAAAGCTAAAGGGCACTACCGAGTACTAGATATCTCTGGTTGTGGTACGGGAAAGTCATTTACTGCTGGAAATATGAAAGCAGAAGATTTCTTTCCTAGAAAAGTAACTGAAAGGGGTGAAGAAAGTATAGCAAACCACAAACGTAATAATAAGCTGGTCTACCTTACTCAACAACCTCGTAATCCTGCAACTAGAACTTTAGAATTGAATTTTACAGAGTTACCATCTCGTCATGTCGGTACTTACTATGAGAAAGGTGCTATGACCGAAATGGGTAATTACTATCGTAAGAGAGTAGATGATGTATCAAAAGCTGATGAATTAGGTAACTGTCATCTAGCTGAGATGTTTGTTGCTATTCGTGATAAGCGAATCCATGAGAATCTCTGTGGTACTTGCCCTTTTCAAAAGAAGTGTAGATCCCATGTAGGATCTGGTTGGACCGAAGATAATAAGCAAGCTCCTTATGGGTACGAGCATCAGAAAATTAAAGTATTGAATGAGGCATCTGAGATTATAGCTAGTGCTGCTGGTTTTAGTTATAAGTTAATAGGAGTCAACACTTACTGGGCAGGCATCATTGATGAGTATTCCCAGACATTGAATCCTATTGAGAAGGTAGAAGTAGATATTGATAAATTCTCACGGACTCTCAGCATGATGGCTCATTATGATGGTGTGTTTACCACTAAAATGCATGAGATCTTCAGAAACGTCTACCCTTACTTAAACGGTAAGGAGACCGAAATTAAATATGGGGATTCTCACCATAGAGTGTTAGAGCTCTTTAATGAGATTCCTGAAGATGAGAAGTATCAGATGATTAATAAAGCTGAGAATATCAATAATGAGAGGATGGAGAGTGTCCGTCAGTATTTGAGAACTGGTAAAAAGAATCAAGGTGTCACTAGCCTCCAGATTAATTCTGTTGAGACTAACTGGGTTACTCCTTTCTTAGAAGTTTGGTCAGGCAAAGTACGTGGTGCTTTCCACTTACTTCAGGGCAAATTAGTCATCTACATCCGTAATCAAATGATGGTAGATACTTTAAACTCTCTTAGATTTGCGGTATTTCAAGATGCTACAGGTACTAGGAGTCATTTATCCAATTACTTGGATTGCAGACCCCAAGATATTCTAGCATGTAAAGCAGTGATTAAAGAAGAGAAGAATGTAGAAGTTATCCAGATTACTGGCATGGGTAATCCCAATAATTACCGAACTCCTAATATGGAGTCTCGTGTTAAAGCTCTTCGTAAAGCTTTAGCTAAACGACATCCTAATATGATAGGATTTATGGACTACAAGAAGTATACAGTTGATGGAGACTTAGATCATTTGTCAACTGCAAGGGGAGCGAATGCATTTAAAGAATTGTTAGCAGCTTGCTCAATCGGTATACCCTGTCCGTCTCTATCCGAACTACAGCAACAGTTTACGACGTATACACGTCAGAAGCCTGAGGGTAAACAGTTCACAAACTTTGTCAATAACATTCGTTCTGGTGAGTTGATTCAAGAAATGGGTAGACTCCGTGCGGAGCGAAGAGATGAGCAATTAACCTATTACGTAGTTAGTGAAGATGATATCTCTTGGTTAGAAGGTATGGGTTATAAACTGACTAAAGTAAATGCTACTGATTTAGACCCTCGGTGTGGGGATTTAGGTGAGAGAGTGAAATGGACAATTTATAAAGCAGCAATGGAGACTATTAAGAATGGTGAGTTGAGTCAATATGATGATTTGGTATCTAGCCAAGTGACTATTAATCAAGTTAACAAGCTAGCTAAATTCCATGAGCTTAAGGAATTCTACGCAGAACAGTATGCATTGATTCAGCAAATCGTCAAGGAAGCTAAAGAAGCTATCGATGACCGTTCAATTGATGATATAATAAATGAGGTGGTTGCTGCCTCTGATATCGACAAGCGTCAAGAAATTCAATCTGTGCTTGAGATTTATGTTCCTGGATTCCTACAGGCATATGTCAAGGCAGAAGTAGAACTAACCGATGATGATAGGGAAGTATTGGATTATGTTAGTGCTATGAAGAAAACATATCAGGCTGAATGGAATGTTCTAGAACGTTATGCGTCCCGTCGTCAGACTAAGCCTCTAACTAACAAATTGAAAAAATTACCACAAGTCATTCAACAATTATGGGCAGAACAAAGACTATGATGAAACTAACCTTCAAAATGCCTCCTGGGCTAAACAAAATCATTAACAACAACCGGGCTAATTATCGTGCTGGTGCGGGAATGAAGAAAACTTGGACCAATAAAGCAGTGAATACATGCAAAGAACAAGCTCGTCAATGTCCAATCGTTCCCGTGTATTTAGCAGCCCATTACAGGCTATCTACACGTGCAAATGATGTAGACAACATTCAGTCCTGTAAGAAGTTTATTTTGGACGGTATAGTGAAGGCTGGAATCATGAGAGATGATAATTTCACTCATGTACAGCCTGTGATATTCGAGACTTTTGAATTCATCGGTGTGAAAAATAAAAATTATACTGTTGACATTTTGATTTTTACCGATTACCTTGAATATAGCAATCATATTCAGGAGAAAATTGAATGTCTGAAGAAAGATGGAGATGGTTAGGTAATGGTTTATCTCTTTCTGGATACTTTATCCTAGTCCATATTGACCCTTCTATCGGAGCGGTGTTAAAATTAGCAGGGAGTGCATGCGTCATTCCCTTCTGTATAAAACTCAAAATGTGGGATTCTTTAGGTCTTATTGGATTCTTCTCCGCGATTGAAATCAGCTGTTTATTTATTAATTGAGACATGTTAATCTATGTTTTATTCTTCGCAATGATTGCCTTTGCGATTATTGCTAACCTTCCTTTCATTATTTTCCTCTACCTTACTTTAATTTTGATATGTTTGTACTACGGAATGATCAGACCGAAATAGTTGAAGCAGTTTATGCTCGTAACTTTGAACGTGTTGTTGTTTGTGCCTCTACTGGATTCGGTAAATCAGTTTGTCAAGCTGAGATTGCTAAGCATTATAGTGATGAGGGCAAGAAGATACTTGTCCTCGTACACCGAGATAATCTGGTGAAGCAATTAGCTGATACTTTTGCTCGACATGGAATTAATTCTATAGGCTACATCAAAGCTGGAATGACTCCTTGTCCAGGAGCTAATGTACAGCTAGCATCCGTACAAACTCTAGCTCGTCGTAAAGTAGATTTTGTACCTGATGTTGTAATGCATGACGAATGTCATGTTACCGCCCATTCTAAAGTTTCCCAGAAAATGTTTGAGGAATGGGACTCTACTTACTTCATCGGTTTTACCGCAACTCCAATGCCTACAGTTCCTCGTCGAGGACTGAAGAAGTACTATCACTCTGAAATCATTGCTCCTCCTCCATGGGAGTTAATGGAAGATGGTAGGCTTGCACAAGATGTCTATTTTGTTGAACGCTCTGCTTTTGATGATGAGACTATAGCTAAATTAGGTGTCAACAACTTTGGTGAATACAACACTCGTGACTTAAACCGATTGATGGAAGATCCTCATCTTCTAGATGTAATCGTTGATTACTGGGAAAAATATGGTGATAATCGCCTAACAATCGCTTTTACTGCTGGTGTAGAATTCTCTAAACGACTTGCAGAACAGTTCAACAGTCGTGGTCATAGTGCAATTGCTGTTGATGGTACTATGAGTACTAAAGAACGTGATGAGATTTATCGTCAGTATAAAGAAAAACATATAAAAATCCTTGTTAACTGCATGGTTTTAGTTGAGGGTTTCGATGTTAAGGCTGTTGAATGTGTGTTGTTAGCTAAACCGATTCGGTCTAAGGCTAATTATATTCAAATGGTTGGGCGCGGACTTCGCTCCCTGCCTGGTAAAAAGAATTGCTATATTCTTGATCTAGGTGGAAACCATGATCGTCATGATCCTATCGTAGCTTTAACTAGGAAGAGTTACATGATTGATTATATAGATAAGGAAAGAGAGCTTGCGCCTTCTAAATTATGTCCAGACGATCCTGATAAGGCTTCTCCTAGTCCTGGCATGATGTTTCCTGATAAATTCTCTGATGCTCCCGCAGTAGGATGTGGTTGTACAATTCATGCAAGTCTTCAAGCCTGCCCTAATTGTGGTTATGCGTTTCCTGTCAAAGATCTCTCTATCGTTAAAACCGAAGATATGATGGTGATTGACCATCACAATAGTAGAGATGATAAGCTTGCTGAATTAAGGGAACAGCAAAAGCTTGAGGAAATAATCCTGCACCAGCATAAAGAAGAGAAGCGGATTTTTTATATATCTAAAAGAATTGCCTCATTCCGTAAAGGACAGAAACCTACCGTTGCGTTTGCTGCATTCATTAGTGAATATGATGAGTACCCAGATAAGAGCTGGAATAAAGGCTTGATTACTAAGGATGGGACTGAAAATCTACCTGAATTCTTTACTTGGGTGTGTAATTGGGCATTTGAAGCAAAAGAAACGCCTCAAGAAATCTATAAGGCGTTTAATATGCAGGTTGGTATGGAATTTGGTACTTACGACTGTAAAATGCTACCACAGCAAATCAAAGAGATTGCTAGGAGAATATTCCAGACAGCTGTAGAAAATCATAAAGCAAAGTCATCGCACTAAACATCCAAGCCCACACAGCAATAAAGCAAGTGACCTCGTCGGTTCTGTCGAACTTATAACCAAAGTCATTTGCTTTTACTGAGAATTCTGCTAAAATGAGTGTGGCGACTATATTCATCGCTAAGAAAATTAACATAAAACATCTCCAAAGGTTTTAAATATGATAGCAAAATTACTGAAACTTGTAAACTCTGCTCGCGACAAAAAAGATTCCCTGCTTAAATATGGAGCGTTAATCGTCACTAATAGTAGTGTTTGTTTTGAAGTCCGTAACCTATACTATGGAATGAAGATTTACTTACCTCGTGAATCCTACCCAGAATTAGTAAACGGCACCTTCATGGTAGACATTGAAAAGTTGACCAAGTTGTATGCTTCCATGCCTGATGCTACATTAGAATCTTATCAAGGTGGTGTAATCGTTAAAGATTATAAATCCAAAGTACATCTCAACCATATAGATGAAGAGATGTTTTCAAGCTTATTTGCCGGTTTTACTCCAGAATTACCGATAGATTTAGATTACTCCACTTTCTCCAAAGCATTAAAACTAAGTCAAAACTATGCATTAGAGAAAGAAGATAGCTCTATATTCGCAGGCATCCATATTCAAGATGGGACTTTCTATGCGACTAATAAAGTCATTTTAAGTCGTTACGAAACTGATTTGGATTTGTCTGGGTATACTATTCCTTCTTGTATGGTCGGTGTAATCCAGGGTTTGAAAGGAGTTAAAGAATTAGCAATTACTCGTGAAAACAGCAAACGAGTGATGTTATGGGCTAACCTAGAAGATGGAATTACTATTGAGTACATCTATGCTACGTATACATCGAAGTACCCTACATCTATCTATGAGTTGTATAAGCGTTCTTTTCCTAAGCAAGTAGATTTTGATACCAAGCAGTTTAAAGAAGCTTTAAAGGTTAACATTATCGCTACAGGAAGTGATTACGTCAAATTCAATGATTTAGGCGGATGTTTCGACTTTATTGGTGAATCCGAAGCAGCTAACGTGAATGTTAAGGTAGACTATAGTGGATCTAACTTCGAGACCATTGCCTTTAACACAGGAATTGTCAAGAAGTTAGTCAATTCCATGAAGTCAAGCGCAGCCTCTATAGGTATGGTGAGTCCAGCAGATCCTACTTTGTGGCAGTTCTCCGACAACCATAAAGTTGTCGCTATGCCGATTATTATTCGATGATGGTTGTGGTTGCTTTGCAACACCAACGTATATCGTACCGAGTAATGAACAGATTACCGTAACAGATAACCCGATTAGGGAGCGATTAAACCAAGTTATGTCGCTCTCTATTTTTTGTAGTTTTTTGTCCGTGCTTTCTATTGCAACTTTATTTGCTCCTGAATCCTCACAATTAGAGGATACATTATCCATATCATGGCGAATATGGTCTAGGTCATTTTTGATAGCTTCTACAGCGGTAAAAATAGAAGCCCCCGTCTGTTCGACGGAGCCTATTCTATCGTTTAGTTTGTCCAGAAGCTGCCAGTAACGTTCTTCTCTGTCTTTTCCAAACATGTTTTTAATTTTAAGTAATCTCACTCAAAATTTTACATTAGGAAGTCGAAGGTAAGGTCATTTATTGAACCCCTTTATAATACTCTAATCTATATATCCAGGATTCCGCACCGCATTCAAAGAAGAATGATAAATTATCAGTACTATTACAAGTCCCACTATATATACCCTCTCCTGTAGTTTGAAAATTACCAGCATCTGTTAAATCTGTAACAAAAACTTTTACTCGTTTAGAGTAGGGATTGAATATAAACTTAACATCAAAGAATTTATCTGCATCATTAGCTCCCGCAATTACGGTAGCTAGAGTTGAAGCAGAATTATGATCGAATATAATTACATCCCCGTTTGCTCCCGCATTCCAGAACAAAGATATCATAGTACTAGGACTACTAGTTTGGTTAGTAATAGTTATCCTTGAGAAAGGAGGAGTTCCACTAGCTACTCTATATAATAATCTGATACATAAAGGACGTTGTGGACTTGTTAAAGCAGCGGTATAGGAAACAGCCCCTCCGTTTGCTCTAACACCTCCCTCATCAAATGTAGCTGTCCCTGCTCCCCCTACTGTAAATTCTGGGGCAATTGTTCCATCTAATGCATCATCATAGGCGATTATAAGAGCATCACTAGTACCCCCTCCACCCCCAGGGATTGTTACGGTAGTTACATTACTACCAGCGTCGGTAGCTGTAACTCCAGCACCAACAAAATTAAGAGTAGTGGCTGTAGCATCAACGAGTATCCCCTCATCTTGAGTAGTGATACCACTACCTCCGCCTGGAATAGTGACGGTTGTAACATTTGAACCTGCATCAGTAGCTGTCACACCTGCTCCTACAAAGTTTAGTGTTTGAGCAGCAGCGTCAACCTGAATACCTTCATCTTGTGTTTCAATAGAAGCATTGTCCAGTGCTGCTCAAACACTAAACTTTGTAGGAGCAGGTGTGACAGCTACTGATGCAGGTTCAAATGTTACAACCGTCACTATTCCAGGCGGAG
>JAAUYI010164176.1_pt1 | contig 34051 bp, 32 predicted proteins | sample 7278041 | NCBI WGS metagenome assembly JAAUYI01 (sample SAMN14350216, study PRJNA611818) | marine sediment metagenome | isolation source: surface marine sediment (0.6m) | place: French Polynesia: Moorea | collected 2018-08
TTTGGCCTTTGTTTTTTAACACTTCAAATAAACCAATTTGAGCACCCTCTTCTCCTTAACTCTTTTTCATTTTTCTACTAACGGTTGCATTTAACTTTTGATGTTGCGATCAGTTTTGGGAAACTCTGAATAGGAATTTCCCTTTAAATTAATCCAGAGAAGTTTAAACCATTCTCATTATCCCTTAAAATATATTTATATCTTTATCTATTCTTCGTTTCAACTTTTTGAGTATAAGTTAGAATTTATGAATGTATTGTGAGAGCCTGAATTGAGTCTTTTATTAAAAGAACAGGATAATGTCGAAAATCTTTATTTAATTGGTGTTGATTATAAGTCTTCACCGATTGAAATTCGTGAGAGGTTTAGCTTTGGCGAGCATAATTTATATGAAGCATTAAATGTTTTTAGCAATTTAGGTAATGTTATTTTATTGAGTACTTGCAATCGTACTGAGATTTACATTTCTTCGAAGTTTCATCAAGCTGAATCGATTAAACAAAAATCTTTTCAAATTCTTTCAAATTTAAAAAATATAGATATTAACGTCATTGCAGAACATGTTAATTTTTTGCACGGGGAATCGGTTATAAATCACCTGTTTAGAGTTTCTTCTGGCCTTGAAAGTATGATTATTGGTGAAGGTCAAATCTTAAATCAGGTTAAGAATTCTTATTTATCATCAAAAGATTATGCCGATTCAATATTGAATCAATTATTTCAAAAAGCTTTAGCAGTTGGAAAAAAAGCTAGAAGTCAAACAGGGATTTCCAGGGGAGCAATGTCAGTACCGGCGGCTGCACTACAAAGTATTCAAGAGATTATTGATCCGGCAGAACTCTATCATAAAAATATAATGCTGCTAGGAGCGGGAGAAGTATCTAAATTGTGTTTGGACCACCTCCACTCTCAAGGAGCAACAAAGAACTTAACAATAGTAAGCCGTTCCGATACTCATCAATTGTTGCTAACTCAATATGGAATTTCACACAGCATTAATTATCACCAACTTTATGAAAATCTAATAAACCAAGATATCATTTTGGTTTGCACAAGTGCACCTCATTATGTTCTCAGCCCAAAGCACTTCATATCACAAACAAAACAAATGATAGTTTGTGATATGTCTCTTCCGAGGAATGTTGACCCGGAAGTTTCAAATATTAAGAATGTGACATTAATTGATATTGATTATCTTCAGTCACGAGTTAATGAAAACAAACAGAATAGGTCCTCTGAATTAGATAATGTTCAAAAAATTATTAGAATAGAAATAGAAGCATTTAAAAAGTGGTTTGCAAGAAAACCGAAGGTAAAAAGTTGCACCTATCAGTCGGTTCAACTTTGAGCTGTTTTTACAATTGCTTTCACTATACTTTTGTTGAGTTTGCTCTCCTAGTGAGTTGTGTCTATATTCAATGAAAAAATATTTATTCTTTCTTTTTACTTGTGCCTAGTTACAATTTACATAGAACCTCATAATATTTGTTAAATATGAGTAATTCCATAAATAATCAAAGCCGTAATGAAGGAGATTTAATGAGTCCAGTTTTAGATGATGAAAAGAAAGCTTTAGGACCTTTTGAATTGAAAGATGCTAAACCATCTTTTGCATATAGACTGTATCAACAAGGATGTTCAAACTCTTGGTTTCCCAAAGAAATTTCGTTAGCACAAGATAAACAAGAGTACGAGACAAAGCTTTCCGATATGGAAAAACATTATATTAAATATATGTTGGGTTTCTTCTGTACCGCCGAAAGCTTGGTTGCTAACAATATTACACATGCCTTATATAAACATATAAACAACCCAGAGTATAAGCTTTATCTCTTGAGACAAGCCTATGAAGAAGCAAATCATACTGTAACCTTTTTATATATTATTGATTCCTTGGGGCTAGACAGACAAGAAATTTTTGATATGTTTAAAACGATTCCCGAAATTGGTGCAAAGGCCTCTTTTGAAGAGCAATTTACAACTGACATCATGAGTAAACAGGAAATCTCCGAAAGGGAATTATTTAAAAATCTCTTCGGGTTTTACGCAATAATGGAAGGTCTTTATTTCTTCTCAGGCTTTCTAATTGGCTTAAGCTTCGGTAGACGCCAACTTCTCAAAGGTATTGCTTCTTTATTCCAATATATTCTGAGAGATGAAACTGTTCATCTAGGCTTTGGAATGCAGGCAATGAGGCAGATGATAAAGGATAACCCTAATTTAATAACGGATGATCTTCAAGCTGAACTAGTAGCAATTATGAAGCAAGCCGTTGAATTAGAATCTAATTATGCCGAAGTAGCTATGCCAGAGGGCATTTTAGGACTCAATAAAAATTATTACTTGCAATATTGCCAATATATTGCTGACAGAAGAATGGGTGCTCTAAAGATGGATCCTATTTATCGAGTTGCAAATCCAGCTCCTTGGCTTGCAACACAAACAGATCTACCTGAATTAGTGAGCTTCTTTGAAGCAACACCAACCTCTTACGAGTCAAGAGTGTAAAAGCTAAAAAGCAATTTCGTAAAAAAGAAGACCTCAAATACCATCGATAAGGTCTTCTTTTTTTATGATTTCATTGTGGTTTCAATATTTCACGGATGTAAGTAATAAGAATGTAGAATATAGAGAATAGTTAAACTTAATTTCACATTAACGAATATGAGTTGCATTTCCAGGTTTTTTCTTCGTCTTATTTTTGCTTCCATTATTTTTCCTTCTTTGATTGTTTGTGCAGAAGATATTTCTCTTGATTACCATTTACTAAATGCACAAGCAAAAATTGATGCTAAAGACTTTGAAGGAGCAATTAAAGACTTAAATAAAGCTATAACAGATAACCCCCAAGAACCCAGCTTATATTCAATAAGAGGTAATTTACAAGAAAAAAATAGGAACTACGAAGCTGCTCTAAAAGATTACACAACTGCTATCGAGTTAATGCCACAAAACAGTTGGTATTACGGATTTAGAGGTCTTTTGAAGATAAAGATGGGCAATTTCCTTGGAGCTTATGAAGATTATTCTAAAGCGATAGAGATTGATCCAAGTGATGAACTCAATTATTCTGCAAGAGCTAGTGTTTTACAACAACTTGGAGATTATAAGAGCGCTCTAAAGGATTTGAGTAAAGCAATAGAATTAGAACCGGTTAAAGCTGACAATTATGCAACAAGAGCAGGAATTGAAAGCTTAATAGGCAATACCAAGGAGTCCCTTCAAGACTATTCGAAAGCAATAGATTTAAGTAATGATGATGCAGATTTATTTTATGAAAAAGCCTTAATTGAAATGAAAGATGGAAATTACAAGCAGTCAAAATCAGACCTAACTCGTGCTAAGGAGTTGTACTCTGGAACTAATTCAAACGATATTAATTCAATAGATTTAGACTTAATATCTCAAAGAATCCAATATTTAAGTCAGTACTTAAGGATTAAATCCAGTAAAAACAGAGAATTAAAGAATGAAAGATAGTCAAATTAAATCGCTTCTAGGATTATTAATTGGTTTTTCAATTGGAATAGTTTGTAAGTTTGCATCTCTACCGCTACCAGCGCCACCGATGATTTTAGGCTCGGTTTTGGTGCTTTCAATTACTCTCGGTTATATGCTCATAGATAATTATCTAAATAAGCAAAAATCAGAAAAGGTGGAATCAAAATAAGATGAATGAAGTTATTGGAATTTTAATGGGTTTCTTGATTGGCGGAACTTGCCGGTGGTTTGATATTCCGGTACCAGCACCACCCAAATTAATGGGCTCTCTTATTGTTTTGTCTATCACCTTAGGGTTCCTATGTGCAGACAAATTCGTACCTTAATTGTTCTCAAAGTATTTAGCTTACTTAGTTAATACATTCATAGCCAATGGTTGCATTTAACTTTTGATGTTGCGGTTGAAGAAATGCAGAATTTGTATTAACCAAGCATTTATCTTTCTCTATACTTTTTTACTAATTCTCATTTTAAGTTACTAACGAAATTTGTTAAAGCAATGCCTATAGAACCATTAAGAAGAATTGTATTATGCACCCAACCCAAAAGTGTCCGGCATCAACATAAAAAGATTCTCAACCCAAAACAGTTGAAAAATGAAAGCAATTTAGCAGTTAATGTTTCAAAACAATCCACTCAAAAGATTATTAATAGTCGACATAGAATCACGGTCAACATCAATACCAGAGAGATCTTTGTAATATCACCGGATGAAATTGATGGAATTTTATCTCAACACAAACTTCTTGGTACAAAAAACTCTACTGGAGCTAAAGTAAGAAGTTTAACAATTCCTGAAATTCGGGCAACTGGCCAAATTCAGAATTTGGTTTTTTCAAAAATTCAGGAGCAAAATCCTGGAGTTGAATTTCCTCAGCAAACTGCTCAGGCAAAACCTTATTTCGCTTTATCTAGAATGTATTTGAACCCAAGTACTATACTTCAGAACAAATTGTTAGGTTTGTAGAATCTTCTTCTAAAAACCCATCACAGTTCATTAAAAGTGGAGCTTCACCATTAATTACACAATTTATGCTTTCAAACACTTTTATCTCCGGTACTAAATTAGATAGATTAAGAACAATTCAAAAATTGATTGATGTGTTTAATGCTTTTGCGTAATCCGAGATTGTTTAGCCAAACTTTTCAATAGCATCCTTATTGTTGGGTTAGAATAAGTCCTCCAATTACCTAACAACAAATCTTTAGAATTGTCACAAGTTCTCAAAATACTCACCCACTCTGGAACTTTTCACGCTGATGAGGTTTTTGCATGCGCTTTATTAAAGATAATATACAAAGACATTGAAGTAACTAGATCTAGAGATAAAGAGTTAATAGACTATGCACATAACGATTCGGAGATAGTTGTAATTGATGTTGGAGAAAAGTTTGAAGCCCCCAAAAACAACTTCGATCATCATCAAGATATGGCTTTACCCGCCTCAGCAGGATTGGTCTGGAATGAGTATAAAAATAAATGGATTACGGATCAAAGAATAACCAACAAAATTTATGAGAACTTGATTAGAGGAATTGATGCTATCGATAAAAACACTGATAACATTCTGAAAGAAATAGAAGATTTAACTTACTGCATTAGAACGATTTCTCAAGTAATTGGAGGATTTAACAGAGATCCGAATGATCATGAGTTACAACAAAAGCAGTTTTTCAAAGCTATTGAAGTTGCAATAGAAGTTTTATTAAACGAAAAATATAAAGCCGAAGGTCAATTCAGATCAGAGATGATATGGAAACAAGGCGAATTTCATAAGAGTTTTGCGATTTTTAGTGAATATTGCAGTGTTTGGAAAGAGCGTTCTAGAAAATATGCCGACGATTTTGGTAATCCTTTAATCAGGTTTGCGGTTATGCCCAATCCACAAGGATGGCAAATATTGAGCATCGATAGCAAACGCTATCCCCTTCCGGAAAAAATCAATAATAAAGATTTAGTATTCGCTCATAAAGCCAGATTCATTGCAATTTTTAAAACTAAAGATTCAGCCGTTAGCTTTGCTAGAAGCATTTGCATGAGCTGAGTTGTCATTTCGCAATTCTTTCCTTAATTCTCCTATTGATACATTTGCAGCTTTCCCATTATTTGCAGAAAATTTGCTTTGTCCTTTTATTATTTCTTTACCAGTTAAAGAAATAAGTTCTATAGCTAAGCCTTCAGATGTAATAATAAAGGCTTGATAAACCACTTGCCCAGATGGAGCTATATCAACATACAGTCCAAGCTGCTTACAGAGGTCAAGATCTACTATGTCAGCACTAATTTGGTTATTCAAACCTAATTCATCTATTCTTTTTTGAATTCTTTCTTTTTGAAAGTAATTTGCATTAGGCTTAGCAACATATACATTCTCCATTTTACTAATTTCTCTCATAGAGTTCTTAAGATCATTAAATTGAATAGACATAGCGATATGCTCTACATCAAGCAAATAGGGATCTAAATTGGATGAAGTAAGATTTCTAGGATTATTTTCTGTGAATTGTTGGCTTTCATTATTAATTACCTCTTGTATCTCACTTTCTGTGATACCTTTCACAAAAGCATTAATAGAAAATTTACCTGCAAGTGTTAAAACCCAAAAATTACCATTTTGATCGCTTCCCGGAACATAATAATAAGAATTCAAACTAAACCCAATCTGATCTTTTAATAAGATTCTCACATCATCTATTGATAACTGAGTGGCTAAGTGATCTGCATATGTTGATGATGATCCTAGGACATCTTTTGGAAAGTCTCCTATTGGAGCTTGAGTTGACACTTGAAGTCTAGAATTATTATTAGGTGAAAGTGGTTCTTTATTAGTTATTATTCCTATAATTTTAGAATAAAGAGCATCTGGTAATTTATGGACAAGCTCTACAACGGTCCTTACATTTGAAAAGACTGTTCCATCTTGATTTGGTCTATATCCAAGTAATTCCAAGACCTTAGGCAAAGTTGGAGAATCTTTTGGAACTGCAACTTTGAAGCCTGTTACCCGAGTCGCCGTCCTAGTCATTTTAGAGTTATTGAATACTCTTAATGCACGGTGAAAAACACTTCTAGGCCTTTTGCCTACTCCAATAATCCCCATAACCATCAACAGTACGTGTGTACGCAATGGTACTTTTTAATGCTTTGAGAAGCAATATGTAGCTCTTATAGTCTTGATAACTTTGGGTAGACAACTTACAGATTAATTATATGTAAAACAGGATAAAGCAAATTTGTGTGGGTTCTTAGTCAATATTCATCGAGAATACAAGGGGTGTATAAGCTTTTTATCATGTAAGTGCCTACCTAATATTGAATTTTAGGACGAAACGCAAAAGTTAAGCAATTATAAAATTCAACAGTTTACACAAAATCCGAATTCATTACATTTACTTAACTTTTGAGATAAACACATAATTTCTATTTTTCATTTAAAGTTTTTGTAACTCTACTTTGAATACTCTCCTCATCCAGTTGAGCTTCTAGATTATTGAGAATCCTGAAAATAATTTTTTTATCTTTTCCTAAAAATCTATTCATACACACTGAAATTTCACACCAGAGAATCTCCAGCTGAGTAATTACCGATTGACCTTTTTTAGAAATTCTCAAAAATCTTTTTCTTTTATCTTTTTGGTTTTTTTCAGAAATAATCAGGCCTCTTTCAAGCATTTCGTTTGAAAGTTGATTCACCGCTGGATGAGATACACCAATTTCTTTTGCAATATCAACTATTGAACGGGATTCACCATCTTTCAATAAGTAAAATATCGGAAACCAACGAGACTCAAAATCAATCTCATAAGCTTTATAAAGCTGTGCTACATCTTGCATCAGACGATCACTTAATCTTTTGAGTCTACTTGCAAAGGCAAGTTCCTCCATTTCTTTTAACAAGTCCATAGCACCCTCAATAGTTTTTCAAGTTACACCTTGCAGTACTTATACAGGGCTATAATTTTAAAAGTTTTTAATTTATTTAAGTATTGAAATCAATAATTAATAACAAAACTAAAAATTTCCCATAATTTTTTCTATTCTTTTGGGAATTGGTGGGTGAGTGTTGAGAAGGCTACTGAAAAAATCTCCCGAAAATGGATTTGCTATGTATAAAGAGCTAAATGCAGGTTTTAATGAGTCTGGTTGGTGACCGGCTTTAGATATTTGTTCTAATTTATTTAAAGCACTGGCTAAACCATTTGGATTTCCGGTTATTTCTACGGCAGTTGAATCAGCTAAATATTCTCTCGAACGAGAAATAGCCATTTGGATTATCATTGCTGCAAAAGGAGCAACTACAAGAGAAACAATAAACGGAAGCATTCCGCCTCTTTCACGATCTCCCCCTAAGAAGTAAGAAAATTGTGCGAGCATTGAAATCGCGCTAGCCAAGATTGCAGCAATTGTTGATATAAAGACATCTCTATTTTTTATATGTCCTAATTCATGCGCTATAACACCCTCAAGCTCAGCCTCATCTAAGTTACTTAACAATCCTTGTGTAACCGCAACAGCTGAGTGTTCAGGGTCTCTTCCTGTTGCAAAGGCATTTGGCAACCTTTCTGGAGTTATGTAAACTTTTGGCATTGGTAAGCCAGCTTTCTCCGACAGTTTTTCAGTAATTTCAAATAGCTTCGGAGCTTCTTCTTTAGAAACTTCTTGAGCTTGATTCATGGAAAGAGCAATCTTGTCGCTATTCCAAAAGGCTATGCCTTGAGTTGCAACAGCGAATATTAATGAAATAACCAAACCTGTTTGTCCGCCTAAAGAGTAGCCTACAAACAGAAACAAGCTTGATAAAGCAATAAGAAGTATTAACAGCTTAAAGTTATTGACCATTGTACTTTTTACTTCTCCTATACTTTAAATTATGTGAACTATTTTTATAATTTTTTGATAGGTATATTTTATGTTAAATTACCCGACATGACTTCAAAAGAATAGTTTCATCCATGTTCCCTTAGAGATTGTAATATTCAAATGGAAGTATTCCTCTTAGGAATTAGTGCTTACCACATCAACTTTTATATAGTTTTGCCGATATATAGTTTAATTAACTAAATTTTAGATTCTTAAAAATATTCCAACTAAAATGAGAGACTTAACTAATAAATCTCCTTATGAGTGCTATGAAGAGATACTAAAAAAAATTAAAGAAGCTCAAAAAGAGCTTTCAAAACAAACTCTAATCGATTATCCCGATAACTATATAGAGATTCTTAAAGAAGCAAAGACTCACCTTGAGGATATTAGCAGGGTTGTCCCAGAGTGGACCGATAAAAGTGGAATGTTGATATTAAATCTCCGTCTTTTGAATAATTACTATAAACATCTATTCACAAGAGCAATTGAGGATAGATGTGAAGAATCACTTTCTGAACTCAGATATCACATTTGCGAATTAATAGCCGCCTGGAAAAACCTTTAATTGTTAATAAAAGGAATATTCAATTAATTGAAATAAACCAATTAAACTCTATAATGTGCAAATGCTCTATTAGCTTCAGCCATCCTATGAGTTTCTTCTCTCACTCTATAAGCGTCTCCGCGTTTTTCAAAAGCATCTCCCAACTCTCTGGTTAGCTTGTGTTCCATAGAAGCTCCAGACTTTTTGCGAGCTGCAGCAATTATCCACCTCATAGCTAGAGTCCAGCCTAAGTCATCGGGAACTTCAACTGGAACTTGGTAGGTTGCACCACCAACTCTTCTCGCCTTTACTTTAACTAAAGGTTTTACATTCTCTAGAGCTTTAAGAAAAACATCAAGTCCAGGTTGCTTAAGTTGATCTTCTAAAGAATTAAGAGTGTCATAAACAATTTTTTCAGAAATACTAAGCTTGCCACTCCACATTAGCATTCTAATGAACTTAGAAAGAATGGGATTTTTATGCTTGGATTCTAATATTGATGCTCTTCTTTTACGTTTTACTGTTTTTCTAGACATAATAATTAACCTCTACCTCTACTTTTTAGCTCCTGCTTTGGGCCTTTTAGAACCATATTTAGATCTACCTCTTCTTCTTTTCTCAATTCCTGCTGTATCTAAGGTCCCTCTGACAATATGGTAACGAACACCTGGTAGATCTTTAACACGTCCACCTCTCACAAGAACCACCGAGTGTTCTTGAAGGTTGTGACCTTCTCCTGGAATATATGCAGTGACTTCTATACCATTACTCAACTTAACACGAGCAACCTTACGTAATGCGGAATTTGGTTTTTTAGGTGTGGTTGTATAAACACGAGTACAAACCCCAGCTCTTGCCGGATTGTTGGCTAATGCGGGAGATTTACTCTTTTGAGACTTTACTTTGCGTCTTTGTTTAACTAATTGGTTGAGAGTAGGCATTAAAAAATTCTTGTATGAATAAAGTAAATTTTGACAGACTATATATATTAGACGATTTGTATTTCTTTGTCCAAAACTTTTGTTATTACTTAAAAATCTTTTGATTTGATAGCTAAGTTTAATTAAATTATAGTCTCATTAAAATTCTGTGAAACCATTCTCAACTCAACTTCTTAATTTCCTTGGAGCTGAATTATTTTGTTAAAATTCTCAATTGCCGGAATTTACAAGGAAACTAAAAATGCCAATAGCTACACCAGATATTTATAAGCAGATGCTCAAAAAAGCAAAAGATTCTAAATATGCTTTTGCTGCAATTAATGTTACAAGTATGGAAACTGCTAGAGCTGCAATGGCCGGCTTTGCAGACAAAAAATCTGATGGAATAATTCAAGTTTCCACTGGCGGAGGAGAATATGCTTCCGGAGTGAATGTTAAAGATATGGCCCTAGGAGCTATTGCAATAGCGGAATACATTCACAAAATGGCGGATAGCTATAACGTATACTTTGCTCTTCATACCGATCATTGTCATCCTCATAAATTAGACAAATTTGTTAAGCCTCTGATTGCCGAAACCAGAAAAAGAAGAAAAATGGGTTTGCCCAATTTGTTCAACTCTCATATGTTTGATGGTTCTGAACTCCCATTAAAGCAAAATATGGAAATTTCTAAAGAATTGCTAAAAGAAATGACAGAGCTTGAATTACTTTTAGAGGTTGAAGCCGGTGTTGTTGGTGGAGAAGAAGATGGTCACGATACCTCTGGAGTATCAAATGACAAACTTTATACAACCCCAGAAGATATGGAGTATGTCTATGATCAACTGAGTCCAATAAGCAAAGACTTCCTATTCGCAGCAACTTTTGGTAATGTTCATGGAGTATATAAGCCAGGAAACGTTAAATTAACACCCTCAATTTTGAAAGATGGACAAGAAGCAGTAAGTAATAAATTTCAGGGTGCAAGTTTAAATCTAGTTTTTCACGGTGGCTCAGGCTCTAGTATTGAAGAAATTCATGAAACACTTGAGTATGGCGTCATCAAGATGAATGTTGATACCGACACACAATATGCTTATAGTCGGGACCTTGTTGATTTCATATTTACTAACTACAAAGAAATACTCAAAATTGATGGTGAAGTTGGAAATAAGAAAAAATATGATCCTCGTGCTTATGGAAAAATAGCAGAGAAAAGTATGGCTTTAAGAGTTGGAAAGTCCTGTGATGATTTAAGGTCAACTGGAAAAAGTTTACTTCTTTAGAATTAGGCTTTTAATACAAATATTTTTGTTTGGCAAATCTAATACGCTAGATAGAGTTTCAAATCTTTTATCCTCTGCAATCCATACGTATGAATAACCAAGATCAATTGCTTTTTGGTAGTCTAAATCGAGTTTTTGGCTTGGATTATGTACTTCAATTTCTTCAGTACAGTAGCCTGCAAATACAGGAGGCTTAATTCCTCTAACTATTGAACCTTTGACATTGACTTCAGCACCACAATCTTTCTTTTTAATTTCAATGTCTTTTATGTCAATACGGCGAATAGCGGCTTTTCTGGGAGCACAGTTTGAGCAAAAGTCGATAAAAAACTTTTGCTCTTCCAAAATCTCTTTGACTTTTTCAGCAGTTTCTAAAGAATTACATTTGTATTTGTAATAATCTGTTTTTGCATGGCAACAGCTGCTAATTAACAAAAAACAACATACATAAAAATTCAATTTCATAATAACCTTATCGAAAATTCATTTAAAGAAATATTCTATTTGATTTTCGCTGCAACGTGAATAGCTGAAACACCTCCAAAAATGTTGAAATATTCGATTTCATTCCAGCCAGAGTCTTTAAGCATTACGCAAAGTTCCTCTTGATTTGGATAATTTGCTATCGAATTAGGCAAATATTCGTAAGCGGATTTATTACCAACTATTAGATTGCCAATTATTGGGACAATTCTGAATCTATATATTTTAGAAAGCAAATCCCAAAGTCCCTTTGGATGACTTAGGTCAAGAATGACAAAACGGCTATTCGGTTTACTTATTCGAAAGATTTCTTTTAAGCATTTTCGATAATTTGATACATTTCTCAATCCAAAACTGATTGAGATACCATCAATTGATTCATCTTCAAAAGGTAGATTGGAGATATCACCTTTAATAAACTTGACATTCGATTTCTTTCGCCTTTTATCTGCAATTTCAAGCATTTGTTCAGAAAAATCGATTCCAATAACCTCACTCTCAGGAAATTGTTTTACAATTATGGAAGTTAAATCTCCCGTTCCACAACAAAGATCGAGAACTATTCCTTTATTTGGAACGTTTAGTAGTTTACTTACTTTTTGCTTCCACAATCTATGAAGCCCAAAAGTCATAAGATCGTTCATCAAATCATATTTGTATGCAATATCATTGAACATTGCATGAACATAGGTGGAATTATCTTTTTTTTTATGAAAATTAACTTCAGAATTCACCATAACTTAAACTTCTATACACCATTGTGAATATTGAGGAAGCTCATTCCTCACCAGTTGAAAGTATAAGTTTTTCAGTTTGCTTGTGATTGGTCCCACCTGTCCATTGCCTACTTCATAATAGTCTACCTGAGTAATTGGACTGATTTGAGCCCCGGTACCACAAAAGAACATTTCATCGGCAACATACAACTCAGTTCTATCAATAGAGCGCTCTTCATATTCAAGGCCTAGTTCTTTCTTAGCAAGTTCGAATAAAGTCGCTCTAGTGATCCCCTCCAAAATATTATCGGTAACACCTGATGTGATTAGCTTCCCATCTCTAACAACAAATAAGTTCATCGCACTTCCTTCCGATACATGCCCTCTCTCATCCAAAACAATTGCATCTGCAAAGTTGCTTAAAAGTGCATCCGTTTTTGCAAGAGCAGTATTCACATAGCTCCCAGCTATTTTAGCTCGAGGCGGAATAGCATTATCCTCAATTCTTCTCCAGTTAGAAACTGTCACTGAAATACCTTTAGTGGTATCAATGTAATCTCCCATAGGAACGCAAAAGATACAAAAATCAGTTGGATTATGAAGGAGAGATGGGCCTATTCTGAGACCAGCCTTATATCCGATTGGCCTGATATAAACATCTTGATTGGGATTTATCTTTTTTAATAAGTTTTTGGTTATTTCAACCATTTCTTCTGGGGACTTATCAAGTTCAAGCCTTAGAATCTTTGCACTTTGATGTAAACGCTGGAAGTGTTCCAAGGGACGAAAAATGAAGCATTTCTTTTGTTTTTCGTTCCAATACGCTCTTATACCTTCAAATACAGAGGTTCCGTATAAAAACGCATGAGTAGCAACACTTATTTTTGCTTCTTCAGATGAAACATAATCACCTTCAAAATAGACATATGGAAACACTATCTTAAAATTACCTCTAATTTGATTCTTGATGGATAGAATGATAACTTAACTACTAATTAAAATCATTCTCAACTATGACTTCCGATGCTACAAATGCTCCAACAGTGAGAGTATCTTTAATTGTTATCAATAAAGATGAAGAGATTTTACTAGTTAAGCATAGAAAGGCAGGACGGGAATATTGGGTATTACCAGGTGGTCATTTGGACTTTGGAGAAACTCTCGAACAATGTGCAATTAGAGAACTGAAAGAAGAAACCGGATTGGAAGGAAAGCTCATAAGAATTGTGTTTTTGTCTGAGTCTTTAGCACCAAACAATTCAAGGCACATCATTAACATATATGCTTTGGTAGAAGTTATTGGTGGCAATCTAGAGATTGGACAAAATGAAGATATAGTTTTTCAAGTTTCTTATAAAAAGCTTTCTGAGCTCAGTGATTTAGTAGTTTATCCAAACATATCTGAAAAAATAATCCAAAACAACAAGCTAAACTGGCCAAATAAAAATATTCAATTACTTGACACTCCCTGGAATTAAATTGTTGGAATTAAATTGTGAAATGGTGCTCTGGTTAATTTAAGAGCCCACTTTAGATTTCTAAAGCAGGCTCTTAAACGACTTATTTGACTTGTAAACTTAATTTATTTCTTTTTGCTGGATTTCTTTGCAGGTTTTTTGGGAGATGCCTTTTTAACGACCTTTTTGGAGGAGCTCTTCGCTTTGGAACTTGAACTCACTTTTTTCTTTGCTGTTGCAGAAACAAACTTTTTGAGCTTTTTCTTCTTCGCAACAGACTTCTTAAGGATTTCACCAAAGCTAACTGCTGGAACATCCTTTGCTGCGATTGTCATCGTTTTACCAGTTTGTGGATTCACTCCTTTTTTGGCTTTACGACGACGTACTTTAAAGGTACCAAATCCTATTAGAGTTACTGACTCATGATTAGACAATGCTTCTGAGACATTATCCAATAAGGAATTGACAACTTTTGCAACTTTGGTCTTTTCAAGTTGCGTTTGATTTGCGATTTGATCGATTAATTCTGTTTTGTTCATAAGAACTATTATCATTAAATTCTTATAATTTTGCAAATAAAAATTTATTTTTTTTCTTTTTTACTTCTTTATCTACATTTATCCCATCATACATTTCAATATTGAGGCTAATGTTTTTCATGATTGGTTCAATAATCCTAAAAGAATAAATTAGCCCAACATGCCGAAAGACATGATGCAAGAGCTCCAGCAAACATTGCCATTACTCCCATTTCCGCAAATTCAGATCTTCTTTCCGGAAGCATTTGACTGAAAGCGCCCAGTTGAATTGCAATACTTCCAAAATTTGCGAAACCACATATTGCAAAGCTAGCAATCATCAAACTCCTTTGAGAAATAGGACATATGTTGGTTTTGTTCAAAAGATCTAAAAAAGCTACAAATTCATTCAATGCCACCTTTTGGCCTATTAAAGATCCTACAAGTTGTGATTCTTCTGGGGGTACACCCATTAATACCGTAAAAGGGGATAAAACTAATCCCAAAATTTGAGACAAACTAGTATTAAAAATATCAAGGAACAAGTCAAGTAAACCAATAATGGAAAGGAATGCAATTACCATACTTATCACGCCCAAAGAAATTTTCAACCCTTCTTGTGCCCCGTGAACAGCTGCATCCATCACATTTGCGGCTTTAGGTGTTTCCGGTTCGGGAAGTACTTGATTGTTCTCGCTGTTTTCTGAAGGCCAAAGTAATTTTGCAATTATTAAACCGGCAGGGATTCCCATTAAATTTGCTGCTAATAAATATTGAGAAGGGATTCCCATACTGGCATAAGTTGCAAGAAGAGCAGCAGAAATAGTTGACATGCCGCCTACCATAATTGCAAAAAACTGTGATTGAGTGAGCTTTCCAAAATAAGGTTTTAAAGGTAATGCGGATTCAACCTGCCCAACAAAAGCACTAGCAATATTTGCTAATGCCTCAGCTCCACTAACTTTCATTACTTTGTGTAACAACCAAGAAGAATACTTAAGTATTGGATGCATTACACCAATAAAGTAAAGAACTGAGACTAATGACGATATAAAGATAATTGCCGGTGCAATTTTAAAAGCAAAAATAAAATCGGGTGAATCATAAAGAGGTCCAAACGCAAAACGTCCACCCTTCGCTGCCATATCAATTAAGGCGGTAATGCACCGACTTAAAAAGCTGAAAAAATTTCTCCCAATTGTAGTCTTTAGTATGAAGAAGGCGAGACCTGCCTGAATTAATAAACCTGAAAGAATAGTTTGCCAATTAATAGATTTCTTGTCTTTTGATAACCCCCAACAGAGAAGAAGTATTAGCAAAATACCTGTAATCGAGAGCATTTAGGACCTTTCTTAAAACGTTGAGACACATGATAGCAAGGGTTATCGAGATATTTTTCGTAAATTCTCTGAGGTATATAAAGCTTAGTATAGCTAGGGCGAATGATGCGGGAAGTACAGGCATTAAAAGCACAAATGGAACTGGAAAAATTAATTAATGATCTGACTCAATCCAGTGAGCCAATTCAAATTAATGGTTCAGTGAATAATGCAATTCTTGTCTCTGAACAAGACTGGATAGCAATTCAAGAAGCTCTTTATTATTTATCAATTCCAGGAGTCATAGAGTCCATAGAAAACTCAGGTACTCAATTAATCAAAGATGGAGAATTTCACTTTGGTTTAAATTGAAAAGTTTATTTGCTCGAACAAATTTATAAGTTTTATTTGACTTAAAGAAAACAAGTGAAAGGAATCAATTTGCATGGGATTTATTCCCTGGAGTTATTTCGAGATGACCGGAGAGATCGAACTGCCACGATTCCTGATTATGAATTCTCCATTTATATTAAAACTGTTCATTAACAGATCTTTCAGAGACTTTCCTGAGAATTAACAATCCCCTTCCGCTTCGCTCCCTCCCCTTTAATAAAGGGGATTTTAGAGTTGCTTGTGTGAATCAATTAAAACTCTTAGATTAAACTTTGTGGATTCTCAAAAAGTACGAATATAATTCCCCTCTTTAATAAAGAGGGGTTAGGGGTGATTCTATCCTCAAAAAAATTCATTGAGTCAAAGATTGAATTGGCAAAAACACATTTACTGCCCCACCACACAAATATATCTTCTATTATGCTGTGCAACCCCCTCACCTTCTGAAAATCTTATTAAAGTGGTCATTTTCTTCTAGAAAAGACCTATTTCTCTCGCCTGAGGGGGGAGTTTTTGGGTCTAAAGAAGGTTGCGCCAACGCAAGTGCCTTCCAAGTTTGAGGCCCAACAATACCATCAACTGTCAATCCCTTTCTCAATCGTTGGAATCGCCTTACTGTAGACAGAGTCTTAGGACCAAAATGTCCATCTATTGTAAGTTTTTGAAATCCAAAAAACTTATTCAAGAGAGTTTGAAGAGTTCTTACGTACGGCCCCCTTGAACCTCTTCTCAAAGTAGGCCTCTGGCGCACATTGGATTGTCTTACTGAAGCAACTAATTGCGCTGATGTGTTACTACTGTTCGATACGGACATTATTATCACTCCTCTTACGGGATTACCCCCAACATTAATTTTAAGCATCGAATGTTAGCCCTGGATTAAATATGTTATAAATTTGTATGATCTTCAACACCTTACTTGCTATTAATTTATTTTTCAAATCAGAGACTTTCAATTTTAAAGAGAAGCTGTTTCAAACTATGCAGAATTGAAAAGTTCAAGCCTATTCTTCGTTATTGAATTTTCATTATTTCAAGCAGACTTTAATTAAATAAGAAAGAGTTGTATAAACTTATTGATTCACATTTACTTTGAACTATTTAACTATGACCGAGTTAGCTAAATCTTATAATCCCTTGGAAGTAGAGCCTAAACGAATTCAAGATTGGGATGAGAAGGGTTTATTCAAAGTAGATGACTCTCAAGAAATAGAATTTTCCATTGCTTTTCCTCCGCCAAATGTTACTGGTGAATTGCACATGGGGCATGCATTGAATTCAACCTTGCAAGATATTTTGATTCGCTATAACCGTATGCTTGGTAAGAAAGTGCATTGGCAAATCGGGTGTGACCATGCTGGTATTGGGACACAAATTGTTGTTGAAAAACAATTAGCAAAAGAAAATAAAACTAAATATGACCTTGGCAGAGAAGAGTTCGAAAATTTAACTTGGGACTGGACCAAAAAACATTTGGGCAAAATTGATAATCAAATGAAGCTTTTGGGGCTTTCCCCGGATTGGTCTAAGAGTAAGTTTACTCTCGATGAAGATTATATCCAAGCGGTAAGAAAGCACTTTTATGTTCTTTTCAAACAAGGATTGATTCGTAGAGGAACTAGATTAATCAATTGGTGTCCACATTGTCTAACAAGTCTTTCCGATTTAGAAGTTGTTCATGAAGAACGCAAAGGAAAGCTATACGAAATCAAATATCAATTAGTCACTCCAATAGGAGATCTGAAAGAACTAATCGTAGCGACTAGCCGCCCAGAAACTTTGTTTGGTGATGTTGCAGTTGCAATTAATCCAGATGATGAAAAATACAAACCGTTAATAGAACGAATAAATTCTGGAGAGCCTATTCATGTAGGACTTCCATTAACACAAAAAGAAATTCCAGTTATTTTAAGCCGTTCGGTGGAAACCGAGTTTGGAACCGGGGCATTAAAGGTAACACCTGCTCATGACTTTAATGATTCTCAAATTACTCAGGAATGGAATAGCTCTGAATTTGTCAAAAGAGGTAAGTTCCCGAGCCTCGAAGAGGTTAACATCTTTGATGAGAAAGCTCATATATTACCCTTAGATTTCATTCCAAGTGAAATCCATGGGTTGGATAGATTTCAGGCGAGAGACAAGACTGTAAATTTCTTGAATGAAGAACAGTTATTGATGGGAGAGAAAAAGTACACTCAAGCATCTGCTTTGCATGATCGCTGTGGGAATGTTATTGAACCTTTCCTGTCTCCTCAGTGGTTTGTTTATATGAAGCCTTTAGCTTCATTAGCAATTGATGCATTAAAACAAGAAAAAGTTAAATTTCACCCGGAAAGATATAGGAAAACTTATTTAGATTGGCTAGAAAATATTCAAGATTGGTGTATCAGCAGACAAATATGGTGGGGACATAAAATTCCAGTATGGTCTAAAAACATTCAGGTTGATAATTTATCTTCTTCTGAAGCGGAACAAGCTCACTTGAATTTGATGAATGAAATTAAGAAAGTATCCAAAGAGTGTGGTTATTCATTGGATGTGCAAGGAGACAAAAAAAGACCTTCATTTTTAACTGCTGTTAAGCAAGGAAATGAGTTTATTTTTGAAAGAGATTCTGAAACTGTTCAAATTGTGATTCTTCAAGAAGACAAGAATTTAGAAGAGAATTTATTAGCCTTAGGTTATGAACAAGAAACTGATGTCTTAGATACCTGGTTTAGTTCTGCTCTTTGGCCTTTTGCAACACAAGGTTGGCCCAATAAAACTCAAAAAAACAGCAATTCTAAACCGTGGACAAGTGTTTTAATTACCGCCCGCGAAATAATTAATCTTTGGGTTTCTCGAATGATTTACTCTTCAGTGAATTTGACGGGCGCTTTACCTTTTAAAGATATTTTGATTCATCCTGTAATTCAAACCCCTGACGGAAAAAGGATGAGTAAGTCTAAAGGTAATGCAATTAACCCAATTGATTTGATTGAAAGATATGGGGCTGATGCCAGTCGGCTTTGGTATTGTTCTGTTGGTATCTTTTCTAACCAAGATGCTCGCTTTCCTGGAAAAAAAGAGAAGGATGGCAATGGTAATGTAATTTGGACATCACAAACAATCGAAGACAAAAGAAAGTTCATTAACAAATTATGGAATGCAACGAAGTTTGTTATTCAAAATATAAAAGGAAATCCATCTTCAAATTATTTTTGGAAAAGTCACAAAAAAGTTTCAGAAATAATAAATAGATTAGCTGAACATGAAAATACTGCCAACTTATGGATTTTGGGGCTATGGAATAACACTCTAAAAGAAGCTAATCAACATATTAAAAATTATCGTTTTAGCGAATATGTTTCCTGCCTGGAGAATTTTTTCTGGTATGAATTTTGTGATTGGTATTTGGAGCTTGCTAAGTTGAGTTTATCTTCAACGGTTGAAGCCAATTCTGAAATCTTAAAGCTTCAAACTCAGCAAACTCTCTTTTATATACTTGAACAAATTCTTCGATCTTTGAATCCCATAGTTCCTTTTGCAACTGAAGAGCTGTGGCAAGCATTGACAGAAGAACAAGGCTCTTTAGCTTTTGAAATATATCCTCAAGCGGAGGATTTGAGTCTATCTGTAGATAAAGTTATTAAGAATAAAATTGATATTGCATTCAACCAAATTTACGGAACTAAAGAGATTGTTCAAGTTATTCGCTCAATGAGGCAGAAAATTTTGGGTTTACCACCTACTTTTCCAGTTGAATGCACTGAACCGGAAGCCATTTCACTAAATGTAAATTCACTGGATACCAATTCAAAGTCGTCTGCCTCGCAAATTCATCCTTTTCTTTGTGAATGGAGACAAATTGCTAATTGCAGAGAATTAAAGAGCTTAGATTCTGTTAAAAAGCTAATTAATAAAACTCTAGAGATTCAAGATGGGGTTTTATTTGATGGGACAAATAAGAATACTGAAAACACTTCTTCAACCTACAGAATAAGTCTAAAGATACCGGAGGAAGTTAACCTAGATGAACGTAAAAATGTTTTGAGTAAAGAGTTAAATAAAAAACAAAAAGACAAACAACAAGGTTTAGCGAGACTAAATAATCCGGGTTTTATGAACAATGCTTCTGAAGAAGTAAAAAATGAGCTAAAAACGAATGTAGATTTTCTCAACCAAGAGATAAATGAACTGCTTGATGCATTAACACAAATAGAAGATGTAACAAAGTTGAACAAGAATTAAGGTCATCACTGAAAGTTCAATTCATTTGTTAATGTCCTATTGGAAAATTAATTTGAACGTGAAGTTTTTTCAGCTTGGAATTAAAATCAAAATCTACTTAAATTCAATAGAACAATATAAATGCTTTTTTATTTATACATCTTTTCGGCATCTGCTCTTTTAATTGCAGGATATTTATTTGGTGATAATTATTGGTGGTTAGGATTAATTAATTCTTTTCGCTATTGGCTTTTTGCACCACTAGTGATTTTTTGGATTGAGCATTTATGGGTTGGAATAGAAAAAATACCGGGTGCTTTTATGCTTCTTTTAACCGGACTTTTTATCTTTTTATATGTTTGGTTTCCTTTTTACGAAGATTTTTTAGATAAGAAAGATGTTGAATTTGTTGGAAAACCGATTCGAGTGATGACTTTCAATGTCTTTTTTGAAAACAAAAATTACAGTTCTATTGTTGAGGCAATTCGTGAAGGAGATCCGGATGTCGTTGCACTTCAGGAGACTACTCCCAAAACAATTCAAATTCTAGAAGAGAAATTACAACGAGATTACCCTCATAAATCTTTCAATTCAGGCAGTAATATTGCAGGGATAGCAACTTTTAGCAAGTACCCAATTGAACAAAGGGTGAGTATTCCTGTAAAAGTAGGCTCCGCAGAATTAGTGAGTTTGAGAAATCCAAACCGAAATATTATTCTCGTTAATGTTCATACAGAATCAATTGATCCTCTAGATGTTTTCGGTGGAGAAGAAAAGATTTTAAAAGCCTACAAAAACCGTGAAGTTATGCTCAAACATGTAATTCATTATCTTAATTCACACTCCATACCACTCAGAAACACAATTATCCTAGGTGATTTTAATTCTACTGAAGGAAACCAACTATACAAAATCATGAAAAAAGAAGGTTTCACTGACTCTTATAGAAAAGTGAATGCCATTTTGCCTTATGCTTTCACCTTCCCCAATAATATGAAAGGTTTATTGAAAAGACCTGCGAAATTTTGGCCCTTAATCCGACTTGATTATATTTATGTGGGAGAGAGATATAAACCCTTAGAAGCTAAAGTTATTAATACCGAAACTGGCTCGGATCATAAGCCGGTCGTTTCTGAATTGGGACTTTTATAGCAAAATGTGTGACAGCAGAAGGATAGATTCCATATTAACTAACTTCTTAACCAAGCTCAGACTGATTGACTGAATGTTCGGTTAAGAAAATATTTATTAGAAAAATCCCTAATTTTGATTTTACAAATAGATTAATTTTTATCTAGTCCAACTAGTCTATTCAATAAACATTGATAAAGATTAATAAGAAGAGCTTTTTGCTTTAGGGTACAAAAATCATAGTGAAAAAGTGATCTTTTGACTGTAAATATGATTAGCCGTTCAGCAACTAGAAATACTAAGGGTGGTGTTCCAATACATATACCACTACTACTCTTTTGTTATAGTTTAGCCTTTTTGGTTTGTATCGAGTTTGTAATGCTTTTTTGGCTGCAAACTTCCTTGAATACAGCTGCTAGGCAAATTGCTATATCTGCAGCTACAAATACTTCTTTCCCTGTTGAAGATGCAAGAAATAGATGTATTGCTGCTGCCAGAGCAACTTCAACAGTTGGACCAGGCTATAGCAATAGAGTGAGAAATGATTATATTGCTGGACTCGAAGGAGGAATGAAAAATTACAGTATTGTTCCTTTTGATGAAGGTATAGACAAATATCTTGCATCAAGCGGTCAACAGATTTCCGGTAGTCCCGATGAATTATTACGTCAAAGGTTATCCGATCTGGGTGCGAGAAAACCTCAGCAAGGTTTTTGGCAAGGAGCTGGTTCAAATAACCAACATGGAGGATGTTTTGCCCTTCAAAACCCAAGAACTAAACAAATTACTTATCACACTGTTATTCATAGTGGCTGTACATGGCCAATTTTTATAAAAGGCTTCTTTAATGTTACTAGTAGAATGACTGGTGACAACTCTAAACAAGGTTTTTGTGGATGGTTAGAAGGACGTGGTTCTTATATTGCAAAAGCATCTGGTGCTGACAGTTTAGGCGTAAATAGATCTCTCTTAACCTCCGGTGTAAGACCTTGTGTTTTTTGTACTCAAAACAATTGTGATTATCATCAACAAGCGCAACAGAATATTATTACAAGAGGAATTGGCGAAGATGGAAGGATAGTTGGACAAATTGGTGTTTCAAGACCGTTTGATTCTTATCGAAAAAACAATCCAAATAGACTGAGAGCTAATTCAACTATTATTGGTACTGGTAATAGTGTATATGCTATCGATCAATGGCCTAGATCCAGAGGTGGGCATTGTGAAAGATGTAATGAGCCATGTAAGCTAATTCGCCCAAGAGATAGAAAAGGTAATCCAAATATACCTTCATGCAAAGGTAGAGATATAGATCCAGCTGGAATTCGAACCATAGTGAATTGTGGTGACATTGATCCTTTGATTATTGTTGGATTACGTTATACCTGTCAGGGGGAACTGTATCCTGATGGACGAGTAATACCACTTGAAATCCTCGGTCGTTGCGACCACTACTTTAGAGTTATTCCTTGTGGTTATCCAGACGAAAGTGGTGTTTCTATGAAATACACTGCCGGGGATGTAACCGATCTCGATGGAAAAGGTAACCCAGTTATTGTAAGAAGGAAAACCGGTCAATGCTCAAATACTAGAGTTTATTGCAGGACTGACAGCGTTGCCATTAAACCATGGGTTGGTCCTTTCTGGGCAGTCGGTGCTAAAGAAAATATGGATCCTAATGAACTTCATAAGTTAATAAAAGATTCCTATAACAAAGTTGACGATGCTACTTATGAAGCAAAGGACGGCACTCCTCAAGGCAAAAACCCTTTAGCTAATCCTCTCGATCAATTAATTCCTTATAATCAATTCTGTGATATTTGTAACCCAGGAAGTCCTAAATGTGGATTTTTTGGAACTTGTAAGGATGAAGAAGTTTATTGGAAAGAAGCTAGAGTTCTCTTGAGAGGACAATGGTGGACTAACACTTCTTACTATGAGCTTAATCCAATGTACTTTGAGCTTGAGTGTAAGTATAGAAGAGATTGTCAATCACAACATTGCTGCTGGAGTTTATGGAATGATACAAACGGCGGTGGAAGAGATAAATTGAAGAAGTATTGTGCTGGTAGAGAAATTATCGGTCCAAAAACACATACGATTCGTTGTGGAAAAAACCGGAAAACAAAGTGGAGATACATAGTAGTTCCGAACGCTGAAGACAGAGAACACACAATAAATAATCTTCCAAGAGATGGTGGATTTCCAATGTGTAGCACAGCTGCCATAAAAAAATATGGTCAAAAAGTTGGAGAATGTTGCGCTGTAGACGTTGAGCTGGATCCGTTCCACCGTAAATGTCCAGGACTTCCCCCAATTAGAAAATTAAAACCGGCAGAACCTTGTGTTAAGTGCAATCCAAATACTCAATTTTGTCGTTGCAATAAAGATAAAAAATCTAAAGATAAATTCTGTCCAAGTCCAACATGTTTTAGGCCAGGTGGAAAGTGCCCAGTTCCAAGAAAACCAATTTGTCGTTATGGTAAATGCCCAAAACCAGAAGATGACACCACCACCACCACTACTACCACTACAAGTACTAGTGGTGATTCAAGGAATAAAAAGAAACGCCGTTTCCCATTCATTCCACCAATCATAATTGGTTCTACTCCGGGGGTTTTCTGTCAGTATGGTTGTGTTTCATCTACCACAACAACTACAACCACGACGACGACTTCCTCTTCTTCAGGGGGAGAAGATTGTAAACGAAAATGCGACCTGTACTATAGTCCATTGATTGTAAGTCTCGATGGAAGCGATATTAAACCCTCCGGTAAACTAGTTGAATTTAAACTAAATCCCAAGTCCTCAGATAAGTTCAACTGGATCGCATTCAAAAAAGGGCAAGGCTTTATAGCTTATGACTTCAACGGCAATGGCACAATAGATAGCGGAGCTGAACTATTTGGGAATTTTACAAACAATTCTCAATACAAAGATGGATACGAAGCTTTAGCGGCTTTTGCTGACAAGGATAAGAATAAAGTTGTTTCCGGTGATGAACTTGAAGGCCTATTACTTTGGGAGGATTTAAACCTTGATGGCAAAAGCGAAAAGGGTGAGTTAAGCAAATTAAGAGATCTTGGAATTCTTGAAATTAACGTTGGTAAAGATCTCAATGAAGAAAAAGTAATATTAGCTGATGGTGTCTTTGCTTCTCCAAGTGATGAAGATGGATTAATAGTATCGATTGATGGTAAAAAATCCACCGGTAAATCTTGGGATGTCTGGTTTAGGAATGAATCTACTGATGAAGCTAAAGTAACCATTAATTTATGGACTGAATTGAAAGATAAACTAGTTGCTTTCTTTAATGGAGGAACCTCTCCCGCCAAAGAAAGCTCTAAAAAGGAGCAGGTAAATGAATAACAGGCTCTTTCACAGCTCTATTTATCTTAAGCTACAGCTTAATAGGGAAAAGACAATGAATATACTAAATAAAATTTTCACTTTTGCTTTTACATTACTATTCTTAAATGCTTTGATGCTTTCACAGGCTTCTGATGCTGGAACAGTTAATGCTGCCAACGGTCAATGGCAATACTTAATCAGGCGAGGGGACACAAATGGGGTTGGTGGCTCTTTCACCAATCGAAATTGTCCATTTTATGTAGGTTACTTTAGCTTGGATTTTTATCCGGTAAATTTGGATAAGCGCTACAAGTGGAAGAAAAATTACAAATACGTAATGAAAAGAGCTGGAAATTCTTCGTCTTTTGCAGTTGGAGATAAAAGCTTTGAAATGAGAGGAAGCTATACACCATACAACGCAGATGAATATTGTTCTAGTCCGTTAACTAAAACGAATAAAGAAAAAGCCCCTATTCGCATGACTAAAATTTCGCCTAATGGAAGGAAATTATCTTGGGTGACTGATTATCTCCAAGGAACAAGGCAAGCAAACGTCATGTGGGCGGTAGATGCAAATTTTAATGGCAAAAATTCAATGAGCGGGCGACTGAAAGCTTATGTTTGCGAAGGTAAAGGAGCAAATAGAAAATGCCGAGTAGTGAACAGAGCAAAGTTTACTGCAAAAAGAATTAATTCAATTCAAGAAATGACTAGAAGGCCTTTATTTAAAAAACAGAAAACGGCTTTCCAAACTTTAATGGACAGAATTTTTCCCTGGTTAAAAGAGCCTGAGGGTGTTTTTGAAGATAACAGACCCTATCCAGATTTTGATTCGATGATTGATTCTAAATATGTGAAATCATCAGTGAACCTCAAAGCGGTTTTACCCGTAAAAGCTTTTAGATGTGGGAATAGTGATGTCGGGGTAGAAGCTTGCGTTGCTAAAGGAGGGGACAGCGGGTGCCCTTGTAAGGTTTGCAAGAATTTTGGCTGTGAAAACGGACAAGAACCAACCGAAGAGAAAATTGTCTGTTGTTTTTGCCAAAAAGGTGGTACCAAATTGTGCAAGTGTCCCTGCAGTAACCCAAACACTTGCGCTGGAAATCCTGGAATTGCTCCGAGCTCAGCTGGATGCGTTAAGTAATTAGTAAGTTGCTTAGTGTAAGTTGCATAAAAACAAACACATTAGGCAATTAGTTTCACAAAGTATTTCAGGAGCTCGTTTCAGAGGTTAGTTTTAAGTAGAGCTTATGAGAAAAACTTCATAAGCTAGGGGTTACTAGTTAATCTAGATACAACTTCTGGGTATTAAAGAGAATAACGAACTAATTTTTTTGTCTAAATTGTCCAACCCAATTTTAAATGACATTTCTTTAAAAGATTCTTCTAAGAACCTCATTGGTACTTCGAATGAGAGCGTTGTTTTAAACAGAGAATTATTAAAATTAATTTTTATACGTTGGTCTACGCTATCCTCAACTTGGTTCTTGGGGGCTTGTTTATGGTCAGTTTGTCCTTTATTTCAGGATCTCATTACGGCAGATACAAAAAATATTCTTTGGAATTGTTCCTTTGTTTACTGCTTTTTAGGATTGGTTTGGGAAGCACTTTTTGCTTCCTTTTTCAAAGAAAAATACGTTCAATCGAAGTCAAACTCAGTTGAATTTTTCAAATTCATAGCTTCTATATTAAAGAACAAGCATCAAATATCAATTCCAGAAGAATTAAAGTTTTCACTTTTGTTTTTAGTTTTGAGAATTTTTTATTTGCCGCTAATGCTCAATACCTTTGTTATCCATTTAACAACAATTGAATTACCAAATGGATACAACTCTTTTTTGATGCAGATTTCGGAACCTACAAAGATTTTAAAGTTGCTTTATTTCTTTGATGTTTTACCTTTTGCATTGGCTTATTTACTAAATTTTGGAAACTTTAGAACTCGTTCAGTGGATACAACGTTTGTTGGCTGGTTCTTTTGTTTAATCTGTTATCCGCCTTTCAATGAATCTATTGGCCAAATTTTTCCTTTTCAGCACAGCGACTATACAGGTTGGTGGGCTTGGATTTCTCTCAGTTTAATTTCCATTTACGTATGGGCATCTTTAGCTTTAGGTCTTAGAGCTGGACATTTGCAGTATCGGGGTTTATGCGATTCAGGGCCTTATTCTTTTGTGCGACATCCAGCTTATGCTTTTAAAACAATGTCTTGGTGGGTTGGTACCATTGCATGGACTTGTTTACAAATTAGCTCTATAACTGATTTTAAAAATGTTGCAGTTTTAGTGGGATGGAATATTGTTAGCGCAGTTGTTTGGACCTGGATTTATCACCAAAGAGCTTTATCCGAAGAGAGGCATTTATTTAGATATACAGAATACAAGGAATATTGCCGAAGAGTAAAATATCGCTATATTCCATTTGTAATTTAATAGATTTGTGGAAATTTTTATTTTCCTTTTTGTGTTTCCAATCTGGTTTCTAATTTCTCTCTTCTCCATTATTTTGCTCATTCTATGGTTGTCCGGATTTCACAAGTTATCAAATTACTTTTTAATTGAAGAGCGTTTTGTAAAACAAACTTTCCAGTCTCAAGCAAAGATCGGGTCCATGTATTTTCAAAACAATATTAAGCTTGGAATTTATCCTGAGGGTATTTTTGTGAGCTTGGGTTTTCCTTTTAAATTGTTACTGAACAAATCCTTGTTAATACCTTGGCAAGAAATTAATGTAAAAGAAAACTACGAAGATAATGCTTTCTATATTGAAATGGAGTGGGGGCCTGACAAAGTAAAAGTAATTATTTCCGATGAGAAGATAATCAATGCTTTGTACAGAATTTCTCAACCGGAAGTTGAGTTTCACAAGTCAGAAAGAATAACCATTTCTTAACTAAAAAATATTTAAGCCAACCATTTAAATGAGCTATTTTTTATTCAAGGTCTTATTTACGCTTTACTTTGGTGGTTTTTATGCAAAAAGTTTCATCAGCAACTCGTTTCAACTCTTCTTTTATGACTAGAAGAAAGTTTCTGAGAATTGGAGGATATTCAAGCCTAGGAACTATTGCTTTATCAAAAATCGCTGGTTGTCAATCAAAACCATCTATTCAGGAGCAAATTGGCTCCTTTAGAGATATAAAGGGGATTCAAGTTTCAGCAGCTATTCCAATAAGTCATCTCAGTGCATCGTGGGAATACTCGGCTGACAGGCCTACAATTCAGAGGGCGCAAAGATTCTTAAAACTATTGGATGGCTTGGGAACGGTTAACGAAGCTAAATCTTATCGTCTTTTTATTCCAGAAAATCCGTTCTTGGAAACCTGCAAGTTTATGAGCCAATTGAATGAAGGTAATCAACGATACTCATTAAATGCACATGGTCTTGTTTGGGACAATCTTGGCGTTATAAGTGGATCTGAACCTAGAATGAGAGAGGTTAAAAACATAGGTACACCTCAAGAAAGACAACAATATGTGCTGAATTATGCCTTGAGAGCTTTAGAAAAAATACTATCCTGTAAATCAGTAAAATCCGTTGATATTCTTAATGAGATTCTTGTACTACATGGTGAAGAAATACCATTCGGACACAAAGGAATTCCTATAAGAGGATTTGATAATGGTGATGGTCTCATTCCAGATATTGAAACAGTTGCTTTAATTTACAAAACTGCTAAAGAGAAATATCCAGAAACAGAATTTATTCTTAACTTTGCTAATACTCTTTTCAAAAATCACAGGGGCGCAGAGATAAAAAGAAAGTATGTTATTGAAACTCTCAAAAAGTTGCAAGACTTAGGAGGAGCTCCGGATATTGTGGGACTTCAAGCACATTTCTTGATGACCATCAAAGAAGCTATTCAACAAGTGGACGAATCAACTATAAGAAATTTCATTCAAGAAATTCGCGATCTTGGATTTAAGGTTAAGATAACGGAGTTTGATTTTTTAAGCATTGATATAAATAAATCAGTTAAGTTCATAAACAAGTTCTTAAAGGCTCTTAGAGAAATTGAAGGATTTGAATTTTGGGGTTTTGAAACCCAGGCTGGTGGTTTTCTTAGTAAACAGTTCAGAAAAGTTTACGGTAGACAAAAGAACGGTTTAAATCTTGCTCTGCCTGGGGATGCGTTTAATCATCCTGACTTTAGATATTTATACAATACTACAGATGAGTTTACAGAGAAAAATCCTTTATATAAAGCTTATTACCTAGGTTTAACTTTAGCAAGTTCAAAAAGTTGAAATCTTTAAAATAACATTTGAATCTTAGAAAGATAATTGAATAATTTCTCAGTCAAAAGTTGAATTAAAAAGTCACTAAGCCTGACTCAAAACGTATTTCACTAAATAGTTTATTGAAATAAGCTATTTTTTATTTAAGTATTTAAGTCATTCTTTCTTGATAATTCTTAATGAAAAACTTATCAACTATTTCCCATTCTTCTTCAATGAACCGCAGAAGCTTCCTGAAGTATTCGGCAGGGGTGCTGGGACTTATGGCTTTCTTTGAAACCGCTGATTGTAAGAGTGAAGTATTAGCTTCATTGAAAGGAACTAATTCATTCAGTGCTATAAAAGGGATAGAGGTTTTAGCAGCTATTCCAATTGGATACCTGGATCCTTTTTACGAAAGTGATATTTCAGAACACACTATTATTCGTGCAAGAAGATTTTTGGAAAAATTGGATGGCTTAAGGATGGAGAATCAGACTAAATCCAATCGCCTTTTTCAATCACGAAACAATTCTTTTGTATCAACTTGCAATTTTATAGATCGGTTCAATGAATTGAGTAATAAAAATTACAAAATTGCTGCACATGCTCTCCTGTGGGATCACAATGGTGTCATAAGCGAATCTGAGCCTAGAATGAAAGAAATTAAATACAACGGTACAAGAGAAGAAAAAAGGAAATTTATACTTGATTATGTTTTCAAAGCCCTGAAAAAAGTAACCGAATGTGAATCAGTAAAATCCATTGACATCCTTAACGAGATTCTTGTACTGCATGGTGAAGAAATACCTTTCGGACACAAAGGTATTCCCATAAGAGGATTTGATAATGGTAAGGGTCTCATTCCAGATATTGAAACAATTGCTTTAGTTTATAAAAAGGCTACTGAACGATATCCAAAGATAGAATTTATTCTTAACTTGGTTAACACCCTTCCAAAAGATCATAAGGGAGCTAGCAGAAAAAGAAAATATGTCATAAAAACTCTCAAAAAGTTCAAGGAGTTAATGGGCACTTCTAAATTGCCCACTATAGGACTTCAAGCACATTTTATAATGTCCGTTGAAGAAGCTCTTTTACAATTGGATTCGTCTATTATTAGTGGCTTTATTTCTCAAGTTCATGAATTGGGATTTGAAGTAGAGATCTCAGAGTTTGATTTTCTTAGCAATAGTTTAGATAAATCACTTAGGTTTATAAATGCGTTTTTTAATACGTTAAGAGGAACGAGAATCAGAAGGTTTTGCTTTTGGCATTTTGAAACACCATCCAGAGGTTGGATTAAAGAGAAGCTTGAAAAAGTCTACGGTGCTGGTGCCCGCAATAAAGCTTTACCCGGAGATATTAGCAATGATCTTCGTTATAGACATTTGCGTGGTACAGCAGCCGAATTCACAATGAGGAACCCCTTGTATAAAGCTTATTTTGAAGGATTGCTCTCAAGCCAACTAGGAGTTTGAGCTTCTGGACTAAAGTTTGAATACCGGACCGAATGTTGAAAAGTTTTTGAGCAATTGCAGAAAACACATTGGGCTGAAAATTAAATTGAATAAGCTGATTGAGTTAGTAAATTGTTAACTTAGAGCCTTTTCTTCCGTTAATACCATAGCCAAGAAGATTAAATACTATTAATATTCATCCTGCAATAGCTTAAATTTATTTAATCCACTTTTTAATTATGCGAATCAAACTAAATCCTTCTCATATCAATCGAAGGAATTTTTTAAAGCTTCTCGGAGCATCTGCAGTATTACCTAAGATATTGTCTAGCACCTCTGCAAGGGCAAATGAAGCAAAAGCATATCCTCAAATTAGCTTAAAAGAAGCTGCTGGCAATCGTTTCAATCCAATGGTAGCCTTTCCTAGAGGAGATATAGGCAATAGAAACGCAGAGATATTTGCCTCACTCAATCGTTATTTGGAATCAGTAAATCCAGCAAAAATGTATAGACTTGCTTTGGGAAAACCCTTAGAGGATATATTCAAATTTGCAAGAGAGAATAACCTTCCAATAGCTCCACATTCACTTTTTTGGTTCAACGAAGCAGTTCTTAATACTACTGAATGGGGTGAAAAGTTTAGTAGTTTAATAAATCGCTTAAACTCTGGAGAAGACGTTGTTAGCGAATTGAAGAAAGAGCTAATTAATTATGTTCAATTCGCCATTGAAAAAATAGATAACACTGTCGAAAAGTTTTCGGGGCCTCAAATTCCTTTTTTAGAGTTGATTAATGAGCCTTTGGTTTTAAAACCGGAAGACATTCCTTCCAGATATATATCAGATGCAATGAGCACTTTGTACTACGCTAGAATAGATGGCTCTGGAAGATTCGCTGGATTAACAAGAGAAAGATTATTAAACACACCATTTAAAATTAATGGCAATGATTTTACTCCTCTAGATGTCTTGAGTCAAAGTAATGTTGAAGTACCCCTAAGAGGACTTGGGAAAGGGTTGTTCCCAGATATGGATTCATTGGCTTCTGTAGTTAACGAAGCTTTGAGACTGTGGCCTGGGGAAATTAATATAAGTGAAACAGATTTACTTCAAAAAGGAAGAGAGGAAAAGAGGATTGCCTTTTTACAATTCCTTTCTAGTCTTTTGAGTAGAGTAGATAAAGAGAATCATCAAAGGATACTAGTTAATATGCAATCTCATTGGATCCCCCAGGATCCTGAGACACCAGAAGACTTAATTGAACAAGTTGATCCAGAAATTCAACGCTATCTTTCTCTTATAAAGGCATTTGGTATTGGTGGGCTTGGAATATCTGAGCATGATTTTGTATGTCCAGATCTCAATATTTCACTAGAGTTTCTCCAAGCTTATTTTGATTCTTTGAAAGGTAGTGACATTAAGTTTTTTGGTCTCTGGGGTTATAGAACTGAACCAGGAGGATGGTTAGATAATAGATTTCAGAAATTTTACCCGGGCCAACCTAACTATGCCTTACCCGGTGATACTATTCCGCTTGATCCTAATGAACATCCATTTTTAAGTGGAAACAACATTCTCTACAATGTATATGTTGATGGATATAAGTCTATGGGGTTAACTCTGTCTACCTAATCAAGTTTATTCATGTAACTTTACCGAGGTGCTGTCCAACCAAAGGATTCTAAAGTTTCCTTTATCCGATTCGTAAAGCTTGTTTTACTGTCAATAAAAGGATCATTACCCACCGTAAAAGCAATAGCATTTGATAAACTCGTTGCTACTTCTTTTGCTAATGCTTCTCCTTCAACAAGTGCAACTATTGTTCTTCTTCCAGGGCGATTGCCTCCATCATAGACTTCTTGGTTTATTCGTATGTAATAGGTATTAGACTTATTTGTAGGATATATTTGGTAACCTACAATACCTTCTGTAATCCCATTATTGCTGAGAGCTGATGGGGACAACCTCTTTAAGCCTGCAAATTTGCTATTTACATAATAGACATTCACACCAGAAGCAAATACAACAGGATCATTTTGCTCTTCTGTTCCATAGGCTGCTCCCCCTAGACCATTTTTCACTCTGCCGAGGTTAAAAAAGTAGTAAACAATATTTATTTTCTGATTAGAGTCAATTTTCAAGTTCTCTGGTATCTGAACTATTTCGTTAGACTGAGGAAGCTCTCTTACTAAAGGTGAATTATTTAAATGTTCATTGGGAGTGCTATGAGCATCGTTTTGTGGGGTTATTTCCGGTGCAGATTTTTCTGATGTATCGATATTGCTATTTATACCAAGCGCAGCTAGGATTTTTGGATTGCCTTGGCCTGAGGGAACTACGATTGTGTTGCTGGAAGATCTCCAATTGAATTTATTGAGAGCCTCTGAAAGTGTTTGAAGAAAAAGATTTTTGTTATCTTTAAAAGAATCATCGTCACCATCGTAAGCAATTGAGTTCGAGAGCGCAATTGCTACTTTTTTAGCTTTATTTTCTCCTTTAATAATAAGTGAGACTGTTCTAAAACCAGGCCTATTACCATCATAAATACATTGGTTTATACCGACCAAAAAAGTATCAGAGTGATTTGTAGGTATTATTTTATAAATAACATTACCCTCTCTAAGAGTAAACTCTTTCTTTTGTTTGTCTAGTATGTCAATTAGTTCTAATTTAGACGGCCTATACAGATTGCTTATTCTTACATCCAAGAAATCATCATTGTCTTCAGGTGCAGAATTACCTTTGCCCCATCCTTTTACTCTTCCAGGATGGTATTGGTAGTAGACAACATTAATGTCTTGGTCTTTTAGCTCAATATCACTAGGAAGAGTTATAGCTTCAACGTCTTTTTGAAATTCTTGAACAAATTGAGACTGAGAAATTTCCAGATCCTCACTTTTAAGATCTTCTGAGTTAGTGGATTCAACTTCTGTCGCTGACGTATCGTTATTATTATTTTCAACACCAAAACCATTTCCAAGAGGAGAATCTTCACCCACTGTATTTTCAGGTTGAGGATTCAGTGGATTAACTGGAGGCTTTGTTTCTTGTTCTTCTTCACTTTCCCCGGTACCTGATGGTGTTTCTAATTCATTTTCAGATTTTTGTCTAAGTGGATCTACGTTAATTTTGTTTTGAGTTTCATTCTTATCTGGTCTTAATTGACTATTACCTTCTGAATTCTTACGGAAATGGTTACTTATGGGATTCTTTGTGAAAGCCACAATTCCTCCTGCAATAGCTAGCAAAACAAATGCACCAAATGTTTTAATCAGATTATCCTTGTCAGCATTATCCGGATCAACGGTTGATGTTATATAAGATTGAGAAGGATCGCCAGTATAAACGTTCGATGCAGAATTGTCTGTATTAGTAAATCCACCTGATGAACTGGCTCGATTAAAGGTTTTAACAGAAGTTTGTGGTGAATGAAAAAGTAACTTACTTCTTTCATTATTTTGAATCAGTTGAATTTTCACATGTCTCAAGAAGCAATAAGTAGACTATAAAATACGAAATATTTAAAAAGTAAAATTAATAAGTAAGTTTATTTACTGATAATACAATTTTAAACGCAACATCAAAAGTTAAATGCAACCGTTAGTAGAAAAATGAAAAAGAGTTAAGGAGAAGAGGGTGCTCAAATTGGTTTATTTGAAGTGTTAAAAAACAAAGGCCAAA
>JAAUYI010013932.1_pt1 | contig 33894 bp, 27 predicted proteins | sample 7278041 | NCBI WGS metagenome assembly JAAUYI01 (sample SAMN14350216, study PRJNA611818) | marine sediment metagenome | isolation source: surface marine sediment (0.6m) | place: French Polynesia: Moorea | collected 2018-08
AACTTGAAAATAGTTAATCAGCGCGGAGTAGGGGCGCATTGCGTGCGCCCTTGAGGAGTTAGTCACAAAGTATTTTCATCCTTGGTTGTGGGATTTGACCGTGAGAAACTAGCTTGAAAATAGTTAATCAGCGCGGAGTAGGGGCGCATTGCGTGCGCCCTTGAGGAGTTAGTCACAAAGTATTTTCATCCTTGGTGGTGAAAAAATTTTTCATCGTCACTTCCTCCCTCCACTCCGGGCGGGGAAACCCCGCCCCTACTCCATCACTCCATCACTCCTTCCCTCCTTAATTCCGGCTATCCCACTGCTTCGCGGCATCCTCAACGGCTTGCTCCACAGATTTTTGCCCTAACATGGCTGCTTGTAAATTTTCGTAAATGGCTTTTTGCAGCAGGTTAGAATCTTTCCGGGTAGGAATTAAGACCTCTGCTTGTTGCAATTGTTTTGCACTAATTGTCCTTCCTTTTTCTATGGCACTGGCATTAGCCGAAACATCTTTAAAATAGCTGTCAGACAAGGCTTTTTTCGTAGATGGTAAAACATTGGCTTGCTTGGCAAAAGCCAACTGATTCTCATCATTGGTCAAAAACAGGGCAAATTTCACCGCCGCATCAGGGTATTTAGTATTACGCGGGATCGCCACATTCATCACCGCCACATTTGTCTTACCCGTGCTACCACTAATTTGGGGTGCAGTAGCGGAAACTTTAGCAACTGCTGGGGCATTTTTGGCGATCGTCTTCATAAATTCCGGTCCAGAAGCCAGAAACGCAGTTTCCCCAGCCTGATACAAATCAATGGCGCGACGATGACCTTGGGTCAATACTTCTTGGGGAAGTAATCCTTTTTTGTAAAGATCCACCCAATACTGAAAAGCTGCCTTACCTTCAGCAGAGTTAAACCCAGCCTTGCCATCTCCATCAACTAAAGTTACACCCATCTGTACAAGGGATTCCAGTACCTCCGCAGAATCCTGGGGAACGAAAGTAACAAAAAAAGCATACTTCCCAGTCTTATTTTTAATTTTTTCAGCCGCTACAGCTAATTCTTCATAAGTAGTGGGTACTTTTTTAATACCTGCCTGTTTTAAAAAATCAGTGTTATAAATGGTTAACCGTGTGGTGAGGTACCAAGGTATGCCAAAACTCTTGCCATTGAGAGTACTGGCTTGCCAAATATTTGACAAATACCCAGAACGTACCTCATCGGGTACTTTTGCATCCAAATCTAACCAGGCATTTCGACCTGCTAGTTGGGAAGCAAAATCTGGATTCAGGTTAACTACATCAGGTGGCGTTTTCCCAGATACAGCTGTTAAAATCTTGTTTTCCATCGCTGCCCAAGGTACATCAACCCAGTTAATCTTGATACCTTGGTTCTGGGATTCAAAAGTTGCAATCAAATTTTGGAAGTAATTAGTAAATTGAGGTTGGAGTTGCATTGTCCAAAACTCAATTTTTTCTACTCCAGAAGTAGCAGGTTTTGAGTTATTACTCAGATTGCCAGCACTACAGCTAATGGTCCAACTTGTCAGGAGTCCAAGCACTACCCAAATTAAAAAAACTTTGAATTTATGAAATCGAACCATCGTACTTTTAGTATTTATGTTTTATTGGGGTGAAAATATTATGCGGTATTTTCGAGGTTACAAGATAAATAAAATAAATATTTATCACAATAACAATACGGTAAAAACACTGTAATTATTAAATTCAAAAATTTAGTATAAATACTGAGATAAATGTGGTGAATAGCTTTAAAAATATATTTGGCAAGTCTAACAGAGGAACGGGGATAGAACTTGCACCAGAAAGGGTGAATATAGCTCAAGTTCGGAAACAACGCCAGGGTTTAAAACTAGACTCTTTGATATCAGTACCGGTGCCTGAAGGAATTTTTGTGGATGGTCAAATTGCCGACCCCCCGACAATGGCACAACTGATTCAGGAGGCTCTAGCTGAAAATAAAATTAATGCTTCCAAGGTTTCTACTTCTGTAACAGGTCGAGATTCTATTGTACGTCTCATACCCGTACCAGCAGAATTAGATGACAAAGAATTACGGGAAATGGTATTGAACCACGAAGCTGGCTTGTATTTACCCTATCCCCGTGAAGAGGCTGATGTGGATTACCAGAAACTGGGGTACTTTGTAGATGAGGATGGCATTGAAAAAGTACAAGTACTATTAGTAGCCACCCGTAAGGAGGTAACAGATACCTATGTAAATACCTTTGAACAGGCAGGATTACAAATCAATGTCTTAGAGATTAACAGTTTTGCCTTAATTAGAACAATACGTGATCAACTCCGGGAGTTTGGACCTCAAGAGGCAGCTGTATTGGTGGACATCGAGTTTGATAGTACGGAAATCGCCATCATAGTCAATGGAGTACCGCAGTTTTCACGCACAGTACCCATCGGTACTCATCAAATGCAAAGTGCTTTAGCAAGAGCCATGAACTTGCCCGTTTCTAGGGACTTGGATTTGTTGCAGGGAATTACTATTCCTCTGACTACTCAAGAAGCAGATGGAAAAACTGGCATGACTGCGGCTAATCCGGGGTTAGCAGCAATGATGAGGGTATTGGGAGAACTCATAGATGAATTGCGTCGTTCTATCGATTTTTATCTCAATCAAGCTGATGATTTGGAAGTAGCACAAATTTTGTTAGCAGGACCAGGAGGAGGTTTGGAACAATTAGATGAGTTATTAACCCAAAGATTAAGTTTACCTACAACCCAGATAGATCCAGTGACATCATTGTCCCTAGAGATAGACGAGGAAAAATATCCTACGGTACAACGTCCTGGTTTAGGGGTAGTACTTGGTTTAGGGATGCGGGAGATATAACAGATGTACAGTTTAGATATTAACTTTCTTCAAGACCGCCCAGAATTTCAAAAAAATAGCCCTAGGCAAAACGCGAACAAGATTTCTCTCCCTGTTGGAGATTTAACGTTAGTCTATGTGGGATTAGCCATAGGAATATGTATACCTGCTTTGGTGGGTGGTGGTTGGTGGTTTTTAGAAGCTAAGAATACTGAACTAGAGGAGGAAATAGCACAACTCGAACAAAAAAACAAGAAATTAGACACAGAAATTGGCAACATTAATAAAATCAAGTCACAAACTAAAGCTATTAGGGCTGAGGGTCAAGCCTTAGTCAGTGTATTTGACCAGATTCGTCCCTGGTCTGCTATGTTGCAAGATTTACGCGATCGCATTCCGGCAACGGTACAAATTGAGAATATCACTCAAACACCGCCAAAGGCTGCGGTGAAAGGAGAACCACCACCGAATCCTGCTGGAGGTATACAAATTGTCGGTAAGGCACGTTCTTTTAACGACGTGAATGATTTTCTCCTCACTTTGCAAAAGTCTAGTTTCTTGAAAGCAGAAGAAACTAAGATTATCAGAGCCAGTTTAGTCAAGGGAACAGCACCCAGAGTATTCACCGGAAGAAGGTTATCAGGGGCTGCACCTCTGACCAAACCTGATTTGGTTCAATACACTATCAGGTCTACCATGAGTAATATTCCAGCTTCTGAGTTAATTAGAGAGTTAGAACAAAAGGGCACAGTGGGGCTAGTCACTCGAATTCGTAATCTGCAACAAACAGGAGTCCTTAAAAAATGACAGTCAGTGAGGATTTTAATTTTGTTGAAGCAGACGGGGAGTTGGAGGAAAGTAGTTTCCCCGTCGTCTTTGGCATTACTTTCACACCCAAAATTATTGGCATTATCGTGGGGGTTTTGGGAATTGCCGGAGCAGCTTATATGTTATTAAACATGGTGATGCCTGCTTGGGAAAAATTCGGCGAACAGCGAGCCAAAGTTGAGGAACTCCAAGGGCAAATTGACCAAAAGCAAGCCAGCATTAAACAGATTGGTAAAGTCAAAGCTGAACTAGCATCAGCAAAACAGCAAAAAACCCAGGTACTCAAGTTATTTTCTGATGAGAAAACTTTAGATACATTATTGCTAGATTTGAATCGTCTAGTGGAATCTGGTAATAGTCTAACTTCTGTAAGTCCAGTGCGATCGCAACTGAAGAATTTTGTCCCTATTAACCAAAAACCAACCATTATTAACAATTCCTCTTATGGCCCATTGGTTAAGGGTAAGCTAAAGCAAAGTAGTGTCAACATAGATATTGTTGGTACTTTTGAACAGACCCAATCTATTCTCAGAAATATCGAACGTTTGCAGCCTTTATTAATAGTCAAAAATTACCGTTCTCGATCCTCGAACACAGTCAATTTAAATGGGGCACAACCAGGCTTAATACTGCCTCCAACTATTAATACATCATTTCATCTGCAAGTGTTGATGCCACTTAGTCCCAAGGAATCTGCAAAGGCAAATAAGTCAGCAGCTAAGAAGAAAAAATAACAATACTTTTCACTACTGCTAACTGCCTACAAAATAGTGAGTATTAAAACTTAAATTACTCTCTGAAAAACTCATCATCCACATATATTGTGTTGGGTGTATCTAACTCAAAATTTTTGTTTATAAAGTTTTCTATTGTGAGGAATGAACTGTGAAACACCTTCACGGTAAAAATATAATCTTGGGTGCTGCGGGTTTAGTAATGTTAATGGCTCAACCTGCCTTGGCAAATGCGACAAAAATCACCGATGTCCAACTCAAACCCGTTGATGGCGGTGGCATTAATGTAATTTTAAAAACCGCTTCCGGTTCTCGCCCCCAAGTATTTACCACTAAACGAGGCAAAAGTTTAGTCACAGATATTATCAATACCCAGCTAAAATTACGCCAAGGTAATAGTTTTATTCAAAATAATCCGGCTCCAGGTATTGCTTCTGTCACTATTAATCAATTAGATGCCAATAGCATCAGATTAGTAGTCGTGGGCAGTGAGAATGCTCCCAATAGCCAACCGGTGAAGCGAGAAAGCAATGGATTCACCCTCAGCTTTACCCCTAAAAGCGCGACGCAAGCGGGGGAAACAACACCAAAACAACCATCTCCACCGGTAGCAAATCAACCTCCGACTCCCACGCCTTCTACTCCACCACCGATGGTTCCCAACCCTAAAGTTACCATTGACGGTCAACCAGCACCTACAGAAGGAGTTGCAAAACCTCCCGTTCCTGCACCCCCATTCTTACCTAGAGCTGTAGCTCCACCAGTCGGAGATATGGCAATTGCTAGCCTTGATGCTTCTCCTAGTAGTATTGACTTAGGTACTCAAGAGCGAGTACCCAGATTAGTACTAAGGGATGCTCCTGTTAGGGAAGTTTTATCATTGCTGGCTCGGGCGGCGGGATTAAACCTGGCATATGTTAGTGGTAATACTAGTAATAATGGAAAAAATGGACAAGCTCCAGCAGCAGCAACTTCCAGCGATGGTGGAACAATCTCTCTAGACATAGAAAATGAGCCTGTCCAAGATGTTTTTAATTATGTATTGCGCCTCAGTGGTTTAGAAGCTAGTCGTAAGGGAAGGACTATTTTTGTGGGGGCAAAACTACCCAATTCTGCCCGCGATTTAGTCATGCGTAATGTCCGGCTCAATCAGGTGAAGGTAGATGTGGCTCTTAATTTCTTAGTCGGAATGGGAGCAGAAAGTGCTGTTAACGTTGAACGAACTATCAAGAATGTTGAATCAAAGAAAGTAGAAGACACGGCATCTGCTGAGGTTGAAGAACAAGAAGAAGTTCAACCCAAGAAAATTGAACCCCTAACCCTTAAGTCTGATTCTGAATACACAACTCCTATTCTCCGGGGTTTACAGGCATTGGGAGATTCGAGAACTAATTCCGTTACCCTGATTGGCTCTCCCAAGTTAGTTCAATTAGCAATGGCTCAACTCACCCAGTTGGATGTGCGTCGTCGCCAAGTAGCAGTTAACGTCAAAATAGTTGATGTTAATCTCAGCAATGTCAAAGATATTAATACTAGTTTTACCTTTGGTATTGGCAACACCTTCGTTCAGAATGACGGTGGTAACGCAATTGTGAATTTTAATGGAGCCAGTGCATTTCCTAAACGCTTAATTGCTAGTTTACAAGCTCAAGTCATTAGTGGTAATGCCAAAATATTGACTGACCCTACCCTAATTGTCCAAGAGGGTCAGGAGGCTAGAGTCGCTTTAACCCAGGAAGTAGTTGGAAAAATCGAAACTGTGTTCACAGATACCGACTCTGGCACTAGAGAAACGAGAACAATAGAAGAGAAGAAAGTAGGTTTAAACTTAGGTGTAAAAATTGACCGAATTGATGACAATGGTTTTGTCTCTCTCTCTGTAGCACCTTCAATTAAAGCACCCACTAGTACTCAAAATACCTCTGCTGGACCAGTAACTTTAATCTCCGAACGTGCTTTAAATTCTGGTTTGATTCGTTTGCGAGATGGTCAAACACTTGTACTAACTGGTATTATTCAAGACCAAGATAGAGTAAGTGTATCCAAAGTTCCGATTTTAGGTGATATTCCCCTGCTTGGTTCCTTGTTTAGAAGTACTAACAGACAAAATGAGCGGAATGAGGTAATTGTATTGCTGACCCCTCAAGTTATGGATGATTCCCAGGGTTCTTCCTACGGCTATAACTACAAACCTAGTCCAGATGTTAGGCAAATGTTAAAGCGTCGTGGATTACGCATCCCTAAATAATTAATTGACAAAATAGAAAAAATATGGATTAACAAAGGGGCATCATAACTATGCCCCTTTGTTAATTGATTGTTAACAAATATTACCAAAATTATGGCGATCGCGGTTGAAATTTTGGCAACGTTGGAAAAATTTACATAATCAAGGAATAAATTCTAATTGGTAAGGTTGATAAATCGATTGGAAATGGCTACAACTATTGTTAATAAAGGGAAAAATCGATTTGAATTAGGAAAGTAATTCCTGTTTATAAAATCTTTAACTTTAGCTGTTCTTCTGAATACAGGGGTTTTTACTAAGTATTTTTCCCTACTTTTTGGGTCGTTTTTTGATCAAAAATTACCCTTTAGTAAGAAAAAATCCTGAAATCCATATAAATTAATGGTTTCATCTATCCACTTCTGGCTACAACGCTTTAGAATAATTCATTGAAAAGTTGAGCCGATGGGAATTACAGACCTTTTAAGCATAAATACTCACAAGGGCAACTTTTGTAAACCACCAAACAACGATTTAAGTAGAAGATGCGTCAAGGCGTATCTGTAACAATCTCAAGTAAATTATTCAGGAGTTTGACATGAACAAAGGTGAATTAGTTGATGCCGTAGCTGAAAAAGCTAGTGTGACCAAAAAACAAGCTGATGCAGTCTTAAGTGCTGCTTTAGAAACCATTGTTGAGGCAGTTTCTTCTGGCGATAAGGTGACACTGGTGGGATTTGGCTCTTTTGAATCCCGGGAGAGAAAAGCTCGTGAAGGACGTAACCCCAAAACCAATGAAAAAATGATCATTCCCGAAACAAAGGTTCCCGCGTTTTCTGCGGGTAAATTGTTTAGAGAAAGGGTTGCACCCCCAAAATCATAAATGTTGGTGTTAGGGAAGTTTTTTTGACGATGCAACCTGCACACGGGGGAAATTTAGCTTGGGCAGCCAACCATGCTGGTTGTTCCCTTGGTGCAATTGTGGATTTTTCTGCCAGTATTAGCCCTTTGGGACCTCCCCCTAGTGTCTTAGCAGCTATGGAGTCCCAAATGGGTAATGTGCGGCATTATCCAGATCCCAACTACAGTGAACTGAGACTTGCTCTCAGTCACTTTCATCAACTACCTCCAGAGTGGATTTTGCCGGGAAATGGTTCGGCAGAGTTACTCACTCTGGCGGGTAGGGAGCTAGCAGAGTTGGCTGCAACAGTATTAATGACTCCTGCCTTTGGCGATTATTACCGCGCTCTCAGGGCATATAATGCCAATGTGCAGGAGTTTTCTCTGGCGGATGAACGTGAGAGTGAAGGAATGAAGGAGGGAAGGAGGGAGTTCGGAGTTCGGAGTTCGGAGTTCGGAGTTCGGAGGGAAAGAGGGAAGGAGGGAAGGAGTGAAGGAATGATTATTTCATCTTTCTCTGTTCCCCACACTCCCCCACTCCCCCACTCTCCCACTCCCTCACTCCCCCATCTCCCCATCTCCCCACTCCCCCACTCCCCCACTCCCCACACAACTGGGTTGCTGATAAATAATCCCCACAATCCTACGGGGAAGTTATTTTTGCAGTCAGAAATTCTCCCTTATTTGGAGGAGTTTGCTCTGGTGGTGGTGGATGAGGCATTTATGGATTTTCTACCCCCAGAAGAGGAACAAAGCCTGATTGGGTTTGTCCAGAAATATCCTAATTTAGTGATTTTACGATCGCTCACCAAGTTCTATAGTCTTCCTGGACTACGTTTGGGATATGCCATCGCTCACCCCGAGCGTCTCCAACGCTGGCAATTGTGGCGCGATCCTTGGTCTGTCAACACATTAGCAGCAACAGCAGCCATTGCTGCCATTGGCGATAGGGATTTTCAACAACAAACTTGGGCATGGCTACCACCAGCCAGAGATGAACTATTTCAAGGTTTAGCCAAAATCCCAGGATTGCAACCCTTAGAGAGTGCAGCTAACTTTTTATTGATTAAATCACAAGTATCTTGTACAAAACTGCAATCCCAGTTACTCAGAAAATATCAAATTTTTATCCGCGATTGTCTCAGTTTTCCGGAACTGGGCGATCGCTTTTTTCGGGTAGCTGTACGCACACCAGCAGATAATCAGCTTTTAATCACAGCATTGACCAATATCATGTCTAATTCATAATTCGTAATTCATAATTCGTAATTTATCGGTTCATCTTAACAACTTGCACCAATGTCGTTTAGCCTACATTCCCACCTAGAAATAAATTTCAAGGCTTAGCGATGAGCGTAGCCGAATCGCTAATAAACCAAGCAGGTTTTAACGCGCTCAAAGCCTTACGAGCGTCTGATTTATCAGACTTTGTATATGAGAAAAGGGAATTTATTCCTAGGCGGACATTTGGGCTAATTGAGAATGCTGCAAGTTATGAGTTAATCTAAAATCTAAAATCCAAAATCTAAAATTGATTGACTACGATGTTGTAATTATTGGCGGCACTCCTGCTGGACGCTATGCTGCCCTTGCTGCCACCCAGCTACGAGCTACAGTTGCCCTCGTAGAACCACAACCAAGTTACGATTTTCTCAAGCTCCATGCAGTTTCTCAAGCTGTTCGAGGCCTCCAATTACCAGATAATTCATTCCTATGGGGAAATACTGATTCGAGTGTTTGTACGGTCGTTAAAGACACTAGTGTATTGGCAGATACCATGTTATTTGCCGATGGGGTTGTTGCCCATGCAGAAGAACAACATTCACCCACAGTTCTTGCCGCCAAGGGCGTAGATATCATCTATGGCAATGGTCAATTTCAAAGAACGCCTAATTTAGCTTTTGCAGTCAATGAACGCCTGCTACGGGCGCGTACTTACTTACTTGCCACTGGTTCCCATTGCATTATCCCAGAGGTTCCAGGATTGACAGCAGTAGGTTTTCTCACCCTCGACAATATTTGGCAGTCTTTCAATCAAGCTACATTACCCCAACATTGGGTAATTATGGGTGGAACTCCCCAAAGTATAGAGATAGTCCAAACCTTGAGGCATTTGGGTTGCCAAGTTACTCTCATTGTCCCCTACCCTCATATTTTACCCTGCTTGGATTTAGAAGTAGCTTATTTACTCCAAGCACAGTTAGAGGCAGAAGGTATATGGGTATTGACTGGCACACAAATTACCCAGGTAAGGTACATTGATGGGCAAAAATGGCTACAAGCAGGAGATAAAGCGATCGCAGCTGATGAAATTTTAGTAGCTACCCCAGGAAAACCGAATATTGAGTCTCTCAATTTACCGGCAGTGGGGGTAAAATGGCATAGCGAACGCTTATTAGTAAATCCTCAGTTACAAACTACCAATCGCCGGATTTATGCCTGTGGAGATGTGATTGGTGGTTTTGCCTGTACCAATATTGGTAATTATGAAGCCAGAATTGCCATTCAAAATGCCCTATTTTTCTCCAAGCAACAAGTAGATTATGGCAGTCTTCCTTGGGCTATTTTTACCAATCCGATGGTGGCACAAGTAGGTTTAACAGAATCTCTAGTTCAACGGCAATATAGCCAAGATAAATTTATCGTCTTGCGGCAATCTTTCAAAACTTTGGCAACTGCTCAGATTCAAGATGTTACTACAGGTATTTGTAAATTAATTGTGTTGCAAAATGGAGAGATTTTAGGAGGTTCTATATTCGGTGCCCAAGCAGAAGAGTTAATTAATATAGTATCACTAGCGATCGCTCACAAAATCAAAGTACATCGTCTTGCCCAACTATCTCCTATATATCCCAGTTTTTCAGAAATATTACAGTCAACATCTGCTTTGTGGCATCAACAAAAATTCAGCCGTAATATTTGTTGGCAAGAATTTCTAGAAGATTTCTTCCAATTCCGCAGAAACTGGAAAATTTAGCCAATTTTAGATTTTGGATTATAACTATGTCATTGCGTTAGCGCACGCTACGCGGTAAGCGGAGCTATGCCGTAGGCTTTACGCGAACGCAAGGTTTTTGAGCTTTTTACATTCCGTTACATAATTAGGTTTATTTGTGCCTACCTACTTAAAAATTTATTAGAATATCTCACTTACCCTAAGCCGAACCGCCTGAGCAAACAGACTCTAAAAAGTTTTGACTTTTGACTTCTGCGTAGCGGTATATGAGCTTATTCTAAGTTTAAATACTGACCTAACAGCCAAATAACAGTATAAAATAATTTATTTGCTTAACTAAACACAATATTTTGAAATCTAAATACATTGTTTCTCTAGCATTTTGTTATAAAAAAATACAAAAAGCCTCTTAATTGAGAATTGAGTCATTTATAATGCTAAATATTTTCATTTAATTAACGGAATTACGTTTTTTTGTCGAACGTGATCTACATCACTATTTAATGTAAAATAAAATTTGGATATAATCTGTTTGGACTTTTTTTACTTTTTTCAGCAACAGATTTTTGCTGTTTTGGTGTCTCGAATCAAAAAGCCTACACTCCTAACTAATATCATGTCCACTTATACTCCCAACAGCTAAAAACTTAACTTTTCGTAGGTTGGGTTGAACGAAACCAAACCCAACAGTAAGTAGGTTTTTCTTGGGTTACTCTACCCTAGCCTTCGGCAAGCCCTCCGGGTATCTCCTCCGGAGAGACTACGTCAACGCCACTTGACGGCAGTTGCTTTATGCCGGGAAACCCGTCCACCGCAGTGGCTCACCGCTGCGCGTCTACGGGAATGCCTGACGGCGTTAGCGCAGGAGGATGTCAATTGATTAGCAAAACCCAATCAAAAAAGCTCCCTATCATCTAGAGAGCTTTTGAATAGTATAGAAACGAAATTATTCGCTTCCCTAATTGCTTATTAACCGTTGATTGCAGGTGCAGTCAGAGCCACAGGAGTAGCTTCACCAGCAGCCAAGTCTAAGGGGAAGTTGTGAGCATTGCGCTCGTGCATTACTTCCATACCCAAGTTGGCACGGTTGATTACATCAGCCCAAGTTCCAATCACACGACCCTGAGAGTCAATCACAGACTGGTTGAAGTTGAAACCATTCAGGTTGAACGCCATGGTGCTGATGCCCAAAGCAGTGAACCAAATACAGATTACAGGCCATGCACCCAGGAAGAAGTGCAAGCTACGGCTATTGTTAAAAGAAGCGTATTGGAAAATTAAACGACCAAAGTAACCGTGTGCAGCTACGATGTTGTAGGTTTCTTCCTCTTGACCGAACTTGTAACCGTAGTTCTGAGATTCGCTCTCGGTGGTTTCACGAACTAAGGAAGAAGTTACCAAGCTTCCGTGCATTGCAGAGAACAAGGAACCTCCGAATACACCAGCTACACCTAACTGGTGGAAGGGGTGCATCAGGATGTTGTGCTCTGCTTGGAATACCAACATGAAGTTGAAGGTACCAGAGATACCCAAGGGCATACCATCAGAGAAGGAACCTTGACCCAAAGGATAGATGAGGAATACTGCGGTTGCAGATGCCACAGGAGCAGAGTATGCTACGCAAATCCAAGGGCGCATTCCTAAACGGTAGCTCAATTCCCACTGACGACCTAACCAGCAGAAAACACCAATTAGGAAGTGGAAAATTACCAACTGGTAAGGACCACCGTTGTATAACCACTCATCTAAGGAAGCTGCTTCCCAGATGGGGTAGAAGTGCAAACCAATCGCATTAGAAGAAGGTACAACAGCACCGGAGATGATGTTGTTTCCGTACAGTAAAGAACCTGCAACTGGCTCGCGGATACCATCGATGTCTACGGGAGGTGCAGCAATGAAAGCGATGATGAAGCAGGTGGTTGCAGCTAGTAAGCAAGGAATCATCAGTACGCCGAACCAACCGATGTATATACGGTTGTTGACACTAGTGATCCAGTTACAAAACCGCTCCCATACGTTGCCGCCTTCGCGTCTTTGTAAGGTTGTGGTCATTATTCTTTATGAGTGCTTAATTGTTAGGAATGTAAAACAGATAAATCCAATAAAATTTACCTGTAATAACTAAAATTACATGAATTTACTGAAAAAACACCTCTATTTACAATAATTAATATATGTTTGTTGTTCGCAATATTTTCAGTTCCAAATGACATAAATACGACTAAAACAACAAGCTCACTCATACTTATTTATACTTATGAATTCACCAGATTTTATCTCAATAACTGCAATCATATTTGTAAGCAAAAGTAACTAAAAGTAAAGAAATATAATTGAATTGTAAACAAATACTACTTGCCTTTGTGAACAAATATTAAGAATGAATGTGGCAAATATTTTTCTTGTGAGTGCCCCCACAAGGGGGGGAAGTCAAAAGTCATGCATTATTAAACCCCCTCGCTACTAATGAAAGAAACACTCAAAATCAAAAAGCTCGATTTTATAAGGGCTTCAACTGGTGTTTTTTAAGATGTAGGACTTACCAAATAAAAACGGTTCCTATAGTAATCCGGTTATTGGTTATTTTTTTGGGAATTTCCTTGCCTATGCTCTTTCTTGTGATAACGGTCAATTACCACAAATTGTAAATTCAGCTCTTGGCTTGAAATCAACCAATTCCCCGCAAGGGGATGTAAACATCGCAGCAGAAGACAAGCAAAAAAATCATCCCCTCTTGAAATCAACCAATTTCCCGCAAGGGGATGAAAACTTGACTTCTTCTAATGCAAATTTTAAACCGCTAACTTGAAAGTCATATCAATTCCGGCTACATCGGAATGATAAAAAACCGCAGAGACGCTGAGAGCGCAGAGAAAAAGAAGAAGGAGAAAAAAATTAAATAATTCCGATATAAACGGAAAAGATATCACCTCACCCTGACAAGAGCGGACATCCCTCTCCTTATTAAGGAGAGGGAAAGATTTTTGCATCGCAAAAAGCGAGGGTGAGGTTTTTCATAGATGGTGGTGAAATTTGCTCATCGGGACTGCCTTGTATCTTAGGAGCGGGTTAGTCTTTAAATTGATTTACATAACCAGAGAGCAACCCAGTAACCATCGCTGGTATTTCTAAATGTGGCAAAACACCAGCTCCAGGAATTTCATGGAAGCCCTGAATTATCTCAGGATTAAGTCGAGAAAGTCGCCGTCCTTTCTCGGTACTACTAAAGCGGGATTTCTCTCCCCACACAAAAACAGTGGGTACTTGTAGCTCTTTCATGTATTCCGCCAAATCAAAACAGATATCCCCTTTCAAGGAAGAGAGAGCCGCATATTCTGCATTTGGTTTGACTGCTGAAGCTAAATAAGCCGCCACAATTTCATCATCAAGGCGCGACACTTTGGCAAATAGGAACTGTTGGAGGAAGTTACGCACAGCTAATTCATTGGCAGCACCAAGTCCATAAATAATTCGATCTATTCCTGGAATCCTCACTACCTGAGATACCAGCTCTTTCCCATAGTCAGCTCCAAAATCCCCATATCCAGAAGGAGAAACTAAGAATAATCCCTGGAACAATTGCGGTTGTTGAATGGCTAAACGAATAGTCAACCCAGCTGTGAGGGAAGAAGCAACAACCCAAGCTGGTTCCACAGCTATTTCTTCGAGTAGAGTTTGAATTAGGTTGAGGTAGTCTTGGGGTTGATATTCTCTTGCAGGATGGGCGGAATCTCCCCAACCAATTAAATCGGGAGCAATTACTTGATGGGTAGCAGCAAAAGCAGGATAAACTTTCGACCATTCATAAGCAGATGAACCCCCTCCCAAACTGTGGAGAAAGACAAGGGGTGATGATTTGGCTTCTAATGGTGTTTGCCAAAACTCTGCATCTGGGATGGAGTAAACCATCTGTCCTAAAGTTGTGTCTAAAGTACACTGTTTAAAACCAGGGGGTTGGAAAGTTAGCATTTTTAACAGGTTCACTTAAGGCTAAACACTAAAACTGGTAAGGAAACCAACCCAACGTTATCAAAGGCTTGTTGGGTTTCCCTATCGCTCAACCCAACCTACCATTCTGTTCTGTAGTGGGAGCCGGAAAGCTCCCTTGATATCTGACGCGGGCAAGATGCCCACACTACAATATTTAAACATTTAGGTGCGATCGCTCGAACATAAAAATCAAAACACAACTTTAACTCTTAACACTGACAGGAGAACTCAACACAAGAGGCTCTCAATCATCCGGTGTATTTGAATTGTTAGCTTGTGCTGTGGGAGCAAGAGTTTGGTTATCTCGCATCACTCTAAATGAACTACCAGCCCTTACTTCGTTGAAGGACTGGTTTCTGCATCCAGCCCAGCAAGGAGTGATTTTTGACGCTTCTTTTGACCCAGTTGCTGCATGTTGACCGTATTTTTACGGGTACATGAAGTAGAGCCAGAATCATCCACGTCTACGAGGCTAGTTCCTAACCCCGGCAGGTTGTCTGAATATCCACTTTTGGTTTGCTTTTAGTAACTATCGTGCCATTACAGCTAAAGTGTGCGTATAGTTACTCCTAGTAGTATACCACATAGAATTTGTTGGTTCGCTTACATCCCCACCTTTTAGAAGGATGGGGAATTACGCGAGAAGGTTTAATATTTGGCTTTTTCATAAACCACGTCTTGCTTCCTGAATGCCGAAATAATTGCCCCAACCTTCTCATATTTATTAGGATTTACGCACAGCTGTAACAATAAACTCAAGGTGAAAAAAGGGAAGAGTTAATTTGCCTCACCTAAAAACTGCAAATAACCATTGCTTAGTTCCTTCACAGCCAATTGATAAAACTGCTTACCGTGTTCTGGTGTGGCAAGGCTGGGGTCAGATCCCATTCTCCCATCTGGATAAGATTCTCGAAAGTTGGTTGCACCATAAATTGGATATCCCTTACTTACTTCTGGGGATAGGGGTGCTTGCCTAATAATATCTGGATAAACATACTGTGTCACTGCTACTTCACTAGGAGTAGCATGGGAGCCTTCCTTATCGCCATATAATTCTTTGGCTAATTTGTATACAGAAGAACACATAAACCAATTGGCAACTTGACACTTGACTTTAGATGCGTTCAATATCTGTAAATCTTCCAAATATGTATAGGTTTCGGCAAAAGCAGCCTTGAGAGTCGCAATATTACCCCCATGCCCATTAATAAAGTAGAAATGGTTAAAACCAGCTTTAGTTAAAGAAGTCACATAGTCCCGAATTACCTGAATCATGGTACTAGGGCGCAGACTAATAGTACCCGGAAATCCCATATGATGCAGTGCCATACCCACATTAATTGTGGGGGCAACCATAGCTCTCGTCTCGTCCCCTACTTCATGGGCGATGGCTTCTGCACAAATCGCATCAGTACCAATTAACCCCGTTGGACCATGTTGTTCTGTGGAACCTATAGGAATAATAATACCTTGCGATCGCTGTAAATAAGCTTCCACTTCCTGCCAGGTACTTAAATGCAGTAACATTTTTCAATCCACGTCCTTGTCAATTTAATTGGCGGTTTTAAACTTTATATTAATTTATAAATCTTCATAAGGTAGTTACTGGAGCAATTGATATGATGTCCGTTCTAATAACCATAAATGCAGCACTATTATACCATTTTGAGTATACAGTTAGACAAAAAATAATATCAGCATACTCTCAAAATAGATAGGGTGAAATTATAGTATGTATTCCCTTAGGAAACAGCTACAGCACTCGCGCTTAAAACACTATCCGGTAATATGGCTCGGTGCGGAGTGCTTTTAGCATAACGCACCTTACAAGTACCTTCTAGATGACGGTTTCTGAAGTTTCTATTTGTTTTTTGTGAGTATCAATTTGTTCTTGTGTTTTGCGAACAGTAAGTAATACCAACGCCATAACTTCTGGGACTAGCGCAGCAATTGCAGCAAGTTTTAGTGACCAAGTTTCGGCTGTATTAAATAACCCTGCTGCACCACTCAAATGAGCAGATATGATATCGGTAGTGTCAATGACAATGCACGCTAAAAGAAGTGTTTTTATAGTGCTTTTATTTGCAGCAGCTACAAGCGCGGCAATTACAATGTCTCTAATTGCCCAAGCACGGACAACGTAAGGTGTTTGGACGTTTGAGCTTATATGTATTCCTAGTTGCTCCATTAGCCAATGAGGGTCAGCATAACCAATGGCACTGAGACTAAACCGAATAATACACATCAGTCCGATTAAAAAGGCAACATACCAGATTTGACCTCTCATCTAAAAACCTCCGGGAGTGTGGAAACCGTGTGTAAGCGTGACCACGGAGGAAACACGACACGGCTAATTTATTAGGGTGCGACTCTTTTGCTAAGACAGGAACCAGGATTGGTTTAAGGTCTAAAAGCGTTTCTATACCTACAATTTTATTTTGAACTTGATTGATTAGAATTAAGCGATGTTCCGAAGGAACCGCTGCGCGGTAAGCGAAGCTATGCCGTAGGCTTTACGCAAAAAATGAACGGAAAAACCACGTTTCAGCCCTCCTTTCAACCGATGACACAATATAAGCAAAAGATATGTTGTGGTTTTGGAGATTAGAACGAAAATATTTTTAGAATGATTGAAAACTGTATCTCTCACCACACATAAATCCTAGCCTTTATGTCAAAAGCTAAAGCGTCTCACGAAAAGAGTCGCACCCAATTTATTAGCCGTACCCCTTTCGGGGACAGGTAAGTAGAGGAGTAGTACTTACCCATTTCCCTGTATGCTGGGAGGTGCCTCGCTACTCCGGTTAAGTTAGCTGAGTGCTTCGCACACGCTGCGCGAACGACAATGTTAGAGGTCGGTAACTATCCAAACGACACTGGTTTAACCCATACACCTGTTTAACCGTTTGGTTCTAGAGCAAGGGACTAGCTACGCATCCCTTGGTAGGTCTTTAACTCTTGCCTCTAACGTAGTACTCAAGGTACTTAGTCTGGTCAGCTAGGGCTTAGACGATAGTCGCCTGAAGCCCCGTGTCTAGTGACCGGGGTTGCTGACTTTTACTCCTATGGCAAGGATTTTGTTCAAACTTACCTAAAACATATCACAGGAAATAAATCTGCTCCCCTGGAAAAACTGTTCAATTCTGTATGCAGAAACAGAGCTGAAGCATAAAGCATTGCAGAGATCATATTTCTACTCCAACTCCATTCTGAATATTTAAACGTAATGCCAATGATTAATCAAAGGTATAATGCTTTTTCACATCGCTGCTAATTTCCCAGGTACAAGACATTCCAGCAGGAAAAGTGACTAAATCACCTTTACCCATTTTCACTGGCTGTCCCCCTTCTGGGGTAACAGTCACATCTCCTTCCAGAAAATAGCAAGTTTCTTGAGTGTCATAAGTCCAAGGGAATTTCGAGACTTCCTTTTGCCAAATACCCCATTTACTTACTCCCAAACCTTCGAGGCGCTCTGGAGTGGGTTGACGCTCAATTTTGATTTCCATGTAGTTTTTCGGGTAATAGAGTTTAACAGTAGGATTGGATGTCCTCTCCACATCGATCTACTAAATAACACAACGCCCGAAAACGCAAGCCGACTAATTGCTCGTAAAATGGGTTGAGTTTGCACAATGGGGGAATATGAGCGATTTTACGACCAAATAAAACAATATCTCGCTCTAAAGGACACTGGGCGGGAATTAATTTAGCAATTGCTTGAGCTGATTTACGATTCTGAATTTCAATGGAATCTAACCATTGCCGCAGAGGACCCAAAATGTCAATTTTGGGCAGTTTTAATTGTTGTTGCTTATCCGCGAGATTATCTGGTTTTGTAGGATTTAAAACAGGAGAAAAATTAATTGTTTGATATTGTGTGTTGACCATTTTTTATTTACCCTCGTGGCTATATCCGATTGGCTTTTTTTTGTTTGCAATTTATATTGATGCCAAAATTTAGAGTTAATGTTTGAGAATAAAATTTGAATTAAATCAAAATTATTTTATTTACTCTCTATGTCTCTATATATGACATCAACAATTCTTATTAAAGCCCACTCTATCCCGGTAAAATGTCCGGTGGAATACAAAAATGGAAAAAAATATAAAGACTAGTGGAAGTAAAATTTGATTATTGACAATGAAAATCCTCAAAATAGGCTGCCTACAGCAATAACAGGCGGTTGAGAGTTAACTCAATTCATGAGGGGTAAACCCTCATTTTGTATAGGTTTTACTAGTTACAAATTGAGATGACAGTTGATTTTAGATCGTTAATAATCAAATGAAATGTTAATTTAGTTACATTTATTTACAAATAAAGCAATATGTAATCAATGCTGCAAAAAATGTGGCAAATCGAAATTATCTTGCCATGAATTCATATTTTTTTAATTCAATTTATCGATAGTTTGACATTTATAGGACTTACTGCAATCGTTACGAAAATCAGGTGTTTGGGATTGCTTCCTTGCGTCGCAATGACTGTGCTGACCTTGTCCGTGCGTAAGTCCTGATTTAAATGAAAGATATTTTCATAAGTAATCAAGAAATTGTTCTGGTACGAGTCTCAATTTACCGGACTTTACATGATTTATATCTACCCATAATGCAATTTTTTCTCGTTTCCCTTCTTGAAACGTCAATTTTTCTAGTTGATAGAATTTATAATCGACAAAATCACATTTATAAAGTTGAATAATTTCGTGACCTGGTTGACCATTGTAGGTGAATATATTTTCCAAACACCCCAAATATTGAATATTGCTTAACTCAGCTTGAATTTCTTCTTGGAACTCCCTTTGTAGTGCTGTTAAGCTGGTTTCGCCGAATTCCACACCGCCACCCATCGCACGATAAAAATCCGTTTTTTTGACAGGATCGTAACCTTGGGAAAGGAAAATGCGATCGCCATCTGTAATTAATCCCAAAGCAATGAGGCGGATTCGATCTGATTTATGCATTATTACCGTCTTGAAAATAGGGGTTAGGAGCACCCCCACAAGGGGGGAAGTCACGCATTCACGCATTCAAAAGTATTAAAACCCCCTGACTACGAATGAAAGTTGGGAGTTAGGAGATGGGAGTTACGGGTTAGGGAAGAAGGAATTAAAATTTTCATTCTTGGTTGTGAGATTTTCTCGTGGCAGGCTGTCTCGAAAATAAGATAAAGGGGAAAGGGTAAGACCTATTGTCACGTATGTTGGAGTATGCAGTTGGGATTAACTACGAACTAATTGTCGTAAATAAACGAACGATGGTTATCAGTATCTTCAACAGGCCAATCTGGATTTTCGCCACCAATGTAAACTTCTTCAAGGGCGACGTATTCTGAAGATAGCTGTTGTAGGGCATTGATTAAAATATCAAGAGCGATCGCATCAGATGTTCCCACATCCAACCAACAACGTCCCCAGTTACCCTGGTATTCAAAATCACCCATGTTATGCATGAGTGCTAGCAAGCTATTATCATACCCTTGGGAATCGTAATCCATGTAGCTGATATCTAAGCCGGTTTCCTGAACTTGGAGATTTTCGGCATTAAACGCGCCTAATTTGCCCAAATAGAACCAAGAGTCGAATAGTTCTTCTACATATTGTTTTTCCTGTTGGGAAGGAACAGTGGTGAACTTGAGCCAAATCCACAAATCAAATGGGTTAACTTCACGGAAATGTATTTGCATTCCCTTTGTATATTTAAGGTTTACCGGAGAACAAGTTTATTGTAGGGGAGTGTGGGAAGTGTGGGAAGTGATGGGATGATGAAGTAATAAGTAATAAGTAATAAGTAATGTTGATAGTTGACCGTTGACAGTTGACAGTTGACAGTCTTTAATTCATCACTCCTTCCCTCCTTCACTCCTTCCCTCCTTCCCTCCGGGCGGGGAAACCCCGCCCCTACTCCGAACCCCGAACTCCGAACCCCGAACTCCGAACTCCGAACTCCTTCATTGACTGAGATTTTCTCCGGCTCTACGGCGTTCTCGCTGTACTTGCTTTACCACACCAGGAGGTAGTTGGGATTTTTTGGCTAAAGTTTTATCAAAATTAGCGATCGCTTCTTGCATCAATTTTTTGTTTTTATTTTTATTTGCCTTTTCTCGGAGGATTTGAGCTTTGAGATAATATAACTCTGGGTTATCAGCAGTTTTCTTTAATGCTCGGTTGGCATACTCTAGTGCGCGATCGTACTTTTTCATATCTCGATAAGCCAGAGCAATACCCCTATCTACTAAGTATTGAGGAGCAGCATTTTTTTCTAAACGTTGAATGGCTTGTTCTGGATTAGCAAAAGGTAAATTCACAGCCAGCATCAGATCCATATATCCTTTAACTAAATTCAGCTCTGGATCGTCCTTGGCAACTGCTTCTGCCTTGTCTAAACTATCGTATACTTGTCGTAATCTACCCAATGCTTGGGGTGCGCCCTTAACCGTTCCTTGACGCACTAGTATTAATGCACCCTCTAGAAAATGACCAACAGCTGTATATAAATTCCCCCGTAAGGGATCTTGGGCAATCAATTTCTGTGCCGTTTCCAAGGTTTTGCGGCTGTAAGTGCCTAATGTTGCCCAATCTTTACTTGTGTATGCCAAAGCAGCCTGCATAGCATAAGCTAGAGGCTCATCTGCATCCTCAGATATTGCTTGTTTTAAGTAACGTTGGGCTGCTGGATAGTTACCCTGTTTGAATATGGCTTTAAAAGCTTCTTCTGTCGTATTACCTATTTGACGTGTCCTTTGGCTACGGAACGGGTCAGCTGCCAGGGATGGGTTAATCCCAACACTGAGCCAAATTGCTACCAAACAAGCGATGTTAACCATGCTCGCTAATTTCAGAGACACTAGGGGTTGCAGTAATGAAAACTTTTTAATCATTGTTGACCTCAGAAAAAACACTGTAGAAAATGTTTTTTATAAAACTTATAATGCCAAAAAACATAGAAAAATCAATCAGACTTACCCACTGGTTACGTTGGCGTAGCCTGTCCCGGAGGGACTTGAAGTCAGGTGTTTGGGATTGCTACTCTCCGAGAAGCCCTAGCCTGGGGCAAGCCGCCCTGAAAGGGCTAAGAGGCACAGCAGTGGCTGACCACTGCGCGTCTACGGAGGGTGGCAAGGGCTGTAATTACGTTATCCGTGGGTAATTCCTGATCAAAACTATCATTATTGAATGATAATAAAAAACTTGACTATAGTTAATTTTTCTAAGTTCCACCCTATTGGTATCTATTATTTCACAGGTAATTTTGTCACAATAAAAAAAGTATCTTGCTTGGCGAACAATTAATAGTAGTGGTGGTCACCAGGGGAATTGAATTTTAGCTTGGCGATGTTAACTTAGGTAGGAGCCTAGAATACTTTCGGATTTTTGCGATCGCCCTTGTGTTTACTTAATTAGTAAGTTGCTGACTTTTATCTTAGGTAATATTAACGAATGCTTTATCTTAGAGACTTAATTTATCACCCTACAGCTTGTCCCACACCGATTCTCAAATCCATTAATCTGGAATTGCCAACCCAGCAATTAGGTCTGATTATTGGACCAAGTGGTTCTGGTAAAAGTACTTTATTAGAAATTTTATCTGGACTAGCACAACCTACATCAGGCGCTATCTTCTGGCGAGAGCAGCAGTTAGTACCAGAACAACTACAACAGTTGGCTGGATTGGTATTTCAGTTTCCCGAACGGCACTTTTGTGGTACTAGCATTTTAGAGGAATTGCGTTTAGGACATCCGGAGTTAGGGACAGAACGGGTGAAACAAGCTTTAAGTGAGGTAGGTTTAGAGCATTTGTCTTTGAGTACGCCACCCCATGCTTTAAGTGGGGGTCAGCAACGACGTTTAGCTTTAGCAGTCCAGTTAATTCGTCAACCCCATGTATTACTGTTAGATGAGCCGACAGCGGGTTTAGATTGGTCAATTCGTCAGCAATTGGTGAGTTTATTAGCAAAACTTAAAAAAGATTGGACCCTGTTAGTTGTTACCCATGATGCAGGAGATATGCTAGCGATCGCAGACCAATGTTGGACAATCAAGCAAGGCGAACTCGAATCAGTAGATCCCATGACATTGGGTAAAAAAAACCAAGAACCCCTAACAGTAGCTTGAAGGAGTTCGGAGTTCGGAGTTCGGGGTTCGGAGTAGGGGCGGGGTTTCCCCGCCCGGAGTGAAGGAGTGAAGGAGTGAAGGAGTGAAGGAGTGAAGGAGTGAAGGAGTGAAGGAGTGAAGGAGTGAAGGATTGAAGGAGTGAGGAATTAAAGACTGTCAACCGTCAACCGTCAACCGTCAACTGTCAACTATCAACCATCAACCACCAACCACCAACCACCAACCACCAACTAACAACTAACAACTGTCAACTGTCAACTGTCAACTATCAACTATCACACTCCCTGGTAGTGTCAATATGTTGCAAGCCTCATCTCGTGACACCCTAGGGACTGTAGACTGACAACTAGAGAAGTTTTTCCATTTCATGAGATTATGTCAACTACTTCTACCCTCTCCCTGCGCGAACAACAAAATCCTCTAATTCGTCAACTGGCTGATTGTATTGAAGCAGCTTGGCATAAGTATCTCGACTTATCACTATATGATTTGCCCGCAGAATTGGGATACGTTGAAGGGAAGTTAGAAGGAGAGAAACTGACTATTGAAAATCGCTGCTATCAAACACCCCAGTTTCGCAAAATTCACTTGGAATTGGCAAAGGTAGGACCAGTACTGGATATTTTGCATTGCGTTATGTTTCCCCGTCCGGAATATGACTTACCAATGTTTGGCTGCGATTTAGTTGGTGGTAGGGGTCAAATGAGTGCGGCGATTGTTGACCTTTCTCCGGTTAATACTGGATATTTACCCTCATCTTATATCAACTCCCTATCTGCTCTCCAACCCCTCGAATTCTCCCAACCCCGCGCATTACCGGAGTGGGGGGATATTTTTTCGGAGTATTGTACTTTTGTCCGTCCCAGTACTCCAGAGGAAGAAAATTTCTTTCTGCAACGAGTGCAGGAATTTTTAGAAATTCATTGTAGTTTAGCGATCGCTTCTCAACCTGTGTCACCAGAACAAATGCAACAGATTCTTGCAGGACAGCGCAACTACTGCACTAAACAACAAAAAAATGATAAAACTCGTCGCGTACTAGAAAAGGCTTTTGGTACAGATTGGGCAGAACATTATATGAATACTGTTCTATTTGATTTACCCCAAGAAGTATCTCGATAAGCAAGCTGAATTTACACCCAAATCAATGAAGGTGGGTTAAGTATTTACTCATGCTCACCTGAAATTGATTGTGTGGGTTTCTTGATTTATAGCACTACGTGCTAGGGAACTCTTAACAGGGAACTCTTAACAGCAGGCTGTCAAAAGGTTTCAGGATTTAGAAATGTCCGTGCCCCGTCAGGCGTAGTGCTATATATCAAACAATTTAACATGAATTAACTATGATACTAATAACAATTCAAATAATGTTTGCGGCACATACATGATTCGTAAGGGCACGGCATCCACAATCTCTTGGGGTATAAAATTATCTTGCTGGTGCCGTGCCCCTACCCATTTACGAATCTGTCGCATTCTTTTTTTCAGATGGTATAAGTTGCATTCAAAGATATTACCCAGCCATTGTGACGTTCGCTCTTAGCGTTCCCGCAGGGTAGGCAGCAATTTCGTTGACTCGAACTGCGACGATAGAACGCAACTTGCTATGAATATTAAAGTATTAAGATTTTCATGTTTGCTGATTATAATATTAAAAAATACTTGGTTTATATATATCTAAAATCTCCTATTCCATAACTGTCAACAAATATTAATCTTGGGTGATTCTATTACCCTATCTGTAGGCTCTGTTACGTTTTCTGTCAAATTATAAATGTAGAATTTATGTAATTAGAGTTTAATGGAGTTAAATAAAAATCAGAAATATAAAGATGAAGTTGTGGAAAAACTTTCACAAATAGTTTGTGTTTTATAGATATAATCGCAAAATTAGTAGTTTGAGTCAAATATTCAATAGGTTCAGATTTTACTTAAGTTACCCATGAAAGTAATTTTAAACTGACATATTGGTTAAGAGATTGATTACTAGCATAAATATCTACTATCAATCAATTTATTGAGGCTTGCATTGTTTATTTGCTGGGATTGATATTCTACAACAAATATAGCGGTAGCCATAAGGATCAGAACATATTTAATGGCTGAAATCATGGAATATCAAGAATAAACCTGCTGCTATAGTTCTCAGCTGTTATTGCCAATACACATAATTATAATCATGGCTTAACACTCTATGGCATCACTTCAAACAGCCAGGTGTATTTCATACCATTAATTAATAATTATGAATTAATAATTATTAATTCATAATTAATGATGCAAGCCCCTAAATTGATTTATGGATAAATTTTCAACTTTGCTTGGTTCAAGCCTCCGGATTCATCGGTGGGTACGAACCCATGAATTATGAATTATGAATTACCAATTATTTTGACTCAAGGTTATGGATGACTATTTTATATACCTTAATGATATTTTCCGTGGTTAGTTTATCGGGTTCTGGCTGAGGGCAAACAAGCGTTTTTGACTAAATGTAACTGCGCCGCAGAAGTTTTTTACCTGGCGAAAAATTATAAATAAACGGGCAAAATCATATGTCAAGGGTGAGCGAACAGCCACAGTTAACAGAGCAGTCACCAGAGAAACCAGAGAAACGAAAGGTTTTATGGGGTCTTGCCATAGTCATACCAGTAGCGATCGCATTTGGAGCATTAACTTTAGCGAGGATGGAGCAGCTAAGGCAGTTGAATCAACCTGCTGCTAATAAACCGGTTACTAATAGTGTCAACGCCATAGGACGTTTGGAGCCAAGGGGTGCAGTGATTAAGTTATCGGCTCCCACTAGTGGATTGCAAGCTTCATCTCGGGTAGATCAAATTTTAGTCAAAGAGGGACAAAGGGTACGGCAAGGTGAAGTCATTGCCATTCTCGATAATCATGGCAGTAACCAAGCTGTAGTGGAAGAGGCAAAAGCTAAACTCCAAGAAGCACGTGCCAATTTAGCAAATGTGAAAGCTGTCTCACCTAGAGATTTACAAGCTCAAACGGCTGTACTTGCTCGTTTAAAGGCTCAATTAGCTGGGGAAATGCAGGCTCAACAGGCGGGAATTGCTCGTTTAGGATCTCAGTTAAGTGCAGAAAAAGTTGCCCAACAAGCATTGGTAAGACGTTTAGAAGCAGAATTGCGAGGACAAAAAAATGCTTTTAGAGCCACCGTGGCAAAAATACGGGCAGAACAACGTAATACTCGCATTGACTTACGCCGGTATGAGATATTGTATCAAGAAGGAGCTGTTTCCCAGCAAGAACGCGATCGCAGACTATTACAGGCGGAACAAGCCACTCAACAATTAAGAGAAAGTCAAGCTACCCGCAACCAGACTATTGCTATTTTAAGGCAGCAAATTAAGGAAGCTCAAGCAAACCGAACTAAAGTTATTGCCACTTTAAGACAACAGATTAAAGAAGCTCAAGCCAGTCGCAATCAAACCATAACGACTTTACAAAGGCAAATTCAGGAACAACAAGCCAGATTTAACAGAATTAGAGATACCCGTCCCAGTACTTTCCAAATGGCACAAGCTCAATTGAATAATGCGGTGGCGAATACTAAAAAAGCGGAAGCAGAACTACGTTTAAGCTATGTTGTCGCACCCATTGCCGGGGAAATCCTTAAAATTCATACCAAAGCCGGGGAAACCATGGGACCTAATGGTATTGCCGAAATTGGACGCACGGATCAAATGATTGTGGTAGCGGAGGTTCCTGAAGACAGTATTAGTAAGGTGCGTTTGGGTCAACCAGCCACAATTACCAGTGAGAATGGTGCATTTCGCGGAGAATTACAAGGAACTGTGACTGAAATCGGCAGAAAAATTGGCAAAAAAAATGTATTCAATAACGATCCTGCGGCGGATGTGGATGCCAGAGTTGTAGAAGTGAAGATTTCTTTACCTCCCCAAGATAGCGATCGCGTTGCAGGCTTAACTGATGCGAAAGTTTTAGTACAAATTTTCATCTAATTTTTCGGCTTTGATAATTACTCATTCATAATCAGGAAATTTGGTAAATGTTTGGCAAAAAAATACCTTTGGCATGGCTACAAATAAAACGTGAAAAAACTCGTCTAGCAGTAGCTCTAGCAGGTATTGCTTTTGCTGATATTTTAATGTTTATGCAATTGGGTTTTCGAGATTCACTGTATTACAGTAATGTCCGTTTTCATAATAGCTTAAATGGTGAAATTGTTTTAATTCATTCTAAATCTAGTGCTTTACTATCAATGCAAAGATTTTCTCAACGGAGGTTATATAAAGCGAGAAATTTAAAAGCAGTTGAGGCTGTATATCCTATATATTTGGATTATACAAATTGGAAAAATCCTATCAATGGCATTCCTCGTAATTTATTAGTCATTGGCATTAATCCCCAAAATCAAATTTTAAATTTACCAGGTCTTCAAGAAAATTTAAAGAAAACTAACTTACCAAATGTAGTTTTATATGACCGTTCTTCTCGTCAAGAATATGGTCCCATTGCAGCTAAATTTGAACAAGGTAATTTGGTGACGGCTGAGGTGAGAAGAAGATTGATGAAAGTCGGAGGATTATTTAAACTTGGTGCATCCTTTGGTGCAGACGGTAATTTAATTACTAGTGATGTTAATTTTTTGCGAATCTTCAATAATCGCCAACGAGGTTTAATTGATATTGGTTTGATTAAATTAAAACCAGGTGCAGATGCTAAATTAGTTGCCCGACAATTAAAAAAATATTTATCCAAATTCAAAGATGTCAAAGTTTTAACTAAGCAAGAATATATTGATTTTGAGAGAAATTTTTGGGCAAGTAGTACAGCTATTGGTTTTATTTTTACTTTGGGTACAATCATGGGCTTTATTGTAGGTACGGTGATTGTATACCAAATTCTGTATACAGAAGTAGCAGATCATTTAGTTGAGTATGCTACTCTCAAAGCCATAGGCTATACACAAAAATATTTATTGGTCGTCATTTTACAAGAAGCTCTAATTTTAGCTTTATTAGGATATATACCGGGAGTTATCTTTAGCTTATTTTTGTATGAAAGTGCAAAAACTGCAACACTTCTACCTGTATTTATGAGTTTGAGCCGTGCTTTGATGGTATTAATATTGACGATTATTATGTGTTTTGTTTCTGGCTCCATAGCCGTCCGTAAATTACGCTATGCTGACCCAGCAGATATATTTTAAAAGAATTTAGAATTTAGAATTTTTTATGAATAAAAATCCAGAATAGAGATATCATTAATTATAGGCAATCATCTCTGAAATATAATATTTTGATGACACAAGAACCTGTAGTTTCAGTTAAGAATCTCAACCATTACTATGGTAAAGGTTCTCTCAAAAGACAAATTTTATTTGACATTAATCTGGAAATTAATCCTGGAGAAATTGTCATTATGACAGGACCATCAGGTTCAGGTAAAACAACTTTATTGAGCTTGATTGGTGGTTTGCGTTCTGTACAGCAAGGAAGTTTGAAATTCTCAGGGAGAGAATTCTTTGGAGCTAGCCAAACAGAACTAGTACAAATTCGGCGGAATATTGGTTTTATCTTCCAAGCTCACAACCTGCTGGGTTTTTTAAGTGCTAGACAAAACGTACAAATGGCAGTGGAATTAGAAGATAATATTTCTCAGATCGATGCTATTGCTAAATCAAAAGCCATACTTGAAGCTGTGGGCTTGGGAGAATATGTTGATTTTTACCCCGATAATCTTTCTGGGGGACAAAAACAAAGAATAGCGATCGCTCGCGCTCTTGTCAATCATCCATCACTAGTGCTAGCAGACGAACCCACAGCAGCATTGGATAAACAATCAGGACGGGATGTAGTGGAACTGATGCAGCAACTGGCTAAAGAGCAAGGAACCTCAATTCTATTGGTGACTCACGACAATAGAATTTTGGATATTGCCGATCGCATTGTAGATATGGAAGATGGTTGTTTAGCCCGCGATTCCCACAAGGGAAAGGTCGGCTATGAATCTGGGGCTAAAACTAATCACTCATATTCTTTCTGAAACACTAGTACCGCTACCTTAGAAGTCACCCTGACTTTTCACGGGTTGGGTAATTTTGCTCTGTCCACCCTAACTTTACTCTACATTTTTGACTGAAATAATACCTTCACCGCACCACTGAACCAGCAACCATCTATTAGAATCCTGATCCAATGCTGGTAAAATACGGAAGTTGAAAACCTCTTGCCATGCTTCCACCCCATACTGAGAGACAAAATCAGCTTCTAGTTCTTTAAACCGTTCCCAAGCGCGATCGCCGATAGCTGTAAATATGGGAACGATTGTGGTAATTGGGATTTGAGCAGATGTGGTAGTCATTGCGGGTAATCCTCAAAAATGCAAATAAAAGGCATGGGTGGCTTTTTGGTATTGATGATTTTAACTAATTTTTTTCCTTTGCTTTTGGCAAGGGCAAAGCAGGCTAATTCTGTTTCTGCGGCGGACCACTCCCTTGGATCTGTTATTAGCCCCACCTAATTGTATTCAGTTGGCAATCGTCCTTTGGACGGGCGCGGAGTGCCATCGCACTTTTATTAATAATATAGGTTTTTTTTTAATCTGGTGACTCAACAATTATATTTTGATATTTTTGTTTTTCCACATAAATAATGTATGAGCAGGAAAATTTAATTATTAATTGTTTGTAGCTATATTTTTTATACATAGGTACTAGTTGCACCCTTTAAATAGATTTTATCTCCTAGATGTACGCATTTTTTTAGTTGCAAAGTCATTACTTGCTTTACGGTTAGTACGAAAAGTAACATTCACCCCTTCGTTACTTTGTTCCAAAACTAATAACGGTGTAGGTTTAGCTTTTTGATCCCAATGTATATAAACAATTCTACCTTGAATTGTAGGTTGCCAAGTATCCCGTTCTTCCTCAGGGCTGAGGTAAGTTTCAACACAATCGATAATTTGACTAATAGTTGCAGAAGTGGCTTGTGTTGGTAACTTCATTAACTTCACTTGGATACGAAATAGTACTCTTTTGCTAACATTAGGAGGAGAACCTGTTTCATGTTCAACATCAAAAATTGCATTTATTTTGCGTCCAGAATTATTAGCAATGCCAACTACACCTGGTTGAGATTGGCTAGCACGCAATACTTGAGAAATTTGTTCCTTAAGTTTAATTTTAATTTGATTGACGATTCCAAAATGAAATACCTCTTCACTCATTCGCATTCGCAAATAATCGAGATTGAATTCCCGCGAGTGAATTAAGTCAGGATTAGTTTCCATTTTCCGAATGGTTTCTAAGGCTAACTTAAATTTTTTCTCTAGTTCCTTGGCCTTAAATTTTTCAAATTTTATTTGTTTGTTCAGCTTTTTAAATTGAATTTTACCATATACAATTAAAGCAATAATTATGATTGTAAATATTCCAGAAGCCCCAACCATAATCTGAGGTATAAAATTATTGCTAGCAGGAACTTCCTGGGAAGCCTTATTTGTATTGTTTGGTGTTTTTGGTTTAGATTGAGCAATAAAAATTGTATTAGACACGGCTAGCATCCTTAAATATCAAACTCTAATGTATAGGATGCCCAAATTTGAGGTTTTATCTAACTGTATCGTCGGTATTTTTTGCAGTTTTCCAGCTCACATCCACTATGCCAGCATTTTAAGTTTTTTAAACAGGAGCGATGCTCCCAGAGGGAACCGCCCAAAGGGCGAACGCACAGAACCAAAAATAAGAGATAATATTTAATGCTGATCTTGGTAAACCCATGCAAGATTAAGGAAACTTGTGGGGCATGGTTCGTGATTTATGGATAAAAGCGATCGCCGTCAGGCGGTTCCTTTGGAACATCGCTGTAGTGGTCATTCAATGTAGGAACACCAGACCAGGAATCCTACAAAACATGGCTTTCATGGGATGTTCGATCATAATATTGTGGTCAAACTCCGTCTGTGCCCAGATTCAGCGGGATAATACATTGGGTAATGCAGCTTCAACAGTTACCCCCAATGTTAATATTAAAGGTTTGCCTGCTGACAGAATTGATGGTGGTGCAAGGCGGGGAGCAAATTTATTTCACAGTTTCTCGGAATTTAATGTCAGAGATGCCCAAAGGGTTTATTTTGCTAATCCTACAGGGGTTGAGAATATTCTCACGCGAGTTACGGGGGGGAAAGTTTCTAATATTCTCGGCACTTTGGGGGTAGATGGAGGCGCGAATTTATTTTTGGTGAATCCGTCGGGGATTTTGTTTGGGGAAAATGCACGGTTGGATGTGGGGGGTTCCTTTGTAGGGAGTACAGCCAATGGGATTCAGTTTGGCGATCGCAATTTTTTCAGTGCCACAAATCCTGAGGTTCCTTCCCCATTACTCACAGTTAACCCTTCTGCATTGTTTTTTAATCAAGTTCGGGCAGGAAGAATTGAAAACCGTTCCATTGCACCAGCAGGAGATAATTTATTGGGCTTAAGAGTACCAGATGGACGCAGCTTGTTACTGGTGGGTGGCAACATCCTGATGGATGGAGGTAGATTAAATTCTCTCAATGGTCAAGTAGAATTGGCGGGGATAGCAGGTGATGGGATAGTAGGACTAAATTTTGATGCCAATAACCTCAGTTTAAATATTCCTGATGGTGTTGCTAGAGATGATATATTACTCACCAATCGCTCCAGGATTGATGTGCGCGGGGTTGGGACAGGTTCTATTACTTTTAACACCCGAAATTTAAAAATTGACAAAGGAAGTTTTTTGTATGCAGGGATCAATTCAAATTTAGGCAGCCTTGATACTCAAGGGAAAGATATTAAACTTAATACCCAGGGAGCGATCGCAATTGATAATGGTAGTGTTATTTTCAATTCAGTGTTCTTTGGAGCAGTGGGCAATGCGGGTCAGATTTTGATCGAGGCAAAAGGACCTGTTTCTATTTTTGGTGATAGCGTAGTCTTTAACTATATATCTCCTGCGGCAATTGGTACAGTAGGTGGAATTGTACTGCAAGCTGAATCCTTCTCCTTGACTGAGGGTTCTAACCTGATAACTTCTACTAGGGGTCAAGGCAATGCAGGTAATATGACAATTGATGTTAGAGGCTCTGTTTCCTTTGATGGAATCGGTGACAGTGGATTTGCCAGTGGCTTGTTTGCTACCGTATTTCCCAGTGGAGTTGGTAGAGGAGGGGATATAAAAATTACCGCTGGTTCCCTCTCCATAACCGATGGAGCGCGTATCCAGAATAAAAGTGAAGGACTGGGAAACACAGGCAATGTCAACCTGGAAATTAGCGATCGCATATTTTTGGACGGAGAAGATAAAAATCCCAATCCAGCAGTCGAACATTTAACTGGTATTTTCACCACTGTACAAACCAACACCGTCCAGAAAGGGGGAGATATTAAAATCAAAACTGGCTCCCTGACTATATTCAACGGTGCTCAACTAACTGCCAACACCTTTGGACGGGGAGATTCAGGTAATGTGACCATTGAAGCCCGCGATCGCATATTTTTCGATGGGTTTAAAGCGAGTGCTGGTATAAGTACAGGTGCATTCACCGTAGTTGGTAGGGATTCTAGAGGAAATGTAGGCGAGGGAAAGGGGGGTGACATTCGCATATTTGCAGATTCCCTCGCTCTAGGTAATGGTGCTGTAATCGCTGCGGCTACCCTGGGAAAAGGTGATGCGGGAAAGGTAACGATTGTTACGCAAGATGGGGTTTCCTTAGATGGTATAGGCAGAAATGGATTTCTAACTGAAATATTAACTTCCGTAGAACCGGGAGCAATTGGCAGTGCCAATGATATTGATATTACAACCAATTCATTCAGCCTCACCAATGGTGGGCAACTCCGCACCACCACATCTGGTGAGTTGGATGCAGGTAATATCAGGCTGAAAGTTCAAGACAACATTACCCTATCTGGTTCGGATACTGGAATATTTGCCAATACGACTCTCGGCTCCACTGGCAAAGGCGGCAGTATCTTCATTGAACCCCAAACCGTAACTATCCGAGATGGGGCGAAAATTGCTGTAGATAGTCAAGGTACAGGTATTGGCGGTAATATCCAACTATTTTCAGGCTTTCTTACCCTGGATAATGGAATCATCTCTGCCCAAACCCTTAGCAATACGGGTGGTAATATTAACCTGGGATTGAATAATTTATTACTACTAAGAAACGGTAGTCAAATCTCTACCACTGCTGGCAGCGATCGCTTTGGTGGTGATGGCGGTAACATTACTATTAATAGTCCCTTCATTGTTGCCTTCCCCCAAGAAAATAGTGATATTACTGCTAATGCTTTTAGGGGTAGAGGTGGTAAAATTGACATTATTACTAACGGTATTTTCGGTATTCAGCCACGACCAAGTCTTACAGAATTGAGCGATATTACCGCTAGTTCTGAATTGGGAGTTAGTGGTGAGGTGTCTATCAATACACCAAACGTAGATCCTGCGCGGGGATTATCAGAATTACCAGAAAATATAGTTGATGCTGCGGGACTAATTAACCAGAACCTGTGTACTGCTGCACGTCAAGGTAGTGAATTTATTGTGACGGGGCGGGGTGGTTTACCTGTTTCCCCCACAGAACTGCTCAATCCTCACGCTACTTGGGAAGATTGGAACATGGGGGTACAACAGGAACAATCTCAACCAAAACCAGGGAAACCAAGCAATCAATTACAACCAAAAAGTCAATCATCCCCACCAATTATAGAAACGCGAGGTTGGATATTAGATGGCCAGGGTAATGTGATGCTGACAGCGAAACCAGTTACAGTTACTCGGCAAGGTACTTGGTTACATCCTCTAGATTGTCAGCGGTTGCAGGGGGAGTAATAAGTATTTTGGCTCTCCCACACATTTTTTCGTTCACCCGGTGAGGGAAAATTCATGAAGTATAGCCCTACGGTTTTAGTTGTAGGTTGGGTTGAGGGACGAAACCCAACAAAAGTTTTATTGCTCATATCTTGCACCTATCCGTATAAAACACGAAAAGCTTAAAAGCGGCACAATAAAGCTACATTATTTTACTTGGTTTTTATCGATAAATTAAGGTTTTATCCTTAATACTGAGTGATGAAAATACATCAATTTTTATTGGTGCAAAATGTGAGATTGTGTTGGGTTTCACTTCGTTCTACCCAACCTACATTTAATTTTCACGCCTATATTTAAGTAAAATAATATTCTAGGTGCGGGTATCATCAGAAATGAAAAAACAATCTGCCACCATAGCTCGTGATGCCATCTGTAGTAGAGCGATTCGTATATCGATGATTGTTTCGCTTCATAGTTTGGTAGG
>JAAUYI010019259.1_pt1 | contig 33821 bp, 33 predicted proteins | sample 7278041 | NCBI WGS metagenome assembly JAAUYI01 (sample SAMN14350216, study PRJNA611818) | marine sediment metagenome | isolation source: surface marine sediment (0.6m) | place: French Polynesia: Moorea | collected 2018-08
GTGGCAGACACTCTTATCAGCAAGCATACTGCTGAATCAACGCTGTTGGCAGCGTTATATCATGATATTGGCAGATTTTGCCAATATCGAAAATATAAGACCTTTAACGATCGTAAATCCGTCAATCACGGGCATCTGGGCGTCAAGGTGTTGAAGAAAGGCCGGGCCCACCATCTCATTCCCGACAGTCACCGCCGAGATATCCTTTCGGCCATCGCTCTACACAATAGAAATGCCATCCCGTCCCATATTGCCGAGCCTTTGCGGACCATTTGTGACATCGTTCGAGACAGTGACAAAATAGATATTTTCAGGGTAATGCTGAATCATTTTTCCAGTGAGTCTAACGATTCCACCGTCGCTCTGGAGGCTATCCCGCACCCCACCCAATACACCCAACAAATTTTTGAAAATGTTTGGCAGGGTAGGCCTTGTCTCTATTCAGACATTCATTGGACCAATGACTTCAAACTTATCCTGGTCAGTTGGACCTATCAGTTGAATTTTCCAATATCTTATCGACTTTTCTATGATTCCGGACTCTTTGATCAACTCTTTGCGCTACTTCCCCAGTCAAAAGAGTTTTGGGATCTCAAGGAGAAACTGATTAGGTTTATTACTCGAAGGAAGGAAGCGGTCGCTACAGGAACAGTTGCACGTTGCAACTGAAATGGCTTACCGAGTGTTTGATCAACCTCTCTTTTTGATATGCCATTTCTTTTGTGGTGTAAAATCGATGCATTCAAGCTCTTTGAAACCAGAATTACCGTCTGAAATCACGACAAGATCAGCAACTTGTAAGCGGGCCTGGGCACGCGCTTTTACTGGTACGTCCTCTTTGGTGACGATAATTTGCAGACCCGCTTTGAGGTGTTCACCCAAGGCGTTGGATTCGCAGACGACAATTGCATCCTGGGGTAGCTTATTTCTAAATTCTTGGTAACCTGAAAGGATGCCATCATCTTCGGAGCGAAGATAAAAGACGCGGTGTGCGCCGGCCCGCAGCATTCTTGAGGTATCCTTGCTGGTATCCAGCCGAGTCTCTTCGACCACCTGCCGAGTTACCATATCATCTGAGTGATCGCCATGATAGATACCTTCGTCCGGAAAGATTGCCGAGACCTTCAAGCCATAGACGGAGAAGTCGTGGCTGATCTTCTCAATTAAGCGGCAAACAAATTCTGTTTTACCGACATTTCGGGTTGTGCCGCCGACAATGAGAAGCTGATTATCAGTAAGCATGGGCTAGATAAGGTGAAAACATTGAGGGAATGTGATCTCGGTTTGGTATGCCATAGTCCTCACTGCTTTATCTCTTTTCACCAGCCACGACAAGTATTTTCAGAAACGAAAGGTATTTTCCCGTTGCCATGAAGACATTAGATGTGCTGGATGAGGTGGCCTCGCGCCATCAAAATGCTTACTTTTCCAAGTGATTGTGAAATACGGGAAAAGGTTAAGGAGTCTCTATGTATATTTTGAAAACGTTAATCATGCTGGCTATCGTTTCATGGTCTTTTGTGTCGGTATCCGCTGCCTCAGAAGAAGAGTTGATTACGCAAAATCTGCAGGATGGTAATCATTTCATCATTCTCCGTCATGCCCTGGCGCCTGGGACGGGAGATCCTAGCAACTTCAATCTCACTGATTGTACGACCCAGCGCAATCTTTCCGCAGAAGGACGGGACCAGGCTGAAAGAATTGGTGCCTTTCTCCAATCGCACGGCATTGACGATGCCCGGGTCTTTACCAGCCAGTGGTGCCGTTGTCTCGATACCGCCAAGCTGCTGGGGTTTGGAGAGGTGAACGAATTGCCTGCGCTGAACTCCTTTTTCAGAGATTTTGAGAAGGAAGAGTCCCAGACACGCGAGTTACGAGATTGGCTCGGTGAACAGGACATTGGAGCAGCACCATTGGTACTGGTCAGCCATCAGGTAAATATCACTGCACTTACCGGTGTTTTCCCTCAATCTGGAGAAATGGTTGTGGTCGAGAGAAAAGAAGACGGTCAGCTTCAGGTCGCCGGTACCATTGTCATCAGATGACCATCGTTCTTATCAGGCCAGTAGCGGTTAAGGAGTGAGAAGCAGGAGGCTAGAGTATCTATATGCGCCAGATATATTCCGCTGAGCATCCAACCGAAGCCCACATGGTCAAGGGTATACTTGAAACAAATGGGATTGAGTGTGAGGTGAGAGGGGATACACTTTTTGGGGCTCGGGGGGAGCTGCCGCTCACCATAGAGACGGCACCCTCCGTATGGGTCGTTGATGAAAGAAGATACGAGGATGCCCGTCGTATTATTCAGCAATATGAAGCGGCAAACGCTGGTGAACTTGCTGCCAAGGAAAAGTGGAACTGCTCAGCCTGTGGTGAGATACTTGAGAGCCAATTCACCCATTGCTGGCAATGTGGAAAAGCTCGTTAGCTTTTACCGACCATCGAAGCGGAAGGTTATTTGCCACGGTGAGATATATAAAGAAACGGGCAGCATCGAGTCTGCCCGCGTCTTTACGCCTGTTAACAGCTGAACAAACAACACATTTTGGTTAGGTCCCATCCTAAAACTGCCCTTGTGGATGATATCTTCGTTATGCCCAAAATTTTATCCTCCGGTAAGCGAGCGGAGCGAGACTCCGAGATATCCACTATATGCACCCCAAGGGCACTTCTTTTAGGACGCCTGCGGTAAAATTTTTCGCATGCCTTGATCTCAACCAAAATGCATAGTTCTCGGATGTAAACTAGTTAGTAGCTGTCTGAGTCATGCGGGTCGAATTCCGCATTTTCCACCCACCATTCCGGGCGGCGCACCATGTCGAGCAAATTCTTGGTGGTATGCAGATGATAACTTTCCTGACGCATGAGCACTTCAAAAAGCTTCTTGTCGGCTGGATCGTCTGATTCCTCGAATTTTTCTTTGTAGAATTTTAGCCCGCGCTGTTCAATTTCCACTGCTTTCTCATAGTCATCGACAGCATCGACGCTGATATCGGTTATGGAACTGTCCTGTTTCATTTCGTCGAAGACAGTTTTTATGTCCAGTGCAGAGCCTTTTGCCGGCTCCACAGCCATTTTCTTCTGCAACTGCTCAATAGCAACACGATGGCGTACTTCATCTTCTGCCAACATCAGCAAAACTTTTTTTACTCCCTCGGCCGGAGCATTTTCTGCCATCTTGCGATAAAGTGCCTCGGCATCTTTCTCCATTTGAATAGAAAACTCAAAATTGTCCATGTATCCCTCCTGTTTAAGTGGTGTGAACTGTTTGAAGCACTCAATGTATTAACTTTTATTGATCGAAACAAGATAATTCCGAGGGACAACGTAATATTAACTTGATCAATACCATCTGCTTATGGAACTGTCGCTGAAGTAGAGTCTTTGCCCGAACCTGGTTAACATTTCAGGGAAACTTGAAAATGAGAATATTGCACAAAACGATTATTGTTTTTACTGTGCAACCAGCAGATGCTGCAATTACCATGTGAAATCTCGGTGGTAAACCGATATTACGCAGAAAATGAGGATACGATGGAGATTGATCATGCTTGACATATCCAAAGAGGCTATTCAACAGCTTAAGGAATTCAAGGGAAGAAGGGCACCAGAGAGTTGGGTGCGCATTGGGATTGTTTCCGGCAGTTCCAGCGGCCCTTCACTCGGGGTTCTGGTGGATGATAAACTCGATACGGACACCGTATACAATTTCGATGATCTTGAGGTAATTATCGATACCGCTTTAATACAATATTGCCAGAAGATTACGGTGGAGTATGTCCAGCAGGACTCAGCCGCCTGCGGTAGCGGTGGATTTCAAATAATTTCCGAGCAGAGTATTTAATCGCGGTTTTTCTGCATGAAGCGGCTCCTGCTGGCTATCTGGTAATATAGCAGGGGCGTCAGTGATAGCTTCAGTCCTTCATAACGCTGCCATCAACCGCTGGCATCAAACTGAGACTGCGCAGGTCATAGCCACTGGGCAGCTGGAACAGGCGCAGACCGAACTCCGGTGCAGCAGCGAGTAGATGGTCAAAAATGTCGGCCTGAATTGCCTCGTAATTTGCCCACTTCTGATCCTTCGAGAAGACATAGACTTCAATGGGCAGGCCGTGATCTGTGGGAGGGAGCTGCCTGACCAGAAAGGTCATATCTGGGTTGATATTTGCATTTTTTTTCAAATAGGCAACAATATATGCCCTGAAAACACCTACATTTGTTTGCCTCCGTCCACTCAGCGGTGTCGAAGCCTTTGGGAAATGAGTCGCATTATAGGCCTCTATTTCTTTTTCTTTGTTCTCAAGATATTCTTTGAGTATTTCAATCTCTTTACATCTGCTGAGCATCTCCTCATCGCAAAACCGGATGGAATGCAGGTCAATGAGTAAAGGCCGTTTTATTCTTCTGCCCTGTGATTCCTGCATGCCGCGCCAGTTTTTAAATGACGATGAAACCATGGCGTAAGTGGGAATGGTGGTAATAGTTTTGTCAAAGTTCTGTACTTTGACGGTGTGGATTGAAATGGAAATGACATCTCCGTCAGCCCCATACTGAGGCATTTCTATCCAGTCACCGACCCTCACCAGGTCAAGCGCACCGATTTGCAGGGATGCGACGAAGCCAAGGATGGTATCTTTGAATATCAGCAGAATAACGGCGGTCAGACCACCAAGAATAGAGAGCACACCCCATGGTGAGCGTCCAGTGAAAATTGAAATGATAAAAATGGCTCCCAGTACATAGCTGACGATCTTGAGACCATCCACGTAGCCCTGCAACATGGATCGTTTAGTTTTGCGAGTGAGACTCTCAATGCCCAGCATCGAAGACAGCAAAGAGCTGGCACTCAGTACAGCAACGATGACAAAACAGGACATGATCAGGCGTTGAGCTAACAAATGCGCTGCTCCACTTTGGTCAAGCATCGAATCAATGGCGTTTGAAAATATTGCCAGAGGGACAAACCAGCTAATCCGGATGAAGAAATTATTATGCACCAGCGGTGCACCCCATTGATATTTTTTCTCAATCCAACGAATGATAAAGGCCACAATCGTTTTTCGTAGCGCAGCAGTCGCGATTACGGCAAAGAATGAGACAAACAGAAAAAAGATGAAAAGGGTGACAATTTCGGCCATGCCGGCAGGAATACCATATTGGCTGATCTGTTCATTAAGCCAATCTAATGTCATTATTGGACTCTCCGATTTTATGGTGAACTCTTACGTCGATAAGTAACTTGCTCCTTGCTGTATTAGCAGGATGTTGGAGAAATAAAGGGGATAAATGACACCCTTTGACATGGTTTGCTTTGATACTCTATTTCCATGGCAACCGGCAATGCCGTCTGTTTCTTTGAGACATTGCTTAGCAAGAGTGATCACTTGTGCTTTATTTTTTTCGAGGATACAATATTTTCTGATGAAAGTCAGGATATTGCTTTTGTTTGCGGCCAATTTCCTGTTTTCCTCAGCGAATCTGTACCGAGAATGTTGTGTTGATTATTATTTAATGCAACTCCAGGTCTTTGCAATCACTGGGTACTGATGGTGTGGGATGGTGAAAAAATCTTTACATATCTTATATTATTATGAGTGTTTCTAAGTAAGTGGCTAAGCATATTCATGGGCAGTTAATTGTCCATGCAGAAGGATGTATGAAAAAAGAAAATAGAGAAAATAACGAATTCACCATAGTTTCTGCACTTAACCAGATCGAGCTTTTTTCAACGCAGCTTGCCTCGACGACCGAACTGGAGGGAGTGTATACCCTTACGACATCTCTCACCCGGGAAATATTACACCTGGATTATTCGACCCTGCTTCTTCTTGAAGATAAGGAAGAGCAGAAACTCCTGTTAAAGGCAACCGATGGTTTCTCCCAAGAGATGGTTAATACCTTTGTTTTGCACGAAGGGCAGGGTCTCCCCAGTCTGGCTCTTGAGAATGGACAGGTTGAAACGGTCGTGGATTTTCACCTGGAAGATCGATTTGAAGTGACCTCGTTGATGGGAGAGCTCGACATTCGCTCAGCTATAGCCGCTCCGATGATGATTGCCAATAGGATCTTCGGTGTTCTCATCGGCCACAGCCTCCAAAAACGCAAATTCAGCACCGAAGAGCAGCAGATCTACCAAGTGCTGGCCAATCATGCAGCCATTGCCATTGCCAATGCCAGTCTTATAGATTCGTTGTACATGTCGGAACAAACACGAATAAGAAAAATTGAAGAACTGGAACAGGAAAAAGAAAAAAATGTTGCACTGACCAATGAGTTTGAGTCGATATTCTCCACCATTGTCTCTGGGGTTATATTAATGCGCAAAGGCCGTTATCTGGCTCGTTGCAATGATAAACTTGCCGAAATATTCGGCTATGAATCAGCCCAGTCGATGCATGGTATGAGCACGCTGGAGCTTCATCTTTCAGAAGAGAAATATAGAGAATTTGGTAGAAAGTATTACGCTAAACTCACTGTTGGGCAGGTGGTTCAAACGGAATATACTCTAAAAAGAAAAGATGGCAGTCCGATTCTCTGTCGTCTTTCAGGTAGGGCTGTCGATCAATCGGAACCGCCTGACCTGGACAAGGGGTTCGTCTGGCTGGTTGATGATATAACCAGAAGCAATACACTGGAGAAGGAAATTCTGCAGGCCAGAAAGCTGGAGTCAATAGGTATAATGGCCGGAGGCATCGGTCATGACTTCAATAATATCCTTTCAGCAATCATGGGTAATCTGAGCCTGGCCAAACGGTTTCTCGAGCAGGATCACCCTCTTCAAGAGATGCTTGACTCTGCGGAAGAAGCGGCAAACAGGGCCAAGGATCTTACGGCCAAGCTTCTGCTTTTTACCAGACGCGAGGGGCGGAGCGTAGGCAAGATCTGGCTGCAGGAATTGTTTGCCGAATACAAATTTGAGCAGATGCTGGGTGAAAAAACAACCTTGCAGCTTGATTTTCAGGATGGATTGGCAGCCGTGAAGATTATGCCGGATCATCTCAAGGCAATCATTCAGAATCTGCTGGTCAACGCCGATAGCAGTACGGAGGGTGGTGGTAGAATAATCGTTTCCGGAGAAAATATTGAAATTCCAGATGATGAGGTTCCCGGACTCTCCGGTGGTAACTATATCAAGATTGAGGTTGCCGATAACGGCAGTGGTATAGATACAGACATCCTGGAAAATATTTTCGATCCTTACTTCACCACCAAGACCAGGAGCAGCAGTTGGGGCAGCGGCCTGGGTTTAGCCATTGTCCATTCCATTGTCAAAAAGAATCACGGCTCAATAAGTGTTCGTTCGGATAAGCAGGAGGGAACCGTCTTTACCCTTCTTCTGCCGGCAGCAGGTGAGAGATTTGACAAGGTTGCTAGTTAAAATGGGACTAAGACAGAAAAGACTGCTTTATAGGTGAAAGAAAGATTTGCACAAAGTCTATGGTTTTGACAGAGTAGATAAGCTTTCCCAAACTGGCTTTTCGTGATATTGGTCATGATCTCTGCATCGGTTCCAGATGTTAATAAACGCTTTAAATATTAAATAATTTTCCCAAAGCCTCGGTAAAATATACCCTCCCCAAAGTAGCCCAGCTGAATAACCTCATCTAGCCGTCATAGATAATGGGTCTACCTATAGAAAAAACAGTATAATCTGCTGCGAAAACGTAACAATATCGATAGGAATCTCGCCAAGGCGAGACTTTTTAAACCATGAAGATGAAAGATTGGGGAGACGAGAAAAAAGTGGTAGTATGTGTTGCATAATAATAGGTAAAAATGGTCAATAAGGACCTCACAGGATAATAAAGATTTGCTGGTGAAGGAGGAGGATATGGCGGTAACAGCTGAAAATACAGTGATTGGTTTCATCGGCCTTGGTGTTATGGGGAACAGCATGGTTTCCCATCTGATGGAGAAAGGATATCAGGCGCATGTCTTTACGAGAACGAAAGCCAAGGCAGAGGAGGTTCTTCAAAAAGGTGCAGTGTGGCAGGATAGTCCAGCTGAAGTTGCCCGGAAGGCGAATGTAATCATAACTATTGTTGGGTATCCTGCTGACGTCGAGGAGGTGTATTTCGGATCGGAGGGTATAATTGACAATTGTGGCAAGGGCAGCACCGTCATCGATATGACCACGAGCAGTCCTGAGCTTGCCAAAAAGATTTTTGAAGAAGCAGGGATAAAAGGGATCAGTGCCCTCGACGCCCCCGTCTCTGGTGGAGATATAGGTGCTCGGGAAGCGCGTTTGTCCATCATGGTGGGGGGGCAAGAAGACAACTTTCTAGAGATGATGCCTCTCTTTGAAATCATGGGAAAAAATATCGTTTACCAGGGGCCGGCGGGAAGCGGGCAGCACTGCAAAATGGCCAACCAAATCGCCATTGCCGCCAACATGCTGGGAGTGTGTGAGTCCATCTGCTATGCGGAAAAAGCGGGCCTTGATCCGGACACGGTTCTCAAGAGCATCTCTGCGGGTGCCGCCGGTAGTTGGTCGCTCTCCAATCTTGCCCCACGTATGATTCAGGGTGATTTTGATCCTGGATTCTATATCAAGCACTTCATCAAAGATATGGGTATCGCCCTGCAATCTGCAGAGCAGATGGGGTTTAAGGCCCCGGGTCTGGCCTTGGCCAAATCGCTCTATGACAAGCTTGCAGATCAAGGCTGCGAAGATTTAGGCACTCAGGCACTTTACAAATATTATGACTAGGAGCCTGGCGGAGAAAGCTCTTTTTCCTCGTTTTAGCGCTATTTTCAGTAAATCGATGCTCGCAGGTAAGCGCAGACTCCGATATCAGCCCAATATCAGCAATATGGCTGTGCATGAATTCCTGAAAATGTCTTAATCTGAGAAAAAATCGCAATTCTCCAACACACTCCTGTTAGACCAGATTAATCCTCGATCAAGCAGGGGCTGGCGGAAAATGAAAGGGGATAGTGAATATGCAGACACACGTCGATTTTCAGGCGATCCAGGGGCTTTTTGAAAATGCCAGAAAACAGAACAGAGACTATCTTTTCGAGTACGAGGTCTACGATCTGATTCAATTTTCCGGCTCGGAAACACCTCCGGCATACTATGTTCTGGCAAGAAATGATCGCCTGGATAAGCAAAGGCTGGAAGAGGTTCCCGGTGAGAAGATTGTGGTCAAAATCATCTCCAGATATGTTCTGCATAAATCCGATGTGGACGGGATTGCCATCGTCAATAAAAGTGTTGAAGACATTCTTTCCACGGTTCGGCGCATGTATTACGAGGTTCCGGCTTCTTTCAAGGATATTGTTCGTAAGGGCAGATTTGAACTCCCGGAAAAGTTACAGGGGCTGGAAGAAGAGAGATTAGAGCAGATTGTCGCCGATTCCATCGAAGGTGTCGTTCTGTGCCAATATATGCATCCTGATTCTCAGGAATTTGGCAATGAGCTGCTGGTCAGCCTCAGACAGACCCGAGAGTTTGGCATGATCATCAGTGCAGGTTTGGGCGGCACAGATACCGAGCTCTATGCCAGTCGATTCAAAAAAGGCCAGGCAGTTGTCGCTGCTTCAACGCAAATGGTGAATGGCCAGGTATTCTTCGAGCTCTTTAAAAACACCATTTCCTATAAGAAGCTGGCAGGTCTCACCAGGGGCCAGCAGAGGATCGTCACCGATGAGCAGCTGCTTGAGTGCTTCAGTGCAGTAATCGAGGTAGGGAACCATTTTTCTCCCCTCAATCCTAACGCACCCTATGTCATCGATGAGCTAGAGATCAATCCCTTCGCCTTTTCAAATTATCTTATGCTTCCCCTCGATGGGCTCTGTCGCTTCACCGACAAGCAAACCCAGCGGCAGCGCCGGCCTGTAAGAGCTATTGACAAACTGCTCCATCCCCAGAAGATTGCCATTGTCGGGGTATCCTCACAGAAGATGAACATTGGCAGAATCATTCTCCAGAATGTCACCGAGCTTGGATTTGACGCTCAGCGTATTCTTTTAGTGCACCCTGGAGTTGCAGATATTGATGGTATTAAGACTGTCTCTGAAATCTCTGAAATCTCAGAGAAAATAGATCTGATGATTTTAGCCGTACCTGCTGCAGCAGCTGCCCATCTCGTCAAGCAGGTCATCGCCAATGACTTGGCTGAAGCGGTTATCCTTATTCCTGGGGGAATCGGTGATTACAACACTCAAGAGAGTGAGCTGATACGCATGCACGATACTTTGGAGAGCACCAGGAAAAAAGGCGTCACTACACCAGCTTTCCTTGGTGGTAATAGCCTTGGGGTGCTCTCCCGACCAGGTGGCTATGATGCTCTGTTTATCCCTAAATCCAAACTTCCCAAAACACAGGGGAAACATCAGCGCAGAAGTGCATTGGTCAGTCAAAGCGGCGCCTATATGATCACCAGGATGAGTAGACTCTCTTTTCTTGATCCGGCATACGCGGTTTCCATTGGCAACCAGATAGACCTGACAGCAGGAGATTTTCTTGAATATTTCAAGAATATAGACTTCCTTTATACCATTGCTTTTTACATAGAAGGGTTTGTTGATTTAGACGGCCTGGCTTTCTCTGAACACGTGAAACAGGCCGTTTCAGCCAGAAAAGAAATAATTTTTTACAAAGCGGGCAGAACTGCAGAAGGCAAAACGGCAATGTCGGGTCATACCGCTTCTATAGCCGGTGATTATATGGTCTGTGAGTCCTGCATCGGTCAAGCTGGGGCGTTTGTGGCCGAGACGTTTACAGAGTTTGAAGGATTGCTCTGTCTCTCAAACGCCTTACACGACAAAATTATCACTGACAATAAGCTGGCGGCAGTGAGCAATGCTGGTTACGAAGCGGTGGGTATTGCCGATAATATCATGGGGGATGACTATTCCCTGGAAATGGCCAAACTCGAAAGAGATACGATTGTCAAATTAGATGCAATCATCGAAAAGGCCGGTTTATCTACTCTTGTTCATACGGCGAACCCCATGGATGTGACGCCCATGGCCAGTGAAGAGGTCTATACCGGCATAATAAGAACTCTTCTCGAGGATAATCAGGTCGATGTGGTAGTTGTGGCTATTGTCCCGCTAACCCCTATTCTCCATACTCTGCCGGATGAGCATATCGGTGATGAGGTCGAATCAGACGGCATCGTGATTGTGGACCAGATTGCTTCCCTTAACGATTCTTCTGATAAACCTTTGATAATGGTCGTCGACAGTGGTCCGCTCTATGATCATCTGGCTAATTCCCTTGAGCAGAGAGGATTGCCCGTTTTCAGATCTGCGGATCAGGCTGTCCGGGTCGTGGGGAAGTATGTGCAGAAAAGACTCGAACTGCAAATGACAGCTGAGTAGACAGGATTATAAAAAGGTCATGGCTTTACGCAAGGTCATCGCGGACAGTTCATCAATCATTCTCCTACAGAAGGTCGATCTCTTTGATGTATTTTGTGATCAATATAACCTGGTAATTACCGAAGATGTGTTTGCGGAGTTGACTAGCAACGGGAAAAAAGGATCCGCTTATCTGCGCAAGGTGCTACGTGACTGGGTGCGGCAGCCGTTGCCGGAGAGTATAGATCATAGTATGGGCCAGGGTGAAGCTAGTAGTATTGCTTTGTTTCTGGAGGGCGGCGGTGACTTCGTCCTGCTTGATGATAAAAAAGGAGCGAACTACTGCAGGAATAAGTCGATTCCGTTCATCAACAGCCTGCTGGTGTCACGACTCCTCTACATTTCTGGTGCCATCGATGCAGCTGCATATGATAGAACTACGATGCAGCTTACTAAGCAGGGATATTACTCAGAGAAGATTATCAATAGAGCTGAGAACATCAACAAAAACGAACTGAGCCGCTTTCTTCCTCAACCTCTTTAATCTATAGGGATTGGCAAGCTTATGAAATGGCATATTTCATTTTATGGCCACCGGTAATCTCGAATCCATTAGCTATATAAAAAGAGACTGTACCACTAAACTCAGGAAGTGGCGGAGTGCATAACTCAAGCCTCTTCCACCTTTTAGTTTCAGCAAAATCGATTATACCAGCAACTAACTGCTTGCCAAAAGTCTTGGACCTGTACTCAGGCTGTACATATAGCTCCTGGATGATTCCAAAAGCACCTTCGGCATAGAGGGAATAACTTTCACAAACGCCAGCGAAACCAACGATTTTTTGGTTATCAAAGGCGGCAAGCACGATATAGTGACCTTCTTGAATAAGCTTTTTGCAAAGCTTTTCGGTCACAGTAACATCGAGATTGAAATGACTCGTTCCAGTTCTTTCGGAGATTTCACTGGTCAGGCAGACTGTCAGCCTGGCAATTTCATGGGCTTTTTCAGAGCCAACTATTCTATATTCCACCTGATTGCCTGTTATAGAAACTAACTAGTCTGTCGTCTGGTTCCCAGTTTTGCGGCTTTCAATGAATATCTTGAAATTGTTGATTAAACTCTCTTCAAGATCCGGGCTTGAGTTGACGAATTTCATGAAGTCGATCATCCTGTTTATGACCTGGGGAGGGGCTGCGTGCTCAATTTTGCAGGCGCCGTCTTCCGCTGTTTCCTCATCGATGGTAAGAATCTCAGTGAAGAATTTCTTAAGAGTGGTGTGCCGGAAGATGACATCTTCGGCGACGATACGACCGGCGGAGGTCATGGTGATGACCTCGTAGGGGGCATAATTAATAAGTCCTTTACTGGAGAGGGTGCGTAATGCCTCGGTAACCGAAGCCCTGCTGACACCAAGATGGTCGGCAATATTTTTGGCCCGGGCAACCTGCTTTTCCTCAACGATGTGATAGATCGTCTCAATGTAATCTTCTAGACTTGCACTCAGTTCCATGCTGTTGCTCCGTTATACAAGTGCCTAACCGTTAATGGCCGCCCATAAAAGATACTAGAATTAAAAGAATCCTAGCTTGCGAACTCAGAACTCCAGATCTCTTTATCATTTTGGAGACTATGGCAGCTAAATCATTATTCTGTGCACAACTGCTTTAACAATTCCTGGATAGTAAGAGGTTCTTAACGAAAGTGCAACCACGAGTAGCCAATTTTACCTTTGTTGCAGAGCAGCATGGTGATTATGCACCCCGAGCTCGGCGATGTGGAGTTGAGTGGTTAATGATCTTGACCTTGAAGCTAATAATTGCTTGATTGCAAGCATGGTTATTTATAGTTATTTGTGGTTTGTATGCGTTATAAATATAATGCGTGTTGACATAGACGGAACAAAAGAGCAATTTGTCACAGAAGAAAACAGGATAGCCAATGGAATCATCAACAAAAAACAGATTTATAACAACGCGTGAAGTAGCCGAATTACTCAAAGTAAATGAGAAAATGGTCTACACACTCATCACCGACAAAGGCTTGCCAGCTACTAAGGTGACCGGTAAATGGCTCTTTCCGCGGAGGTTGGTGGAGGAATGGCTGGAACTTAATATAGAGAATGGTCCTATAAAAGCGGCAGCTCTTTCCTCGGACAGCGGTCGATTACTGTTGGCCGGCAGTGATGACCCTTTTTTTCAGAAAACACTCTCACTTTTTCATGCCAAGGTGACCGATACGATTGCTTTTTTTGCCAATGTGGGCAGCATGGGTGGCTTGATGTGTTTGCGCCGGGGGCTTTGCCATATCGGTATCTGCCATCTTCTCCAGGATGACAACCAAGAGTACAATTTTGATTTTGCCGAGCAGGAGCTTGCCCAATCTCCCGTCTTTATAAACTTTAGCCGGCGCGAACAGGGTATTCTCGTGGAGCGGGGAAATCCTAAAAAAATTAGCTGTATAAATGATCTGGGCAGAGAGGATATCACCATTGTCAATCGCCCTTTAGGCACGGGAACCAGGTTACTCTTCGATTACGAAATAGCCAAATCGGACATCACGGCTTCACAGATACGTGGATATGACCAGGAAGTTAGTCGTCATGTCGATGCGGGTATGGAAATTCTGGCCGGGCGGGCAGATGCTGCACCGGCAATCAGAGCAATTGCCGGAATGCTTGATCTTGACTTTGTTCCACTGCGCTGGGAACGCTTTGATCTGCTGGTCAGTCGCGAACGTTTTTTTGAGCGAGGCATCCAGAACTTTTTAGGGATTCTTCAAGAAAAATCCTTTGCCAGATTGGCCGAAACCTTTGTCGGTTACGATATTTCTGCAAGCGGGAAGATGATTTTCCCTGATAATTTAAACAAAAAGGAAGGGTTATGAAAAAGTTGCTATTAATCGTTTGTTCAGTCTTTGTGTTGCTGGGAACTCAGGCGCTGGCTGCGGGCAAAGTCCTGACCATGTCTACAACCACCAGCACCCAGTCTTCCGGACTTCTTGATGTATTGTTGCCCGAGTTTAAGAAAGATACCGGTATTGAAGTCAAGGTCATTGCCAAGGGCACCGGGGCAGCAATTCGGGACGGTATGGACGGCAATGTCGATATCATCTTTGTTCATGCCAAAGAAAGAGAGCAACAGTTTGTCGAAGATGGCTACGGTACCAAAAGATATGCGGTCATGCACAATGATTTTGTAATCATCGGCCCTCCTACTGATCCGGCGGGAATCAAGGGGCTCAGTGACGCGGCCGAGGCGCTACAGAAAATTGCTGACACCGAAGCGGAATTCATCTCCCGGGGTGACGACAGCGGCACCCATACTAAGGAGCAGATTCTTTGGCAAAACAGCGGACTTGAATTGACGGAAAGAACACAGACGATCGTTAAAAAAGGCAAGCAGAAGGAAGTGTCCTTCTTGCTCCCGGCAAATGCTGATAGCTGGTATGTCTCCATCGGTCAGGGCATGGGCAAGACGACTACCTATGCTGATGAGAAAGGTGCCTATACCCTGGCCGACCGGGGTACCTTCATTAAGTATAAATATGGCAAAACACCGGCGATTGATCTCGAGGTTCTTTGTGAGAGTGATGAAATGCTGGCTAACCCCTACGGCATCATTCCGGTGAATCCGCAGAAACACCCGCATGTCAAATATGACCTGGCCGAGGACTTTGCCAAATGGATCACTTCACCGCGCGGCCAGAAGTTGATTTATGATTATCGGCTGGTTGGCAAGCAATTGTTTTATCCGGATGCCATAGGGATTGCCGAATTGAACTAGCGGGCAACTTGGAAGATGATCTTTTCAACCGATATCAGCGTCTTGGCAGGAAATTTTATCCTAGGAATCTTATCTATATGCCTGTGGTAAAATACCCTGCCACTCCCCGATCTTGGCCGAAAATTATCATTTTTCAAAGTAATCCCGAAATGTCTATAAATTATTCGAACCTATATTGTTTCTGTTATTTTTAAAGAGCATAATGAGGGGCAGTAATAAAGGAAGTATATGGATCTTTTGACGGATAGCCTGTATCAGGCCTTTCTGCTCCTCATTTCTCTTGATGCTGAGCTATTTGAAATTGTCGGAGTCTCCCTTACGGTTTCCAGCAGTTCGACAGCGATTGCCGCACTTGTCGGGCTGCCCTGCGGCTTTCTCATCGCATTTCGTGAATTTCCCGGTAAAAGGTTGACCATCACGGTTCTCAATACCCTTCTTGCCTTGCCCACGGTCGTTATCGGGCTCATTGTCTATTCCTTTATTTCCCGGCGAGGTATTTTCGGGCCTCTGGAACTGCTTTATACTCAAAAGGCCATTATTATAGGTCAGGTGATCCTGATCATTCCGGTAATCACCACGTTGACCATAGCCGCCATCAGCCGCATCGATAAACGCTATCGCAAGAGCGCTCTGACTCTGGGAGCAGGAGAGTTACAGGTGGCTCTGGTTATTTTCAGGGAAGCGCGTTACGGTATAATAGCTGCTGTCGTCGCTGCCTTTGGAAGGGTTATCGCTGAGGTTGGGATATCCATGATGCTTGGCGGCAATGCCAAAGGATTTACCAGAACAATGACCACCGCGATGGCGCTCGAATATGATAAAGGAGAGTTTGTCCTGGCGGTGGCTTTGGGCATTGTCCTCATGAGTCTGGCCTTTTTAATTAATATGCTCTTTCATTTCTTTCAGGGCAGGACTGAGGTCAATGCTCTATAGTATCCAAAATCTGAAAAGATCTCACGGCCAGACAACGATTCTTGATATCGACAGTCTGGAGATTCAGGCCGGCAAAGTATATGCTCTAATCGGCCCGAACGGTGCTGGTAAAACGACCCTGCTCAATATTCTTGCCTTCCTGGACCTGCCCTCAAGCGGTGAACTAAGTTTCCAGGGTGAAGCTGTCCAGTATCATCCACGCGTTCTGCAGAGGCTCCGTCAAAAAGTGGTTCAACTGGACCAGTATCCCATTCTGTTTAGCGGCAGCGTTAGAAAAAATGTCGAATATGGTCTCAAAGTTCGTAAAGTTGAGCGTAAAAAAAGGCAACTAATGGTGGAAAAGGTGCTGGCGCTGGTTGGCATGTCCCGTTTCATCAATGCGGATGCCCGGACGCTCTCAGGCGGTGAGACCAAGCGTGTCGCTTTAGCCCGAGCCCTGGCTGTTGAGCCCGATGTGCTGCTTTGTGATGAACCAACTGCCAACGTTGATGCGGAAAATCAGCAGATCATTCTTGATATTCTCAAAGATTGTAATAGTGAGAAAAAAGTCTCTCTCCTCTTTGCCACGCACTCTCTCTCAGATGCTACCCGTCTTGCTGACCACACCATTGTCCTGCAGAACGGCAGGCTTGCCCAAGCAAGAAAGACCAATGTTTTCACAATTGAACATCAGGAATATAGAGGTTCCGGCAGTATCTGGCGAATTGGCGGGAGTCTTGAATATTCTCAAGAGGTCGTTGATCCGGGTGTTCCAGATGCTAGTCATGTTCACTTGGACCCGAAGAAAATCACCTGTTTTCCCATCGACGAACTGCCCAACGTAGATGTTCCGTTCTGGCAGGGGACAATCCGGAAGATCGAGCGCCATGGTAAGGGAATCAGGCTCAGCGTTGATTGCGGTGTGGCGCTGCAGATTATGATGAGCTTAGAAGACTACACAAGTACAAATCTTCACGTTGAGCAACAGGTTGGAGTGAGCTTTCGGTTGACTCCGGATATGTTCTTTAATGTCTGATTCCACAAACGGGATGAGCACCTTGATGTGCTGAGAAGTTATCGGTTTTCGGTCCTTTGTCCTTCATGATCCTTTGTGACATACTTTCAGAAGGAAACCATCAAAACAGAATTGACAATAACAATCATTCCTATTATACATAAGCGTATTACTTAAATTGCGATCCGTTGCCATAAGCTCATCCAGACAAACGCGTAAGGTAAAAGGTAAGATATCCCGAGCTCAGTCTCAACACGGGTAAAAAAACTAGAAAAGCCGGTCATGTAAATTTTTATCTAATCAAAATGATAAGAGAAACTGCCGGCAGATATAAAGAGATTTTAGAGGAGTGCTATCTGAGTGCTCCCGATAACGGTTAACAGATAATCAGGAGAAAATTATGCAGAAATGGGAATGTCCTTGCGATTATATTTATGATCCGGAAGAGGGTGACTACGAAAATGGCGTGGATCCAGGAACACCATGGGAAGAAGTACCGGAAGATTGGGTCTGTCCAAAATGCGGGGCCGCAAAAGAGGATTTCTGGAAGTATGATTAAGAGTTGATCCGGCTCTATCTGGCTGTCCAGTGGATGTTTTCAAACTGGTCTGCTGAGCAGGGCTGGAGGACCAACTTATCAAGCAAAGGGCGTCTGCATGTTGGCAGGCGCCCTTTTTTTTATACTTTGTCGCGTTCTGAAATTAGCTAGTTTTGATACACTTTCCTGCAAATTTTTATAGACAACTTATTATTGTTCAGAAGCTGGATATCAAAAAAAACGGTACCAGGTGATGTGATTTATACGTTTAACTGAAAGAGACCTTGAAAGATGTATCTTGCCAGAACCTTTCACCGGGGCAACCATAAATATTCCCTTCGTCAGTCCTATTTTGATGAGCACCGGGGAACCTACAGTCACCGACAAATTTTTGATCTTGGCAGGGAGCCGGGTCGCTACATAGAACGGCTTGACGAACGTGTCATTTGCTTTGCAGAACCGCTGGAGGACGCGGTAGCCGAGGCCTCGGGGAAAGATCCAAACATTCTTCTTGAAAAACTGCTTTGGGATTTTCTGCCGGCTGAAATTCGCCGGATAATCGGCCAGTTTCAGAAGCAGACCACACCTAAACTGAGCCCGTTAACCCCTACGGAAAAAGCTGAAATATCCAGATACGTCCATATCTTTGATAGGCGCCGTCTTTTTTACATCCGCTACGGCGCAGTGGACCAGAGCCGAATATATCGGGTGAAAGATAAACTGTATCGGCCCTTACTGTTCAAGTCGCGTGATGAAAAAGAGTATTATATCAGAGAGATGGAAAGAGCGTTGCGACCTGATGAACTCAAGAAATACATTTACGTCATTTTTAACCTGCAGCAGAATTTTCCCCAGAGTTATGCCGCTTTTATGCCTGAGGCGCTGGCGGAGGAACAGACGGAGGATGTCTTCCTGGAGGAATTATGTCGCTTAAACGATGATTCCACTTTCTGGCAGGATGAAGAAGAGGGTCAATTTCTGCGGGAACATCTGCAGGGATATCTTATCTCTTTTTTTGATAGCCATTTTACCCGCCGTTCCTACGATTATGATTTTTATCAGTCATTCAGAAGGGCTCATCGCAACTTTGTCTGGCCGCAGAAGAAAACGGCAATGACGGACGAAGAGTCCAGCCGCATTTTTGGCAAAAAGATGACAGAGTTGAAGAAAATGACCTTAACAGAGCTGACCAGACTTTTTCGCAAAAGTGCAAAGGAGCATCATCCCGACAGCGGCGGCAAGGCGGAAGATTTTATCAAGCTGCTGGAGACCTTCGAGATCTTGAAGGCGAACCTCAGGAAAAAATGATGCCACTCATTGCCATTTCTTTCTACATCACCGTGTAGAACAACAGAAGTTTGTATATTTTTGCCTGATTGTATTAATCTTTAGTAACTTACTTTTTTTATTTATGCACTCTGTCCAGCGACTTAAACTTGATGAGAAAGCTCAGAAAATTCTCTACCAGGGATATCGTGCTATTATACAAAACCATATATCTACAGGTTTTCTCGGAAAAACTGCGCCTTATTCTTGAACCTTCTCTGGGAAAATAGTACGTTGTCGCTTTCAAGCGAAACACATTCACCACCTAACAGAGCAAAGTAATGGAAGAGGAATGAATGGCAAGAACTATTGAGATATATGACACCACTCTTAGAGATGGCACTCAGTCGGAAAATTTCAATCTCTCCGTCGATGATAAAATAAGGATAACCCGGGAGCTTGATAACCTGGGGTTTGATTATATTGAAGGCGGCTGGCCCGGCTCAAACCCCATCTCAGTCGATTTTTTTAATAAAATGAAAGAAGTGCAGCTTCACAGAACCAAACTGGCAGCCTTTGGTTCCACCAGACACTTTCACAATACCCCCGAAAAAGATGGCAATCTGCAGGCGCTTCTGGAGGCCGAAACACCGGTGGTGACCATATTCGGCAAAAGCTGGGATATCCATGTCCATGATGCCCTGAAAATCGGGCTGGATGACAATCTGCTGATCATCGAGGATACGCTTGCCTACCTCAAGCCAAAGGTTGATGAGCTTATCTATGATGCCGAGCACTTCTTCGACGGTTTCAAGAAGAACAAAGACTATGCTCTGGAAACACTGGGCAGCGCAGTGCGGGGTGGTGCGCAGACCATCGTTCTTTGTGACACTAATGGCGGCACCCTGCCGGCGGAAATGCAGCCCATAATCTCCGAAGTACAACAATACCTTGACTCGCTAGACAGTAAGGTGAAACTGGGCATCCACTCGCACAACGATTCTGAGACTGCCGTTGCCAATGCCCTTTTGGCTGTATCCTTGGGAGTTGATCATGTCCAGGGAACCATTAACGGCTACGGCGAGCGTTGTGGTAACGCCAATCTCACCTCCATTATCCCGGCACTGGTCTTTAAAATGGAGCTAGATTGTGGAGTTAAGGAAAACATAGGCAATCTCTACAATACCTCCTGCCTTGTCGACGAATTGGCCAACCTCGGCCACAATCGTTTTCAGCCTTACGTCGGTGAAGCTGCCTTTGCCCACAAGGGAGGTATTCATGTCAGTGCCGTGGCCAGGAACCCGCAGACATATGAACACATCGAACCGGAAAAGGTAGGTAATATTAGGCGTGTACTTATTTCCGACCAGGCGGGTCGTTCCAATATTCTCCATAAGGCGAAATTGTGGGGTCTCGATCTCGATGCCAATGATCCTGTGCTCGCCTCCATCATTAAGGAACTCAAGCAATTGGAAAACCTGGGCTATCAGTATGAAGGAGCCGAGGCAAGCTTTGAGCTGCTAATGCACAAGTACCTGGGTATGCAACGCAAGTATTTTGAGTTCAACGGTTTTCGGGTCATGAGCAACAAGTATCGCATGGATAAGCCACCGTTGACCGAGGCTACCATCCGATTATCCGTGGGAGGAGATGAGGTGCATACCGCTGCCATGGGCGACGGCCCGGTCAATGCGCTGGACCGGGCTATCCGCAAAGCGCTTAATCCCTTTTATCCCTGCCTCGAAGAGATGGAGCTCAGCGATTATAAAGTGCGGGTACTCACCGGTGAAAAAGGCACCGAGGCCAAGGTCCGGGTTCTCATTCAAAGCAAGGATGCCAAATCCAGCTGGGGGACGGTGGGTGTTTCGGTCAACATTATCGAGGCCAGCTGGCAGGCAATGGTTGACAGTATCAACTATAAACTGATGAAAGAGTACAATAACAGGTAAGTGCAGGTTGTGTGTACGGCTTATCGGAACTGCTGACATTCTGACGACATCTCAGAATATTCGCTATGAATTCAAGATCCTGGCTGCTTTTAATCCTGTCGCTATTGCTCTTACTTGCCTTTGTTGGCGGTAGTGTCATTAACTATCTGATAACCAGATCGGCCGTCCATCGTGAGATTGTCAAGAACGATCTGCCCCTGACCATGGACAACATTTATTCGGAGATCTCCGCCGAGCTTACCCGTCCTATTCTGGTTGCCTCAAGTATGGCCAGTGATACTTTCCTCAAGGACTGGGTCATGGACGGCGAGCTGGATCCGGAAAAAGTACGAAAATATCTCGCCGAGATACAACAAAAATATGGTTTTTTCTCTACTTTTTTCATCTCTTCCTATACCTTTAACTACTACCATTTCAAGGGAATCCACAAACAGATACGACCGGATGATAGTCATGATGTCTGGTATTACCGCTTTATTGGCTCGGGCAAAGAATATGATCTGGATGTTGATACGGACGAGGCAGCCGACAATGTACTCACCGTATTTATCAACCATCGAGTTGTAGATGAACAGGGCCGGCTTCTTGGCGTTACCGGAGTTGGCTTGAAGATGGCAGGCCTGGCCCGGCTTGTCCAAACCTACGAGGAGAAATACGGACGGCACGTTTATCTTGCCGACCAGGGGGGTAGTATCCAGATTCATCAGGATTCTTCACTAATTGAGACGAACAATATCGCCGATTTAACCGGATTGGGCAAAATAGCGCAGGAACTGCTCGGCAACACTGAGACACCCGGCAACTACGAATTTGAGCGGGAGGGGGATAGAATCTTTCTTAACAGTCGCTATATGGACTCGCTGAACTGGTTTTTGTTTGTGGAACAGAGTGAGACAACCGCCCTGGCTACAGCCAGAATGAACTTTTTCCGTTCGGTAATAATAGGTGCTTTCGCTTCAATTCTGATAATCCTGATAACCCTGACTACCATCAGCAGATATCAGCGAAAAGTAGAGCTTCTTGCCGTAACCGATGAACTGACCGGGATTGCCAACAGGCGCAAACTTGAGAAAGAATTTGATTTGTTTTCCTATCGTTTTGTCCGTAAAAATGTACCGTTTAGCCTGATCCTCTTAGATCTCGATGGTTTTAAAAGGATCAACGATGAATTGGGACATCTTCAAGGAGACGAGGTGTTACAGATCATTGCCAGGGAAATCAGTGATGTCTTACGTCCAACGGACGTCTTTGCTCGCTGGGGTGGAGATGAGTTTGCCATCCTGGTAGAAACAACAGGTGTACGAGCAGTCCAGATAGCGGAACGTATACGCGGTCTTATTTCTGAGATCGAATGGCCGTCTCTATCCTTTGAAAAAGAGGATCCCAGAACCAATATCTCTGCTTCCGTGGGTGTTGCCCCATTTGGTGAGGGTGATACTTTTGATACGTTACTGTTAAAAGCTGATCAACAGATGTATATCGGTAAACAGGCAGGTGGCAACAGGGTAGAACTTTCCTAAATCGGGGTGATCCTTAGCACTACAAGTTGCTTATAACAATCCAATGATTGGGCAGAGCGCTATTCATAATCCGTCGGATGCTACTCGGCCAATGCGGCAATACATTCTTCGCGAATCTTCCAGATTTCTGCAAAAGGACGAGCTGTTACCTTTTCCCGAATGTAGCTTTGATGCAACTCAATTTTACGTTCGCCAATATCTTCAGGAGATATGGTTATTTCGCTTATATATTGCAAATTCGGCTGAGGCATCATTTTGTCGTCACATCTCGTGAAATCGAAACGTCTTCCTTCATACTTGAGATAGCAGTGGGCTTCTGGAATCGCTTCAAGGTCGTATTTTTCCATAACCTCACCAACTCCGCTTGTATTGCCTTCATTCATATCATAGATCCCCAGAACCAAATGTATGTCCAGGCCAAGCTCATCGGCCAGTTGTTTTAAAAGAGCGTGTTTCGTACTGCAGTTTCCTCTATTTTCCGGAATCACCAATCGCCAGTTAGCCCTGTCCGAGGTTCTTCCGTAAGGTAGTCGCCATACATCCATACATGCAGCTTAAAAACTGCTGATTTCTTTGGCCATGAACTGTGATGAGGCTTCACCTGCCCTTATTATCTGCAATTCCGGCAAGAGATTGATCATGAGAGTTCTAAAGCCTCCGTTGGCATTGATGAAGGGAAACAATATTGATTAGCATCTGGATTAACTTTTCGTTTTTATTGTTGCTTCGACAAAGGACGGTTAAGAGCTACGAATGCGATACTGCTGCTGCAGTTATTATAGTGACTCGGCTTCCTGGCAGACTAGGTGAACGATTGAAGCCGGGCTGGAAACCCAGTAACCTTGGAACCCTTTTGGTAACTCCTCTATTTCATCGCAGCGGACGACGTTCTCACTTTCCAGCTTTTTCTCAGCCGTGGCAATATCGTCGGTGATTATCTCAAGCCAGATCTCTGCCTGGCTGATGGTTGCAACTTTGTCCAGCCAGAGATTTTTTTCACCAAACTTAAAAACAATACCAGGTTCAAAAGTTTTTATCTGTTTAAAGCCAAGAACATCCCGGTAAAATCGGACGGTTTCAGCATATTGATGAGGTGGTATTTTCATGGCGATATTTTTTCCAGGGAAAAATCTAGGGTTCTCTTTCATTTATATCTCCTTAACTGATGAGGCTTGTCCATTTTCTGAATCGAAGATAATCAGTTCCTCGGCCTGTGATGACAGTTTCGCAACCACCTCACCACTGGTGTTTATGATAGATGACCCTCCACCCGCGGATTTTCCCTCAAATTCACCAGTACAGTTGACGATGAGCACGGGGGTTCTATGCTGTTTGGCTGCTGTTGTCAGAAACTGCAAGGCTTCCTGCATTCCTGTGTCAGTCTTTGCCACGCTTGCCAGGATGAGATCACAACCATCGTCCACCGCCTTTTGAAAATGCTCCGGAATACTGATCTCGTAACAGATGGCAAATCCTATCTTGATTCCGTCTGCAATAATACAATTTGCTGTCGTTGCAGTTGAAAAAAACGGGATTTCATCCTCGTGCAGATATTGTTTGCCGATCACCTGTCTCCTCTTGGAACCAGAAAACAGCAACATACCGATCGAGGGTTTGCCTGGAGTGAGCAGAGGCGCACCAACTCCCAAGATCATCCCTGTTGTCTTTGAAAGCTTATCGAAAACTGCAAGGCGAGAGTCAGTAGGTTCGACCGCCATCAATGCTGCCGATTTCGGATCGTAGCCGGTGAGTGAAAGCTCCGGGAAGACAAGCAGTTCAATCCTCTGATTAACAGCGTGCTCAATTGCCTGGACGTGACGATGTATATTGAAGTGCAGATCCTCCTTTTGGGAAGCAATTTGAACCAGGCCGATTCTCATTTTGCCGCTGTCATTAGTTCGGTTTTGAAGGTGGTTTTCTGTTTTCCAGAATTACCGGGATAAACCATTTGGGCTTTATTCGACCAAAATCTTTACGAATATTATTCCTCAGTGATTTCTTTGAGTCCAGAACATACGATTCACTATTTTCACGGACAAAAACCACCCAATGCCAAAATTGCTTGCCTGACCTATTATGCCATTTTATGGCCAGCAAGGCACAGTCGGGTAAATGCTCCCAGCCGGTAAATGGTTTTTCGGATATGGCGGTACGGATTCCTAATTTCGACAGCAATCGTCTTACATAGTCGGTGTCGGACCAGAGAGCCTGATCATCGGCGAAAATTCCCATGTCGTTGGCAATCTTTTTTGTCTTGTTGTAGGAAAGACCACCAATGGCGGCTGCGCTAGCAATGCCGCATCCTGTTTTTTCTTCCTGAATAACTGGTTTCATAGGGTTGGATGACTGCAGTAGTAATGGTCTTATTTTCCTCGATCCCTAAAAGGCTTATGGTTTATACTCCTTCATATCAAAGCGATACTCAACAACGCGATCTACCTCTTCGAAGCCAATCTTTTCATAGAATTGTTGAGCACGAACATTGGTAAGTTCGGCATCCGTTGCCAGCTCTGTATACCCATACTTATAACACCACTGCTTGATCATTTCTATTACCCTGGCACCGGAACCTCTACCACGCTGTGTTTCTATCAGATAGAGCCCTTCGATATAAGGAACGGGGCTACTCAAACAACCATCGACAATATTTCTAAGTGACAGTTCCACCAGGCCGATGCGTTCTCCATCATCGTTTTCGATAAACCAGCAATGCCACAAATCATTCCGTAATATACTGCTCATTTCAGTGGTGTTAAATTCCTCACTCAGCAGCGGATAAATTTCACTTCTAAAGCGTGCCCAGAGTGGAAAATCAAGCTGAGATATTGCAACGAGTTTCATAGTCAACATTTATAAAGGAGAAAAACGGCAGTCGTTCTCGGGACGAGATTTTGTGGACGAGCTTTATGCCGGTTATGGGCAGAGGCTGTTAATATCTTCATTACTCTGGATATTTATCTGAGCTTAATTGCCCGCCTGCTCCCCAGTTTTCTTTTTTAATGTCTTCAATAATGACATATACCGATGCCACCTCACAACCAGCGATCCGCGCTGTTTCTTTCGATAATACCTCAACCAGTTCTCTTTTTTGTTCTAAGCTTCTGCCTTCCCACATCTCCACTCGTATTACCGGCATTGCAACTCCTGTCTGTTTGATGTTGATATATCGAAATAGTTCTTTGTTACAAAATAGGCAGCCTAAGAATTAAAAGGGCACTATGTGGATAAACAGTTCACTCTTTTTTAAGATATTAGATTTTTCTTAATATTGTCATATACTTTTTAAAGCCAAACATTTCATAAAAGGGCAGGACAGCTTCATTTCCCTCAGCAACCTCAACTTTGAGTTCTTGAATGGCTTGATCCTCGAACCATTGCTTGCATCTGGTCATTAATAGTTTTCCGAGCTCTGAACCTCTGTGACTCTCTTTAATAAAAAGTGAATCGATTTCACCGATCTTTCCTTTGATTGAGGCAATACAATAACCGATTATGATATCTTCTTGTCTGACGACAAAAACGGTCACCTCATCAGCTTGTTGCAAGGCTTCAATTCGTTTTTGAAAAGTCAGATTTTTAAAGTGGCTTTTCCAATGGTTGGAATGGTGAAAATGGGTGGCGTTTAACAACTGCCACAAGGGTCGTACTGCACCGATTTCGTTCAAAGAAAGTTGGATTATTTCCATGGTAATATCTGAAAAGCGGGGTTCAAGACCAAGCGCCTTTTATGCACTATAGGCAGATAAACACTTAAATTCCTATAAAAGATAGAAGAAGTTAAAGAATATTTTATCCCATCTTTCTTTTCTCTCATACATTAGCCGGTGTAACATACACGATTGAAGCTTAATCTACTCATCTGTAAACATTGTAAATATTATTATTGTGCATGAATCCAATGTGGAAAAGATTTTTCGACCAAGGGAACCCAAATACGATAAAATATTCTCTCTGCTACATTAATTCCGCTAAAAGTAAAGCAAGACGTCTAAAGAAGTTGTTCCTCGTTTTTTCTATAAATATTGCTTCGCTATATTCAACGGTCACTTTGTCTTCGTCTCGAAAGCGATGTGGTTCCACCTGCAGAACATATGAGTTGATCTGTTGTTGCCAAAACCACTCAGCACTGCCAAACTGGATATTGTCTGGTGAAACTGTAGGTATTTCTTTAAGCATTCCCAGAAGACTCTTACCCGAAGTACTGTTTTCAACGCATAGAGCAAGGTAGGCAATTCTATATTCGACATCGGTAAGAGTACTTCTAACGGGCAGGGGTTGAACATTGATGGGATCCTCCTGACCTTCGTAAGTAAAATGCCCATAGCAGCACTGCAGGGTGAAGCACTGGGGTAATGAATTAAAACCATTGACTATATCAGCAAGAGGCTTCTCAATCATTGCCGGAGAGAGTTTGGCTAATACGCGCTTACGTTGTGACTGATAACCTGAGTTCGGTACTAATTCTTTCGGCTGAATAAAGGTTTCCACGGTATCTCCGGAACTCTTAGTTATCTTTAGAGATTTTGAGAGTTAGCAGATTGTCTTTTCATATAACAGAAGAACAAAGGAAGTGAATAATAAGAGCCTCGAATACATTTCTGCTAAGGGTGCGATTTCGATCTCGATTTCCAGATTCTCCGGAAGATAGATTGGTCATAGAAAGTATCTTCCCGGCAAGAATTAGTTCCTTGATCACTTAATAGTACTGTTAATTGCTGAATTAGCATTAAAATATTCATTGGCGTTGAAAATGATTTGACTTTTCTTAGCGCTTTGAATAAAAACAGTGTTACTTTTTATAGAAACGTAACACTTATGTGTTAACTGACTTGCCAATTATCGATCTGGCAAGTTTTTTTTGAGAGTGCGGTAACACGAAAATAAAAATAGTGTTACCGGCGCTTTTCGTAAAGTATTCTTGGCCAATAAATTAAACAATTTTCAATTTCCTTGGGAATTGAACAATTCAGCAATGGAGGAAGGAATGAACAGGATTATTAGCTTGACCGTAAGTTGTATTCTAGCTGTTTTGGTCTGTTTCTCACAGCCAATCATGGCCCATGAATTTATCGTAAAACCATCAAGTTTTACCGTTGAGCCGGGTGAGCAGATCGAAGTCGAAGTACTATCGGTACACGCTTTTATCAAGAGTGAGGAGATGGAGCCGATTGGCCAGGTCGAGGTCTTCAGCTCGGCAGCAAATGGCAATCGGATGGAAATTCCTCTTGTCGAGGAAAAGGATAAGCTGATGCTAAGAGGTAATGCTCAATTGGCAACAAAGGCAGCTATCATAGCCGGTCACCGCAAAGGTATGATCTGGTCAAAAACGACCCAGGGTTGGAAGCAGGAAAGCAAAAAGAACCTCACAGGTGTACTTTCAAGCGGTAAATATGAGAAATTTTCGAAAGCACTGGTCACAACAGAGGGTGAAGAAGCAATATTAGCTGAACCACTTGGCCATCGACTTGAGATTATTCCACTGGAGAACCATAGAACAATACAGCCAGGTGACGAACTTCGTTGTCAGATCCTTTTTGATGGACAACCGCTGGCCACCGAGGTCATGGCAACCTATGCCGGTTTCAGCAACCAACCGGACACCTATGCCTATTACAGCAAATCAGACGATACAGGTGAGGTTGCCATCAAAATAACTGAGCCTGGAATATGGGTTGTCAGGGTTCAACACGAGACTGACATCAGCACCGCAGATTTTGATAAAGAAGTACTGCGCGCGGTGCTGCTCTTCAGTATAGAGAGCTGAACTGGGTCTGTTAATTTATGAACTGCGAAGGTTATGGGTTCTGGTTTCCTCCTCTTATTCTGCCAACAGCCAGGGCCCATAATCTTTGTATATCAATTCAAAACTTGATCAAGATGAACAATATTGCTCGACGACAAGCCAATGGATATGAAAACGTGTTTATCCTGACAATCCTTGCCCTTACCATAGCCGCCGGCAGTGCTCAGGCACACAAGCTGAATAGTTCAGTAACAGTTGAAAAATCTATGCCAACAGGCATCTTCCACTATGCAGATGGTGTTGCTCTTTCGTATGCCGAGGTAAAGGTCTGGTCTCCGGGTAATGATGAAGTTGAGTTCCAAAATGGCAGAACCGATAAAAATGGAAGATTTTCATTTGTTCCGGACCGGAATGGTGTCTGGCGGATAGAAGTAGCCGATGGCTTAGGGCATGCGGCGATGGTAGAATTTGAAGCAGAAAATGCTCTGAAAACGCGAGTGAGCGAAAAAAAGGCAGAAAACGGTATATTGCTCTATGCCATATTAGGGATAAGTCTTCTCTTTAATCTGGCCTTTATCATCCAGAAGATAAGAACATTGAAGGAGACTTAGAAAGACTTGTCACCTGGTAGTTCTCTATTTTTTCTGCCTGGCATAAATATCTCCGGTTCGATGGCGTGACGAAAAGCCGGAAAAATTGTCTATTATTTCCATGCCGTTGATCCAATATTTCCCTGCCATTTTTTGGCTCTCCCCAAATGACCAGTTGTACTGATAGCCGCCTATTGTTTCCAAATGTTTGATACACTCAATTGCCCGGTCAATGGTGGGTACAAAAAATTCAAAGGATAAGGCGGGAATAGCTTGAGATAAGCCCCGCAAAGCCTGAAGTTCAAAGTCCTCGATGTCAATTTTGCAAAAAGCAGGGATACCATAGGTTTCAATGAGTTGATCAAGGGTGATGACCTCCACCGCGATGGATCTATCCCAACTCACCTTATAAGAGGTGTCGTCCTGAATGGCCTGCTGCCATTCTCGCCCAGCAAGCGTGGAAATGGTAGGTGTCTTTTCACTGATGTGCAGATTCATCTGGCCTGGATGCTCACCGATGGCCTTTTTAACCAGAGTAAAATTAGGATATGAGCCAAAATGCTTTTCCAGATACTCGATACAGATGGGTTGCGGATCAACCGCGATCACTTTTGCTCCTAATCTTAACCAAGCATCTGAGCGGTTTCCCAGGTGAGCACCTAGGTCAAAGCAGAGGTCTCCGGGTTTGACAAACTGGCGGTAAAACCGCATCAATCTCCTGCGATTGAACGGTTTTCCATAGTACATTAAACGGGATCTTAGAAGGCCCAATTGTTGAGAAATGGATATGTTTGCCATCGTTGATACCTTATCGCTTGCTATGCTTTCCTCTCCTGACAATTCGGTAGATCTCTATCATAGTTTTGTAAAAACGTTGCTGTCTCGGTGCCATTACTTTGTGCTGATAATTCTTTTTTAGCAATTCTGCCCTTTGCACAAAGTTACTTTTAAAACGAACAGAAATGAATTTTTAGACCACTAAAGTGATCTATCTGCTGTTGTCTGACTTGAACATGGTGATTAAAAAAATGTAATGGTGAGATACGGCACACGCAACCAGAATACCAGGATAAAGTTTTAGTTGGCTAGGCCGCACCGCATGGAGATAATCAAAAAAATGGAAATCACCAAGGGTCAAAGACCGATACTGTTTTTTCTAGGTTCATGGATATTTCTCAATATATTCATGAATGTAACTTACCCTGCTCCGCTGGTCTCCCCCTTACATGTTCTGCTGCCATCTCTGGAAGTATGGGCAGTATTGCTCTTTCTCAGTTTACTCGCTGGATTTGCAATTCCACTGAAATTACCCATCTACATTCTCCTGATAATGCTGTTTATCATATTGCGGCTGTTTCGTTTTGGCGATGTCCTCATGCCGCTCTATTTTAACAGGCCGTTCAATCTTTATGTAGATACAGGATATTTACCGGACCTTCTTCGCCTGCTTTATTCCACTCTATCCCTGCCCATGCTGGTTTTCTGGGGCTTTCTATTACTGATGCTGATGGTCCTGTCAATCTGGGGAATATACATTTCCCTAAGGCATATCTATGCCTGTTTTTTAACGACGCGTCTTCGCTATGGTTTTTGGATGATAACGATTGGACATTCATTATTGGTCGGCAGCTATCTCGGTGGCAATTACCCTGCTGTTCTGCCTCCTCCGGGATCATCTATAGTTCAACGCTTTGTTGCCGAAGCTAAGTTTATAAGCAACATTCGCCAGGTAAAATCTGAAGGGCTGTCGGCAGTTCAAATGTCTGCAACCCAGGTTCCCATTTTTAAGACACCATTTAAAAATCTGAGGAATACCGACGTGCATTTATTCCTGATTGAATCATACGGCTATACACTGTTTACAAACGCCCAGCACATCGAAGGATTTACTCAAATTGCTGAGAGTTTTACGGGAGTACTTCAGAAATCAGGGTTTCAGATGGTTTCTCATGGTCTTCATTCGCCGACTTTCGGGGGAGCATCCTGGCTGGCTTTTGGAACACTAGAGAGCGGTGTGTGGGTAGCGAATCAGATCCAATACAATTTTTTGTTAAATAGCGAAGTCAAACCACTGGCCAGCTATTTTGATCAAGCTGGATACCGTACGGTCTCAGTGATGCCCGGAACCACTTTACCCTGGCCGGAAGGTAAGTATTTCTCGTATGATAAGAGCTACTACGCAAAAGATTTTGCCTATCGAGGCCCAGCTTTTGGTTGGTCGCCAATGTCTGATCAATTTGTACTTGATTCAATATACCGCAGGGAAATACTACAGCGACAGCAACCACTTTTTGTACGTTATGTGTTGATAAGCAGTCATGCCCCGTTTCATAACCAGCCAATGTACATTGATAACTGGGAAGCAATCGGAGACGGCACGGTATACAATCAAGTCGACCCGATAACCTTTCCAGTCCACTGGCCTGATCTCACCAATGCCGCCGAGGCCTATCTCAGGTCCATCGATTATGAATTCAAGGTGCTCGGCGAGTACATCTCAAGGTATCTATCAGAAGATAGCCTTGTTATCATAATGGGTGATCATCAGCCCAACGCCCAGATTACCGGAGAAAACGCTTCGTGGTTGGTTCCGGTGCATATATTAAGCAGGAATCATAGTTTACTGGAGCCATTTAGAAAGCAGGGCTATAAGGAGGGCATGATTCCCCAAAATCCTCCTGTGTATCGCCGCATGGATACCTTTATGTCCGATTTTCTCTCCGCTTATAGCAGGTGAAGCTTAAATTTTAGATAACCCTCGAAGACAGGGAAGAGAATTTTTGCACAAAAAATGATTTATCAACCTAACCAAGGGAAAAAGCTCCAGTCAAACAGCTGCGGACTTGACGATTTCGCGAAAATGCTAATTTATAACTGATATTTCTTGTATCTTGATTTTCAATTTATAAAGATTACGCCAATTTCACCGAATTTCGAAGCTTTAATCTCTCTGCGAAGTGATCATCAACTAAACAGTTTAAAAATTTTATCTATAGGAATAATCCATGGGCTCACTTTTAAGTTTTGTGTTTTTTATGCTTTTTATGCTGTTGTTCATCTCCATGGGCATGATAGCCACATCTCAATTCATTGAACATTTGAAAAGACATCACAGCGAACGTTTTGAGGCTATGATAACTAAGTCTTTTGGCGGAAATTCATCTGACGATTTATGGACTCCGTCGATAAGACCCATCGTATTCTTAAAATTTCTTTTTTCCTCAGATTTTTACAACGATGAAGTCCTGAAAAAACATAAAGCGAGAATCAGAGTTTTATTGTCCTCATATATTGTATTGTCACTTCTTGCGGCGTTGCTGGTCGATTAGTTAACAGAAATCGAACACCTTGCTGATAACCAAACTGCAGATTCCATAAATACCCGGAGCATCCCAAAGGGATAAATGGCAACGAAAGCAACCCTTGTTCGTTATGGGGTCGTCTGCCGCCATGCCCTGTTTTAAAATCAACTTTCTTTATTGCCGAATGGATAACTTTTATGTCCGATTTTTTCTTCGCTTACAGTAGGTGCAATACATGTTTTATTCTCCTTTAGAGAGAGGCAATTGAAATTATTCTGAATAAATAAAGATATACCAGGCAATTATGATGTTTTTGGTAACATGGTATAATTCAGAGCCTTCCTTTAACTTAGTCAGGTACTATACTAGGTTTTACCTTGGATAAATTTGGAGATCAGACTTTTTACGTTTTCGGGGCTTTAAGTATTTAAAAATGATACAATATTCAATAGATAGGTCTATTTATAATTTGTTTAATAGGCAGGAAGAAACAGCTGCGTAGGCTGAATCATCAACTTACTCTTTCTTCCCCACCGATCTGCCGGAAACCCATTAATGTAGAGTAAATATGGACCGTACAACTTTGGTAGCACTAATTAAAAACATTTCTTCTCGTCCTTCCAAGAGTTTCCTCCGTTTTCTACTTGGCTGCATAGCGCTGGGTTATTTCTGTCTTGCCTCTGTTGCCGGAGGCGCTATAAATGATTGGGCGGAGGGAAGCCAGGATAACGCCGATGGGGCAACACGAGACTATTATAACCGGGCAGCGCGTCTGGAATGGTGGAATTACCTCGGTGATTGGCGGGATCAACAGGACATCGCTCAAGGAGACAAGCCCTTTGCTGTGGCAGACATTGAGGATACTGACGTTGCCCGAAATATATATTGGCAGGTAACCGAGCTGGTACAGTTGTGGGTCGATGGAACTTACCAGAATCAGGGTTTTTTCATTGATGCAACCACCGGTGGCGGTCCCATCGATTTCAGGAGCAGGGAGTATGGTGATAGCTCCCAATGGCCTCAGCTTCACATCACAACTCAGACGGACACCGTCACGTTTACGGTTATGGCCGACACCTATCTGGAGCCATCAACCTATCGCTCAATGGGGGACTCCGACAGCCTCCGCCTCTCTACAGGGGGGAGCAATATTCTTCTGCGTTTCAATCTTGACACAATCCCTCAGGGAACCAAAATAGAGAACGCTACTCTGCAACTTTATACATATGCACAGTACAATAACTCCATTATGAAAACTGCCGTTTACCGATGTTCTCAAGGTGAAAGTTTGGAAGCCGAAAAACCCAGAGTCGGTGTAGCAGTAAACTACCCAAAGGATAAGGGAATCGAATCCCACTCCTCGGTTATTTTTGCCACAGACTTTGAACAGGCAAGCTGGCAAGCCGAGTGGAGCCACGCAGGCGGCGAGATTGAAACGATTCAGGATGACCCCACACTCCTCATTGAACCACATGAAGGCAAGGCATTAAGGGCCCTCATCCCACAGGGAGAAAACTCATCCATGAGCGTCACCTATGATTTTTTGGATAAACTTGGCAGCGAGCCTGAGGAGATATACTTTCGTTATTACCTTCGTTTTGCCAATGATTGGCAACAGAGTGTAGCCGGAGGCAAATTGCCTGGTATCAGTGGAACCTACGGCGTTGCCGGCTGGGGTGGCCGCAAACCCGACGGTACCGATGGCTGGTCTGCCAGAGGCACATATTTCCTCAGCATAGAGGGGAATAACCCGCTTGCGGGTACCCATCCCATTGGAACCTACTGCTACTATGCTGACCAACCGGGAACCTATGGTGATACGTGGGCATGGACCAAAGCCTATAAGGGTTTTCTCCGAAAAAACCAATGGTACTGTATCGAGCAGTACATCAA
>JAAUYI010062734.1_pt1 | contig 33808 bp, 31 predicted proteins | sample 7278041 | NCBI WGS metagenome assembly JAAUYI01 (sample SAMN14350216, study PRJNA611818) | marine sediment metagenome | isolation source: surface marine sediment (0.6m) | place: French Polynesia: Moorea | collected 2018-08
GATAGAAACGAAAAAGAATATGTCAAAAGAAGACACGATTAAGCTAGAAGGGACCGTAGAAGAACTTCTCCCAAATATGACATTCAGAGTGGCCCTGGAAAATGGAATGACTGTCCACGCACACCTTTGCGGAAAAATGCGTATGCGTAATATTCGTGTTTTTGTGGGAGATACTGTTAAAGTTGAAATGTCTCCTTACGATTTATCAAAAGCGCGGATCATCTATCGTCAAAGATAAATCTTTATCTTACAATTGCTCCATCTGATGCCCATTTTTGAAAAAGTCCTTTACATGAACTCTTACTTAGTTCATGTAATCCGAGCTTGAAACTTTAGATGTAGGAAAGGCAAACCGTTTCCTTTGCTAAGTGTTTTGGATATTTGGTTAAATGGTTGTCTTTGTTCGGTTGTTGCAAGATTCTACGCAAACTTTTGATTGCTTATCCCACTCTTTAAGTTTTTTTAGATTAAAAGCCTGTCAGGCTCAGGTAAATTCAACAAAAAGAAGATGCTAAAAATATAGTTTCCTCTTTCGTTGGCTTGGCTCTAAAGATGAAAATCCAGGGTAAAAAAAAGAAATTTTTTAAGTCTAATGATAGCTTTGCTTAATTCTTAAGAAAAAAGAGTGTGGAAAAAAAGATTGCAACTACTAGATTAATGGTTGCATTTTTTTTTGCTCGTAGTTAAGCTCTAATGCACTCGCCGGAAAACTGTAAGTGTATACGCTGTTTTATTTCATCTCACGTTATGAAATCAAGATGAAATAGGAAGTTAACTCTTAAGTTAAAGTGCCCAGATAGCTCAGGGGTAGAGCATTTGCATGGTAAGCAAAAGGTCGTAGGTTCAATTCCTATTCTGGGCATAGAAAATACAGCTAAATTGAAATTGATATATGATAGGAGCCTAAGCGGAGGATAACTACAATGGCTAAAGAAGCATTTCAAAGGAACAAGCCCCATGTGAATATTGGGACTATTGGGCACGTCGATCACGGTAAGACAACTTTAACAGCGGCAATTACTTCACACCTTGCAAAAAAGGGTGGAGCAAAGCTTCGTGATTACGCCTCCATTGATAACAGTCCTGAAGAGAAGGCGCGTGGGATCACAATTAATTCAACCCACGTTGAATATGAAACTGATAACCGTCACTACGCTCACGTAGACTGTCCTGGACACGCCGACTATGTCAAGAACATGGTAACGGGTGCAGCTCAAATGGACGGTGCGATTCTTGTTGTAGGTGCAACAGATGGACCGATGCCACAAACAAAAGAACACGTTCTTCTCGCTAGACAGGTGGGAGTGCCATCTATTGTCGTCTTTCTTAATAAAATGGACCAAATCAGCAAAGAGGACGAAGAGCTTGTAGAACTCGTTGAAATGGAAATTGGCGAAATGTTAGAAGCTCAAGGTTACAAAGATTGCCCTATCATCCGTGGATCTGCGTTAAAAGCTCTTGAAGGCAATGTAGAGTGGGAAAAAAGCATTGATGAGCTCATGAAAGCTGTTGATGAAAAGATCCCAACACCTGCGCGTGAAGTTGACAAGCCTTTTCTTATGCCAGTTGAGGATGTTTTCTCCATTTCTGGACGAGGCACTGTTGCAACGGGGCGTGTAGAGAAAGGGATTATTAAACTTAATGATAAAATTGAGATTGTTGGTCTTCGCGATACGCGTGAGAGTGTTGCAACAGGATTGGAAATGTTTAATAAACAACTCGATGACGCGCGCGCTGGAGAAAACGTTGGTGTTCTTCTTCGTGGTGTTGAGAAAAATGATATCGAAAGGGGGATGGTTCTTGCTGCTCCTGGTTCATGCACACCTCATACCAAGTTTAAGGGAACAGTCTATATCCTTAAGAAGGAAGAAGGGGGTAGACACAAGCCATTTTTCACTGGATATCGTCCCCAGTTTTACATCCGAACAACAGATGTGACTGGAACAGTAACCCTTTCAGAAGGAACTGAGATGGTCATGCCTGGAGATAATGTAGAATTGACCGGTGCATTGATTAGCCCTGTAGCAATGGAAGAAGGAATGCGCTTTGCCATCCGTGAAGGTGGTAGAACGATTGGTGCTGGAACAATTACCAAGATTATCGAGTAATCGCATAAAGCAATTGATGTAAAGAGGCTAAAAACTAAGCCTCTTTACAAGTGCTCAAAAAAGCAGTTTGGGTGTGTAGCTTAGTTGGTAGAGCAGCGATCTCCAAAGTCGCCGGTCGGGGGTTCGAATCCCTCCGCACTCGGTTATAGAAAGCCCCTTGAAGGCTTGCTTGTAAGAACAAATTAGGACTCAATGAAGAAAAAACCAAATATGATGGTTTCACAAAAAATAGTAGGCTTGAACGCCATAAAGAAAAAAAAAGGGAAAGGAAAGGGAAAATTCTTTCAAGATATGAAAGAAGAAATGAAGAAAGTCTCCTGGACCAGTAAAGACGAACTTAAAACCTGCGGAAAAATTGTTATCGGATCGATTTTTGTCCTGGGAATTGGTATTTATCTTGTGGATTTGTTCATTCGCCTGATCCTAGATGGAATTGGGAATCTTGTGCGATCAATAGGAGCTTAATTTGAGTATGGAAGGTCAATGGTTTGTTATTCAGGTTATATCGGGGCAAGAGAAAAAAGTTAAAAAGAATCTTGAAGATAATCGCGCTTCAGCTGGTATGATTGATAGTGTTTTTGAAGTCATCGTGCCAACTGAAAATGTTGCTGAAGTCAAGCGTGGTGAACAAAAAATCAGTGAAAAACGTCTTTGGCCCGGCTATGCTCTAGTCAAAATGAAACTAACAAATGAATCCTGGATGTATGTCAAGCAAACAAACGGAGTTATTGATTTTCTAGGAGGTGGTAAACCCGTTCCTTTATCTGAGGCAAAAGTTGCTGAGATTCTACACGACTTACAAGCTCGACAAGGTGAGGTTGCCTACAAAAATAAGATTCGAGTCGGTGAAAACATTAAAATTACAGATGGTGTCTTTGTTAATTTTATGGGAACAGTCGAAGAGGTCAATCATGATAAGGGAAAACTCAGTGTCATGGTCTCCATTTTTGGTCGTGATACTCGCGTTGATGATCTAGAGTTTTGGCAAGTTGAAGAAGCACCGATCGATGCAGAAATAGAATAAGGAAAAGTCATGGCGAAGAAACTAGAAAAGAAAATTAAACTACAAATTTCTGCAGGCAAAGCAAGCCCTGCGCCACCTATTGGACCCGCACTTGGTGCTGCTGGGTTAAACATTATGGCTTTCTGCAAGGACTACAATGCTAGGACTCAAGACAAGGTAGGCGATGTCCTTCCTGTTGAAATTTCAGTTTTTACCGATAAAAGCTTTACTTTCATTACGAAACAGCCCCCAATGGCAAAGATGATCTTAAAGGAACTGGGAATTGAAAAGGGGTCTGGCGTTCCTAATAGAGATAAAGTGGGTACACTCACAAAAGAGCAAATAAAAAAAATTGCTGAAAAGAAGAAACCAGACCTTAGGGTTCGATCCATGGATGCTGCTATGAGAATTGTTGAAGGAACTGCTAGATCTATGGGCGTGGATATCATAAAGGGCTAAGAAATGACGAAAAGAAGTAAAAAATTTAAAAAAACACAGGAACTAGTAGATAAAGAAAAAAGCTACGCACTTGGTGCTGCTGTGGAAGTTCTCAAGAAAGTGCCCACGGCAAAATTTGATGAATCTGTAGAAATTGCTCTTAGAATTGGCGTGGATCCCAAAAAATCTGATCAGCAAATCCGAAGCACTGTTTTTTTACCTCATGGGTCGGGCAAAACAATCCGTGTGATTGCTTTTGCTAGAGGTGATAAAGTAAAGGAAGCACTCAGTGCTGGCGCTGATCGTGCAGGTGATCAAGAGCTGATTGATAAAATAAAGGGTGGATGGACAGATTTTGACGCGATTGTTGCTACTCCTGACATGATGCGCGAAGTCGGTAAACTTGGGAAAATTCTTGGGCCTCGAGGATTAATGCCTACACCAAAAGCAGGAACAGTTGCAACAGATGTAAAAAAGGCTGTAGAAGATTTAAAGAAAGGAAAAATTGCATTTAAAGTTGATAAAAACAGTGTTGTTAATAATCTAGTTGGCAAACTTTCTTTTACCAAGGATCAACTTGTTGAAAATATTGAGTCACTCTTAAATGCAATTTTAAAGGCGAAGCCAGCTACCGCAAAGGGGCAGTATTTATGTTCACTTTTCCTATCTTCAACGATGGGGCCTGGACTGAAAATAGATATTAATTCAATGGCTCTTAGTTAGGGAATAAAGAAATATGCGTAAAGAAAAACAGTTTCTCCTAGATGAGATTAAAGACAAGCTTAATCAACCGAACGGTTTTGTAATCACTAGTTATCAAGGGATCGACCCTAATACTGCGTCAGACTTCCGAATGTCAATCATTGATAGTGGCGGCCTTTTTTGCATAGTAAAGAAGAGAGTGTTCTTAAAGGCTGCAAAAGAAGCCGGCATTGAAATTGATAAAGAAATACTTAAAGGGCATATTGGTATTGTCTACTCAGGCAAGGATACCATTGCTACTACAAAAGCAGTTTATAAATTTAAGAAAGAAAATGACAAACTTCTCGATGTATTGGGTGGGCAATTTGAAGGAAAGATGTGCTCTCCTAATGACTTAAAAGAGATTTCAGCATTGCCAAGCCAAGAGCAAATGAGAGCTGAATTCTTAGGAGTTTTAGAAGCACCACTTTCAGGGCTTGTTTCGGTCATGGAAGGTGTAATGACAGGAGTTGTCAGTTGTATGGACCAACAGGTTCAGAAAAAAGAATCAGAACAATAAACGCAAAGGGGAATATAACCGTGCCAACACAGGAACAAAACGTGGAAAAGCTCGTAGATACGCTAAGTGAACTTTCAGTTTTAGATCTTTCTAAGCTAAAGAAAGCTCTTGAAGAAAAATGGGATGTAAAAGCCGCTACAGGTGGACCTGTAATGATGGCTCCTGCAGCAGGTGCAGATGGTAAAGAGGCCGCTGCTGAGGAAGCAACAGATTTCCAAATCACTCTTGAAGAATTTTCAGCTGATAAAAAAATTGCTGTCATCAAAGTTGTTAGAGAAGTGACAGGATTGGGGCTTAAAGAAGCTAAAGAGCTTGTTGAAGGAGCGCCGAAGGTCCTTAAAGAAAGTGCTCCCAAGGTTGAGGCTGAAGATATCAAGAAAAAGCTTACTGATATAGGTGCAAAGGTTACACTTAAGGGTGTTTAAAAGCTGCTTTAAACTAAAATCCTTAAATGAATAGCAGAAATCTAGCGCAGGTTTCTGCTTCTAGCTCATGTAACACTATGCGATCATAAACACGAAGTACCACAACTTTCATGGAGGCATTTTCATGCTAAAAAGACCCCCAAATAGGGTGAGTTTTAGAGGCCGAGAAGAAATTATCGATCTTCCAAACTTAATAGAAATTCAGGTTAAATCTTTCCGTCAGTTTTTCCAAGAAGATAAACTACCCCATGAGCGTGAGAATACGGGACTGGAGGAAGTTTTTAGAGAGATCTTTCCTATTAAATCTTACGACGAAAAAACCGTTCTAGAGTACCTATCTTACAGTCTAGGTGCGCCTAAATATTCACCAGATGAATGTATTCGTAGAGGGATTACATACAATGTAACCCTAAAGGCGAAATTTAGATTGACCGATGAGACTGGAATTAAGGAAGAAGAAGTTTACATGGGAACAATCCCCAAAATGACTGAGCCCGGTACGTTTGTTATCAATGGAGCCGAGCGGGTCATTGTTTCGCAACTTCATCGCTCTCCTGGCGTTTCATTTGAGCAAGAAAAACACTCAAAAGGAAACGTCTTATATTCTCTCCGCATCATTCCGTATCGTGGAAGCTGGCTCGAAGCCTCTTTCGACATTAATGACCTCATTTATGTTTATGTTGATCGGAAAAAACGTAGACGCAAGGTTCTCGCAACATCGTTTATCAGAACACTCGGGTACTCTTCCGATGTAGACATCATTGAAGAGTTCTTTAATACCTACAGAGTGAAAATCAAATCCGACAAAGACTTTCCCAAATTAGTCGGTAAAATTCTTGCCGAAGACGTATTAGATGAAAATACGGGAGTTATTTTTGGAAAAGCTTCTGAAAAACTAACGACTGCAATGCTTAAGCGGATGTTTGATGCAGGAATAAATGCAGTGCGTATAGCAGAAGATGCTGACGAAACGAGTCCTATTATTAAAATGCTGGCAAAGGATCCCACTGATTCGTACGAGTCTGCGCTCAAAGATTTTTACAGAAAAATTCGACCTGGTGAACCCGCAACGCTTTCAAATGCTCGTTCAACCATCATGCGCCTGTTCTTTGACCCAAAATGGTATAATTTAGGGCGTGTAGGTCGCTATAAACTCAACCGAAAGATTGGAAGAGAAACGACTGATGAAGATCTCGAAGTCGTCACACTAAAAAAAGAGGATATTGTCGATGCGCTTAAATATCTAATCAAGCTTAAACAGGGCAGCGAAGGTGCCTACATCGATGATATCGACCACCTCGGCAATCGCCGCGTTCGCTCAGTTGGAGAATTGATTCAAAATCAATGCCGCATCGGTCTTGCTCGTATGCAGAAAATCATTAAAGAGAGAATGAACCTCTTTGATTTTTCTTCGGATACACTAACCCCTGGGAAACTGGTTTCAGCAAAAGGTCTGGCTGGAGTTCTTAAAGATTTCTTTGGCCGCTCCCAGTTATCGCAATTTATGGACCAGACCAACCCTATCGCTGAATTGACGCACAAAAGACGTCTTTCTTCCTTAGGACCAGGTGGTTTGAACAGAGACCGCGCTGGTTTTGAAGTCCGCGATGTTCACTCAAGTCATTATGGGAGAATCTGTCCGATTGAAACCCCAGAAGGACCAAACATTGGTTTAATTACTTCTCTTTCCTCTTTTGCAAAGATTAATGAGTTTGGTTTCATTGAAACTCCCTATCGGATTGTTCGAGATGGGATCGTAACAGAAGAAATCGAATACATGACAGCTGATCAAGAAGAAAAAAGTGTGGTTGCACAAGCTTCAGCTGTTCTTGATGAGCATCACATGTTCGATGAACCCATTGTTTGGGCCCGCTACCGAGGAGAGCCTCTGAAAATTGAGTCAGAAAAAGTGACTCATATGGATGTTTCTTCTAAACAACTGGTTTCTGTTGTCACAGGATTGATTCCTTTCCTTGAGCATGATGATGCGAACCGCGCTCTTATGGGATCGAATATGCAACGTCAAGCCGTACCTCTTCTTAAGACTGATGCTCCTCTTGTGGCAACGGGGCTAGAAAGACGCACTGCGCGTGATTCTGGAGCCGTTTTGCTTGCTGAGGAAGACGGCATAGTTGAATATGTGGATGGTTACAAAATTGTTGTTGCTCCTAAAGCAAACCGGATGAATAAGAAGACCTATACTCTTAAAAAGTTCATGCGATCAAATACCGGAACATTGATTAATCAGACGCCTCTATGCACTGTTGGGGCTGAAATCATTGCAGGAGATGTTATTGCTGATGGTCCTGCAACTGATAAAGGAGAAATAGCCCTTGGAAAGAATGTCTTGGTTGCCTTCATGCCTTGGTGTGGCTACAACTATGAAGACGCGATCATCATCTCAGAAAAATTGATTAAAGAAGATGCCTATACATCGGTTTACCTCGAAGAGTTTGAGCTTACAGCTCGAGACACAAAACTTGGAAAAGAAGAAATAACGCGTGATATTCCAAATGTTTCTGAGGAAGCTCTCGCTGATCTTGGTGAAGATGGAATTATTCGTGTTGGAGCAGATGTTAAACCGGGCGATATTCTTGTCGGGAAAATTACCCCTAAGTCAGAGACCGAGCTGTCGCCAGAAGAAAGGCTTTTAAGAGCAATCTTTGGTGAAAAAGCTGCAGACGTAAAAGATGCATCTCTTATAGCGCCTCCAGGAACTGAAGGGGTCGTTATGGATGTCAAAGTCTTCAGTCGTCGCGATCGCCTTTCTAAAACAGATGACGAACTTGTTGAAGAAGCAACGCGAATTAAAGATGTACACCTTGAGTTTAAAGAAAAAGAAACAGATATCCTGATGCAATTCCACGAAAAACTTGGAGCCCTTTTTCTTGGTGACGAAGCTCCTGAGTCCATCATGCACCGCATGACTGGTGATGTTCTCATCAAAAAAGGGGATAAAATTACTCAGGAAATGCTCGAGCTGCTTGAGTCAGAAAATCCTGATCATTTAATTCTGCCTCAAAATGATACTTATGATGCGCTTAAAAAAATCCTAACAGAGCATGAAACTGCCATTAAACAGCTTCATGTAGAGCATAAATCAGAAGTGGAGCACATGCGTAAAGGAGACATAGAATTAGATCCAGGTGTGATTCGCCAGGTGAAAGTTTACATTGCAACTAAGCGTAAACTCCAAGCGGGCGATAAAATGGCTGGGCGCCATGGTAACAAAGGTGTGGTTTCTAACATCGTTCCAGAAGCTGATATGCCTTATCTCCCAGATGGACAAACCATTGAAATTATCCTTAATCCTCTTGGGGTTCCGTCTCGGATGAATATGGGACAGCTTCTTGAGACTCACTTAGGTCTTGTAGCTAGGAAGTCAGGCATTTATGTAAAGAGTCCTGTCTTTGAAGGATTCCCAGAAGACCGCATTTGGGAAATGATGAAGGAACATGGTTATTCTGAGACAGGAAAAAGCTATCTCTATGATGGACGTACCGGAGAGCGATTTGATAATCCCGTCGTTGTGGGTTACATTTACATGCTTAAACTCTCTCACCTTGTTGCCGATAAGATTCACGCTCGTGCGATTGGCCCTTATTCACTTGTCACACAGCAACCTCTTGGTGGTAAAGCTCAGATTGGTGGTCAACGATTTGGAGAGATGGAGGTGTGGGCTTTAGAAGCGTATGGTGCCGCCCACCTCCTTCAAGAAATGCTCACTGTGAAATCAGATGATGTTTCCGGTCGTACCCATATTTATGAATCGATTGTGAAAGGAGACAATACCTTGAGAGCTGGGACGCCTGAGTCATTTAATGTCCTCGTGAAAGAGATGCAAGGTTTATGTCTTGATGTCCGCGCAGAAAGCGCAGCTGAAGAACTATAATTTAAAGGAGCTCCCTGGAGAAATTTCATGCAAGAAGATGAATTTCATGATTCTCAATTTGATAAACTAACCATCAAGATCGCTTCTGACGATGTCGTGCGCAACGAATGGTCACGAGGAGAGATCAAAAAACCTGAGACGATTAATTACCGGACGTTCAAACCTGAAAAAGGTGGGCTTTTTTGTGAAAAGATTTTTGGTCCCACACGTGATTGGGAATGTGCCTGTGGAAAATATAAAAAGATTAAACATAAAGGAATCATTTGTGATCGTTGTGGTGTAGAGGTTACCCTCTCAAAAGTCCGACGAGAGCGAATGGCTCATATTGAACTTGCCACTTCTGTTGTTCACATTTGGTTCTTTAAGTCTCAGCCCTCTCGTATCGGGAATATCCTCGGGATGTCCGTTTCAGATTTGGAACGAGTGATTTACTATGAAGAATATGTTGTGACCGATCCTGGCAGTACAACTCTTGAAAAAAAGCAGCTTCTCAATGATCACGAAATTCGTGAAGCGCAAGAGAAGTGGGGCCTGGATGCATTTAAGGCAAGTATAGGTGGAGATGCTGTTCGTGAGCTTCTTGAAAAAGAAGACCTCATTACATTGATAGCCGAGCTAAAAGAAAAGCTCCGTAAAACACGTTCAATGCAAGCTCGAATGAAACTTGCCAAACGATTAAAAATTATTGAGAGCTTTGCTTCTTCAACAAACAATCCAGACTGGATGGTGATTTCATGTATTCCTGTGATTCCACCGGATCTACGTCCTTTGGTTCCATTAGATGGTGGAAGGTTTGCAACTTCAGATTTGAACGATCTTTACAGGAGAGTCATCAATCGTAATAATCGTCTAAAATCGATCTTAAAGCTTAAGACTCCCGATGTAATCATTCGCAATGAAAAACGGATGCTTCAAGAGGCGGTCGATGCCCTCTTTGATAATGGGCGTCATGGGCACCCTGTAATGGGTGCTGGAAACCGCCCGTTGAAAGCGCTCTCCGAAATGCTCAAAGGGAAGCAAGGACGTTTCCGTCAAAACCTTCTTGGTAAAAGGGTGGACTATTCAGGGCGTTCGGTGATCATTGTCGGTCCCGAACTTAAATTTAATCAGTGCGGTCTTCCCAAAAAGATGGCTCTCGAACTATTTGAACCATTTATTATAAAACGATTGAAAAGTCGAGGACTTGTTTACACGATCCGTTCGGCTAAAAAAATGATTCAGCGAGCAGACCCAGAAGTTTGGGATGTTCTTGAAGAGATTATTAAAGGGCACCCTGTTCTCTTAAACCGTGCGCCGACTTTGCATAGATTAGGGATCCAAGCTTTCGAACCTGTTCTTATTGAAGGTAAGGCGATTCGCATCCATCCACTGGTTTGCACAGCCTTTAACGCAGATTTTGATGGTGACCAAATGGCGGTTCACGTCCCGCTTTCTGTGGAATCCCAATTAGAAGCCAAACTGCTGATGATGGCTCCTGATAATATTTTCCTGCCATCTTCAGGAAAACCGGCTGCTGTTCCATCACAAGATATGATTCTAGGTCTTTATTACTTAATGCATGATCCGATTTATTCGCCTGAAGATCATGGAAAGCAAACCAAAGTTTTTGGTTCTTCTCAGGAAGTTCTTCACGCTCTTTACGGCTCAGGAAGCTATAACTGGTTTGCAGAAGAAGGCAAAGAAAATATACGGTTTGATGATTATGGGTTAGGCTTGCATACCCATGAAAAGATCAAGCTACGACTAGACTCTGGAGTGATTGAAACAACACCTGGACGTGTTGTTTTCAATACAATTGTTCCTAAGGAACTTGGATTCCAGAACTATGCTCTTCGAAAGAAGAAAATGTCGGAACTTGTCCTTAGTACCTATAAGAAAGCTGGTCTCGAAGCCTCTGTCAAATTTTTAGATTGTCTCAAGAATCTTGGTTTTTCTCACGCAACAAAAGCAGCCCTTTCAATGGGTGTAAAGGATATTGCAATCCCTGCTGATAAACAAAAGATCATTCGGGATACACAGAAAAAAGTGGCTGTTGTGATTAAACAGTATGAAGATGGTGTGATTACAGAAGGTGAGCGTCACTCGAAGATCATTAGTATCTGGACAGATATTTCAGAGATTTTAGCTAACCAACTTTTCAAGATGATTTCAAAACCTGAAGAGGCAACAATGCTCAATCCACTGTATTTAATGATGGATTCTGGAGCAAGAGGTAACAAATCTCAGGTGAAACAGCTTGGAGCACTTCGTGGACTGATGGCGAAGCCATCAGGGGAAATCATTGAGTCTCCGATTACTGCGAACTTCCGAGAAGGTCTCAGTGTGCTCGAGTTCTTCATTTCTTCTCACGGCGCCCGAAAAGGTCTTGCCGATACCGCACTTAAAACAGCTGACTCGGGCTACTTAACACGCCGTTTGGTCGATGTAGCTCAAGATGTTCTTGCAACGGAACAAGACTGTGGAACCTTGAATGGAATTGAGGTCTCTGCCATTAAACAATGTCAAGAAGAGCTCCTCCCTCTTAAGGATCGTCTTTATGGACGAACTGTTTGTGATGATATCTATATGCCAGGAGATCAAACAAAGATTCTTGCCAAAGCCGGAGACATTTTGACCGGTGCACAAGCGGAAGCGATCGATGATGCTGGAATTGAATCTGTTAAAATTCGCTCAACCCTGACATGTGAAGCAAAACGTGGAGTTTGTTCTCAATGTTATGGTGTGAATCTTGCAAATGGACGAAAAGTTGCTATGGGTGAAGCTGTAGGGATTATTGCAGCACAGTCGATTGGTGAACCAGGAACGCAGCTGACAATGCGCACCTTCCATTTAGGAGGCATTGCATCTGCTCATGCAACCCCAGATCTTATTGGTGAGCATGAAGGAATTTTAGTTTATGACGGCCTTCGCACTGTAAAAAATAGTGAAGGGATGCATTTAGCACTCAATAAAAATGGGTTCCTTCATGTCGTACGTGATGAAGAGCGCGTTCTTGAAGAGTATAAAAAGCTCCTGGGAACAAAATCGATTGAACCTCTCCAAACCTTTGATATTGAGCTAGGTACACAAATAGCACTTGAAGACGGTGTAAAGGTGAAGATGGGAGACCGGATTGGATATTGGGAACAGCACAACATCCCCATTATCTGTGAAAAACCTGGTTTTGTAAAATATGAAGATCTCGTAGAAGGGATTTCAACGGCGAGAAACAGCAATAAGCAAACGGGTCAGACAGAACTCATCGTTCGTCAGCACCGAGGAGAACTTCATCCTCAGGTCGTTATCTATGCTGATAAAGACTTTGAAGAGCTTATTGGAACGTATGCTATTCCATCAGGTGCGATTATTTCCGTAAGTGAAGGAGATAAAGTGCATGCCGGGGATATCTTAGCTCGTCTTCCTCGCGGCGCGATTAAGACAAAGGATATTACTGGAGGCCTGCCGCGTGTTGCAGAGCTTGTGGAGGCGCGTCGTCCTCGTGATGCTGCAGAAATTGCAAAACTCGATGGTATTGTCGACTTCAAAGGTGTTCAAAAAAGTAAGCGGATTGTTGTTGTTAAAGATGAAGATACTGGAATGGAAGAAGAGCACCTTATTCCTCTTACAAAGCATCTGATTGTTCAACGTGGAGATGTGGTGATCAAAGGTCAGCAACTGACAGAGGGTCTGGTTGTTCCACAAGAAATTCTAGATGTTTGTGGTGTGCGTGAACTTCAAAAGTATCTTGTGAATCAAGTTCAAGAGGTTTATCGCCTTCAAGGGGTAGACATTAATGACAAGCACATTGAAATTATTGCTCGTCAAATGCTCCAGAAAGTCCGTGTGACCGATCCTGGTGATACCACATTCCTTTATGGAGAGAATATCGATAAAAAGACTTTCCACGAACAAAACGCAAAAGTTGTTGAAAAAGGTGGGAAACCCGCGCAAGCAGCTCCTGTTTTACTTGGGATTACAAAAGCCTCGCTTGGAACAGAGTCTTTTGTTTCAGCGGCGTCATTCCAAGAAACAACACGTGTTCTTGCCGATGCCGCTTGTGAAGGAAAGACAGATTACCTTCTCGACTTTAAAGCTAACCTCATTATGGGTCATATGATTCCTGGGGGAACCGGTTTTCATGACTATAAGAAGCGTGTGAAGAAGTTTGTCGATACCGAAGAAGAGGATATCCTCGACTTTGCTTTCTCAAGTTATTAATCTATAAAAAAGCAGCTCCTATTCGGTAGAAGCTGCTTTTACTTCCGTGACCCATCTTTTGCTTATTTATCCCGTTGCCTTTTTCCTTTCATGTTTGTAACCCTATCCATGATAGATCAAGAGCAAAATGAGAAAGCTTTAGAACATGCGCAAGTTTCTTCCAAAGGAAAGAAAAGTCATTTTTGGGATGATTTCCAAGCTGTTACCTTTAAAATATCCTTAGGAATCTCAAACAAAAAGCGCGAAGGATTGCAACGAACCATTTTTCCATGATGGGATCTTTTGCGAGACATGCTCAAGCAAAGTGTTTCCATAGCTCGAGTGATTGCAACATAAAGAAGTCGGCGTTCCTCTTCAATACCTTCTTTTGTTTGGCTTTTCCTATGAGGGATTAAGTGATCTTCTAATCCAACCAGAAAGACTGCTGGAAATTCTAGCCCCTTAGCGCTATGAAAAGTCATTATATTCAATTGATCATCCCTAAATCGATCCTTTTTGTCGTACTTTCGATGATCGAGCATCGTTGAAGAGAGAAAATCGTGCAGGGAAGTCTTTTCTCCTTTTTCATAAGTTTGCAGGGCAGAAATACAGGCTTGAACATTTTCCCATTTGAGTTCACGCATCTTATCACTTTTTACTTCTGCGAAGATAGCATCCTTATAATTGACCTTTTCAATCAACCACTTAAGCCCTTCAGACAGTGAAACAGTGTCAAACTTCTGGACCATTTCGTCATATAAGGCCATGAAGTTTTTAATCCCTTGAGAGCCCCTTGAAGTCAGTGTAAGTTCTGGATGACCACCCTTAGCTATTTTTCTCATGACCTTTAAAAGAGGAAGTTTTTCTCTTCTGTTAAACTGGGTAATCGTATCAAGGGTTTTATCAGAAATTCCTCTTCTTGGATAGTTGATGATCCGAAGGAGAGCTTTTTGATCTCTGGGGTTTGAAATAAGACGAAGATATGCCATCAGATCTTTGATTTCACTTCTCTCAAAAAACTCCATTCCACCAAAGACTTGATAGGGAATTCCTCGGGCCCATTGCCCCCCATCTCTCCATACAGTCTGCATTAAAGAAAGTTCAAAAGCACGGGCTAAATGATTGGAGCGATAGAGGATTGCTATTTCCTTCCAGCGATAATTCTTTTCTTCTTTAAGCTTCAAGAGACGCTCGATCACAGCATCGACTTCATCTTGTTCAGTTGGGGCATTAAAAATCTCGAGCGTTTTACCGGCATTTGCATTGGTTTGGAGAATCTTATCATGACGGTGAACATTGTTGCGGATAACAGCATTTGCTGCATTCAAGATATGTGATGTAGAGCGGTAGTTTTGTTCCAGCTTGATTGTTGCTTCTGCGGGAAAGCTAAGGATATGTTCAATTTCTGCTCCACGCCAGGCATAAATCGATTGGTCATCGTCTCCAACAACACAAAGATTTCCATATTTTTTTGAGAGAAGAAAGGCAAGGCGATACTGAATGGGATTGGTATCTTGATACTCATCGATCATAATGTAGCGGAACCGCTCTTGATATTTTTCCAAAACATCGGGAAATGCTTCAAAAAGCTCGACTGTCAAAGTTAACAAACTATCAAAATCAAGCGCGTTATAAGCGCGCATCGCAATACGTAGCGCTTCATATATCTCTTTAATAAACACGTCTTGTTTGGGATCGCTATTTTTGGGAAGCTGTTCTGTCCTTAGTCCCTTACTTTTTAGGGAGGAAATAGCAGCGATAATGGGCTCTAATAAAGGGTCTTCTCCTGCGTAAATCTCAGAGGCAACTTGTAAAATCAGGCGTCGCATATCTTTTTCATCATAAAGTGTAAATTTATGAGTAAAGCCTAGGCGGTGAATTTCTTTGCGAAGAATCTGCATACAAAAGCTATGAAAAGTAGAAAGAAAAACTTCTTTAGCCTCTTGATCTCTAACGAGTTTGGCAACGCGTTCTCGCATTTCAGTTGCAGCTTTGTTTGTAAACGTCAGTCCCAAGATTGAAGAGGGGGAAATGTTTTTTTCCCGAATAAGATGAGCAATTCGGTGGACAAGGACACGGGTTTTACCGCTCCCTGCACCAGCAAGAATTAGGACGCGCCCCTCTGTTGTGGTGACTGCCTTTTGCTGATTCGGATTCAGTTTTGCCACAGATCGTTACTCATGCTCCATATCAAGAAAAATTCCTTGGAAATCTGGCTTAACGTTCCTCTGAATTTTTCTTGATATAGAGGATTAGGTTTTTCAGTTCAGCTTCTATGTCTTCAGGTTTTAAATCCCGGTATCCCTCTTTGGGATGAATATTGATAATAAGTCCCTTTGGAAGAACAATATAAAGTTTTCGAAAAGCCTCCCTAGCAACTCTTTTAAACCGGTTTCGATCATGGGCTTTTCCCCATTTTCTTGTGATCGTGATCCCAAGTCTAGGTCGAGAAAAAAAGTCGGTTAAGTAAAACAAAACCAATCGTTTTCCGACAAATCTTCGTCCCTCCTGATAAACAGCTCGAAAGTCGTGCCTATTTGAGAGTCTTTGAAATCGAGAAAGCTTAAAGCTCACGCTGCTAGATGTTTCCGACCTTTTCGTCGCTTTCGATTTATGAGTTTTCTTCCACTAGCCGTTTTCATTTTTGAGCGAAAACCATGTGTTTTCTTACGACGGCGTGTACTGGGTTGGTATGTGCGTTTCATGACTCATCAACATTTAATTTTATAAGACGCTAACCAATATAGGGCGTGTAAGTAATTAAAGCAAGTTGAAAAAGTTTTTCCTAGGTAATGCGTTCAAAAATGCGTTTTTTCTTTATTTAAAGCTATTGTCGTAAGGAAGCAAACAAAAATTGGTTGTCAAAAATTCCTCGTACGTGTATAGTAATGAGTCACTGTCAAATCACAGGATTCATGATGAAAGTACGCGCATCAGTTAAAGCAGATCCCAATAAAGGAGATAAAATTGTCAGACGACGGGGGCGTCTTTATGTGGTTAATAAGAGAGACCCAAATCGAAAACAACGCCAAAAAGGACCTGCAAGGAAAAAATAATATGGCTAGAAAAGCAATGATTGAAAAAGAAAAGCGACGTGAACATCTCGTTCGCATCAAATGGAAAAAACGAAAAGAATTGAAAGCAATTGTCCGAGATCTCGGCACATCTGAAGAGGAAAAAATGGCTGCCCAGGAAAAGCTGAATAGACTTTCTAAAAACTCTTCAAAAATTCGCCTTCGCAATCGTTGCGGGTTGACAGGCCGTTCTCGAGGATATCTCCGCAAATTCAGCTTGTCGCGCCTTTGTTTCCGGGAGATGGCAAATGCAGGATTAATTCCGGGAGTGACAAAAGCTTCTTGGTAGCACTTCTTTAAAAAGTTAAGAGTTAAAAAATCTCCAAAATTTCTTTGGAGATTTTTTTTTACGTTTGAATATTTTCCAGAGCCTCCGGAAGGGTTTCAAGGGGTTGCCACTCTTTCATGTTTTCATTCCAAACATAAGTACAAGGGTCGATTTCCTCACAGTTCCATGCACTTTTAAGGGCATTGAAACTCATTGGACCATATTGATTATTTTCTTTGTCAAGATAGTACCAGAGAATTTCGGGAGGACGTGTTGCCATGTCTTTGGAAGATAAGTCAGGAGAAGTGTCGTTTTGCCTTTGTTTTTCAGATGACGTATCTGTTACAAGAGCCGTGGCTATTTTTGGTGGAAGAATGTAGAGAAGGATTACTGCAATTAGTCCTAAACTGGTACCTAGACAAAACCAGATCATAGGATTTCTTCCTTTATTTTGTGCGATTCTTGAGCAAAGATACCCAATCAACGCCCATGAAATGAGACAAAACAATACATGCATGGTTTTCCTATAAGTTCTTTTCAAGTCTACCAAGGATCTCATTAAAATTGTGTTGAAAAATTTTACCCTTTTCGAGGAGCCTGCTTTAAAGCATAGAACATGCTTTTACCTATGAATGGAGAGTATAAAGTCTTATTGATAAAGAGGTTTGGTTTGGACTGCATGATGCGTATCGAAGAAACGCTGGACTGATGCAGGAGTGTTGGCTCAAGCAACTTTTATGGTGCGTAATCTTTTCTTGGCTATATAGATTCGCTTAAGGTAAACTTAGGAAAACTCATTAATCAGGTAGGAAAAACGTGCACAATCAGTTTAAAGAACTCGACACAAAAGAACTTACGTTTGCAGATACTGTTTTTATCCGGGATATTGAAACCCGTGTTTTCCAAGCAATTGTCATTAAATGCTTAGTAGAGATTGAAGGAGTGGCTCTTCTCGAAGGAACCCTTCTCGACAACCTCCTTGGACGGGAAGGAAATGAGCGCATTAAGGGAATCCATGTCGAACAAGATTCGAAGAATCACTCCGTAAGCATTAAAGTTGAAATCAATATTGCTCATGGAATTTCTATTCCTCAGAAAGCTGAAGAAATCCAAACAAAAATTGCGACAGAAGTGTGCAAGGTTACAGGGCTTCATGTTTCTGTTGTTCATGTGGTCTTTAAAGCTCTACTTGCTGATGAACCTTTCGAGAAGATGGTCGAAGAGGAAATAGAAAAAGAAGCCGAAGAATTTAGCGCCGAAGAGTTTTAGTTAGGGAGAAAGAAATGCGCTCTGGAAATCTCTTTTTTTCAGCCGTTCATTTTTTTGTGACCTTTCTCATCTTTGGAACGGGTGCTCTTTTTATAGCTCTTCCTTATGCTGATTATTTTCGTATTCAATTAGTGAATATGCTCATCCACCCCCCAAATTTTTGTTTTGCGATCGGAGGGGCATTGGTTGGATTTGGTACGTTGCTATTCACGGTCCTCTATTTGATGAATCGACGTTGCTATTTTCAACTTGAGATGCAAGGGACAAAGATTAAGGTCGATGAAAAAGTGATTCGCGATTTTGTTTCCACTTATTTTACAACACTTTTCCCAGGTCAGAATATTGTAAACGCTATTGCAATCAAAGGAAAGTCAATGATTGAGGTGATCCTCTCACTTCCTCAAGAAAAAGAGGAAGATTTCTTTGAGAAAGTACAAGAAGAACTGGGAGCTATTTTAGCACACCGTTTAGGATACCAAAACCCATTTTTATTCACTTTCGTTGAAACTTAATGATTGCATCAATATCGCGGCTGTTTAACCCAGCGATTTTTTTTAGGGCCTCTTTCGTGGCTCCTTTAACTTGTTTTACACTCCCAAAATTTTTAAGCAAGAGGTTTCGTTTTTTTTGTCCGATTCCAGGAATCTCATCAAGCTCGTTGTGAATCAGTCTTTTGCTCCGTCTTTTACGATGGTAAGAGATAGCTACGCGGTGGGCTTCGTCCCTAATTTGTTGGAGAACGAAAAGAGTTGGAGAGCGAGGGGAAAGAAATAAAGGATCTCTTTTGTGAGGAACAAAGATTTTCTCAAAATTGAGTCCTTTATCGTGGCGCCCCTTTTCTTTAGCAAGAGAGATAACGTCCACATTTGCTATATCGAGCTCTTTAAAGACTTCTAAAGCAACATTGAGTTGTCCTTTTCCGCCATCGATTAAAGTCAGATCGGGAAGTTCATCTTTTTCTTTTGCTTTTGTGTAATGCCGCATCAGCACCTCTCGCATGGCTCCATAATCATCTGATTTGTGGATTTTTGTAATTTTAAAAAGACGCGTTTTTTCTTTATCCCGTTTTCCTTCCGTAAATCCTACCATACATGCAACAAGGTCTGTCCCCGAAATATTAGAGGTATCAAAGCATTCAATCCTAATGGGACAACGGGAAAGATCGCATGTTTCTTGTAGATCGAGTAAAAGCTCTTCTTTTGATTGTTGGTCGGTAAAAAGAGCTTTGGCATTTTTTTCAGCAAGCTTTAAAAGGTGATATTTTTCTCCTTTTTGGGGAGAATGTAAGGAAACGCAAAGAATGTCTTCTAAAGCTTTTTGTTGTTTGAGTTGAATAGGCAGGAGAACCTCTAGTGAGCCCTTTTCTTGATAGTGTTGGAGAAGAAAAGACTCCCAAATTTCTTCATCTGTTGAAGCTAATTCAATGAATGTAAAATGGTCTGCTCCAACGAGACGTCCTTCGCGGTACATCAACTTTACAATGATATGGCGTGTCCCTTCGTGGTATAGAGCAAAAATATCGCAATCTTTTCCTTTAGAGCGGATAATAGATTGCCGGCCTCGCGTGACATGCTCAATTTGTTCCATTGTCTTTTGAAGAGCCCCTGCCCGTTCATATTCAAGGTTTTCAGCAGCCTTGTCCCTCTCTTTTTTCAATTGATTCACCACTTGGCGATCCTTCCCTTTTAAGAAATCAATCGCATGCTTTACTTCTTGGTCATACTCTTTTCGAGTACATTTATCGACACAAGGAGCAAGACATCTTTTAATTGAGTAAAGAAGGCAAGGACGCGTTCTCGATGTAAGCTCACGGTTGCTACATTGCCGCAACTTAAAGATGCGTGTCATGAGATCGAGTGTTTGTCTTGCAGCAGAAGCACTTGTGTAGGGACCAAAATGGAGAGCATGATTTTTGGGTCTGCCTCGATAGCGAGTGACTTTGATCATCGGCCATTGATGTTTATGATTGATGATTAAGCTGATAAATGTCTTATCATCTTTTAATAAGACGTTATATTTGGGCTGGTGTTGTTTGATCAGATTATTTTCAAGAAGAAGGGCTTCTTTTTCGGAGAAAGTGACAAGGGTTTCTATATCCTTGACTTGGCAGGTTAGAAAGGGAACCATCATCCGCCCATCGCGTCCAGGGACAAAATATTGTTTTACTCTTCGGCGCAGCTGCTTTGCTTTTCCAATGTAGAGAATCCTTCCCGCCCCATCTTTCATAAGATAGACGCCCGGCTCTTTGGGTAGAGATTCTAAATTGATTTCGGTCATGCTTCCATGTTAATGATTTTATTATTTTATTCCTCGCTCTATCATCGTTCTCTCTCAAATTTTAACTAAAAAAAGAGATCACCATGGTTGACGGGATCGACAATACGCAGCATCGAGAAATTGTAGCAGAAGTCTTAATCGACTAGAATTTTGTGTGACCTTCCTTATAAAGAAAAGTTCTTTTTCCACTGGCTCAGTTTCTGAAGAGCTTGAAGTGGAGTCATTGCATCAATTTTCAGTTTTTTGAGTTCATTTGCGAAGGCTTCTAGCTCAACTTCCCGATTGGATGGGGCGGCTGCGAAAAAAGAGAGCTGTTCTTGAGCTTTAGAAGGAGGAGACTCTGGAGTGTTCAAGTCATTTCCTTCTAGTTTATGGAGAATTTCATGGGCTCTTTTAAGAACAGAAGTAGGAAGACCAGCAAGACGGGCCACATGAATACCGTAACTTTTATCTGTACTTCCCGGAACAATTTTTCTTAGAAAAACAATCCGATCTGCAGCTTCTTGAACAGCAACATGAACATTTTTTACATTTGAATGGCTCTTTTCAAGTTCAGTAAGTTCCCAATAGTGGGTAGCAAATAGCGTTTTACATTCTTTTTTAAGAAGATATTCAGCAACAGCCCATGCGATTGAAATTCCATCAAAGGTACTCGTACCTCGTCCGATTTCATCTAGAATCACAAGAGAGCGAGACGTTGCATTATTTAAGATATTGGCCGTTTCGGTCATTTCAATCATAAAGGTCGATTGACCTCGGGAAAGATCATCGCTTGCTCCAATACGACTAAAGATTTTATCGACAACGCCCAAGCGGGCTTTTTGCGCAGGAACAAAAGATCCCATTTGCGCCATCAGGATGATAAGAGCCACTTGGCGAATGTAGGTAGATTTTCCTGCCATGTTAGGTCCTGTAATGATGACGAGATTTTGATGGAGGGAAGTGTCATTAGGGATGAAAGAATCATCTAAAAGAGAGGATTCGATGACGGGATGACGCCCTACTTCAATTTCAATTGTGTGACTTTCATCAACAAGAGGCTTAGTATAACGGTTTTTTGCAGCGACAAAGCTTAAAGATAGGAGAGTATCGAGAGTTGCCATGCTTTTTGAGAGCGTATTGATCGTATCACTATGGCTCGCAATCTCTATTCTAAGTTCTTGATAAAGTTTTGATTCTATGGCATGAATTTTTTCTTCTGCTGTGAGAATTTTTTCTTCATAAGCTTTCAGCTCGGGCGAAACAAACCGCTCATTATTTACGAGGGTCTGTCTCCGCACAAAAGCTTCAGGCATCTTTTCTGCTTGTCCTCGACTTACCTCTATACAATATCCAAAAGCTTTACTAAAAATGATTTTCAGAGTTTTAATCCTTGTCATTGCTCTAAGCTCAGTTTGATATTTGGCAATCCAAGATTGACTATTTGATTTGAGTGAGCGGAGCTCATCGAGCTCTTGATTGACTCCTTCGCGAATCACCTTTCCTTCACCCAACTTTATGGAGGGTTCAGCGACAAGTGTTTGATCGATTTTTTCAGTGATGGAATAAGTAGAGGGAAAAGGAAGGTTTTTTACTAGAAACGCAGTTGTAGGCTCTAGACTCTTTGCAATTTCAGGAGCTTTGTTCAAGGAAATTTTAAGAGCGACTAGGTCTCGAGGTGTCGCACATCCGGTTGAAATACGCATGATTAAACGCTCTAAATCTCTCACAGGTCGCAACAGATCTCGAATGGTTAAATGGTTGACTAGCTCTTCAATTGCTTCTTGTCTTTTTTGAATTTCTAAAACAGAAAGAAGGGGATGAATTAACCAGGATTTAAGAAGACGTGCTCCCATGGGGGTCACTGTTTGGTTCAGAAGTTTTAAAAGGGTAAAGTTAGCACTTTTTGTATGAAGGGGCTGTGTGAGTTCGAGATTGCGTTGTGTTGCTTGATCAATTGAGAGGTAGGAAGAAAGATGGTCAGGAGAAATATGTTTAATATGATCTGTATTAAGATGCAGGTCTTCTTGCACATAATGGAGCAAACAGCCTGCAGCTGTCACCCCTGCTACCATTTCTTTAAGTCCAAAACCATCAAGGGTATGGACTCCAAAATGCTGGGTGAGAGAGTAAAGAGCGGCTTCAGGATCAAAGTGCCGGTTTTCCTGCTTTGTGATGCGCAAAGAGAGCTGCTTGTTTAATTCTTCCAGCATTTTGGATAGAATTTGGCAGTCTTTTTCAGAGATAAGGAGTTCAGAAGGACAACGGCGAAAAAGCTCATCTTGCAATTCTTTGGTCTCCAAAAATTCCATGACACGGAATTCACCTGTTGAAAAATCGAGAAGGGCAAGAGCAAGTGTTTGATTTAATAGAAAAAGGGCCCCAAAAAAATTATTGTCATTTTGCGGGATAGAAGTCAGGAATGTTCCAGGTGAAACAATCCGAACAACTTCTCTTTTGACAAGTCCCTTAACAGAGTTAGAGTTTTCGGTCTGCTCAGCAATAGCAATAAGAAATCCCTTTGCAACAAGTTTTTCAATATACCCTTCCACGGCATGGGCTGGAACACCGCTCATTGGGATGCCTTGCCTTTGAGTTAAAGTTACATCAACTGTTTCAGCAAGAAGTTTTGCATCTTCATAGAAAGCTTCATAGAAATCTCCAAGTCTAAACAGAAGAAGGGCATCTCTGGCTTTTTGTTTACACGCATACCATTGACTCATCATTGGAGATATTTTACGAGACGGCTCGGTTGATGTGGTTGTCATTTTTCTTATTTTCCTAAGTAATTATTAAAGAGATTTTCTTCTTTTTCACCTAGAGCTTGAGGAGATTTTTCGATTTTTTCTGTGTGATTCAAATTCATGCTTTAAGATACGATATCGCAACAAAAAAGTCGATCAGTTATTCTAGTAAATATATGGGCGTCTACACTAAAAAAAGTCTCGAACTTCTTAAGGAGAAAATAGATCTCGTTGAAGTTGTTTCATCATCTGTCAATTTAAAGCCTTCAGGAAGTGCTTATAAGGGAATTTGTCCTTTTCATGAGGAGAAAACACCTTCTTTCATGATTCAAAAAGGAGAATCTCACTACCACTGTTTTGGGTGTGGAGCTCACGGGGATGCTATAGCCTTTTTAATGAGCTACATGAAGATGAGCTTTGCAGAAGCTATTGAATCTCTGGCTGAACGGTTCCAAGTGCCCCTTGAAGAAGTAGACTATGAAAAGCGCTCAAGCGGACCTAGCAAAAAAGATTTGAAAGAACCTCTTCAAAAAGCGGCCGATTTCTATCACCTCTATCTGCTCCATAGTGATGAAGGACATACTGCCTTAAAATATCTCTATGATCGCGGACTTGATTTAGAATTTATTCGCCTTTTCAAAATTGGATTTGCTCCTAAGAAAGGGATCCTATTTGGAAAATTTATGCAAAAACATCGGTATGCAGCCGATTTGCTTGAAAAAGCTGGACTGATAAAGACATTACCCGACGGGAAGAAAAAAGCGTTTTTTATCAATCGCATTACCTTCCCGATTCTCGATGTGTCTGGGGGAGTCATTGGATTTTCAGCCCGGAAAATGGATGATGAAACCTTTGGACCAAAGTATATCAACACTCCCGAGACACCCCTCTTTAAAAAGTCGCGGACTCTTTATGGCTTGAGTTTTTCAAGAAGAAGGATTGCCAAGGAAAAGCGAGCCATCATTGTGGAGGGGCAAATCGATGCGCTTCGCCTTATTCAAGCAGGCTTTACTATTACAGTAGCTGGTCAAGGAACGGCTTTTACCGAAGATCACGTTACAGAATTATTGCACTTAGGAACGACTAAAGTTTACCTCGCCCTTGATGGGGATGAAGCTGGGGCTACAGCGGCTTCAAAAATAGGAAATCTTTTTCAAAAAGAAGGCGTTGAAGTCTATGTGATTCCCACCCCTATTGGGATGGATCCCGATACGATATTAAAAGAACAAGGGCCTTTAGCCTTTATCGAACTCCTAAAAAAAGCAGAAGATTATCTCTCCTTTTTGCTACGCTACTTTTCTAAAGAGACAGATTTTTCTTCTCCTTCACAAAAAAACCATCTGATTCAAACAATCGTTCAAAGAATTCGAAGTTGGGATCATCCGCTTATGGTTCACGAATCCCTCAGAAAACTGGCCCGTTTAACTCAAGTTCCAGAAAAACTTGTAGGGGTTGGTCAGGCAGAGGTCTGTCGACCCACCTATGTTAAACGAGAAGGGTCTCTTTCAGAAATCGAAGTCAATCCTGAAAGAGTTTTAGAAACAGACCTATTAAGGTGGCTTTATCTTTCAAGTGATTTGTCTCCCAAGCTTTTTCAAATTATTAAAGAGAATCTTAGGCCTGAGCACTTTAGCATACCGATTTGTCGTCGCCTTTTCTCTTGTTACATAGACAATACCGTAGCAGGGAAAAATAGGGATCTTTTGCGTCTTGCAAATCATCTTGAAAACCCTGAGGAACAACTCCTTTTTTCAGAAATTGTTCAAAAGAAAGTCAATCCCGAAAGAGCTGAAGAAGGGGTCATAGAAACTGTTACGAAGATGCTCCAACGCCACTGGATGGAAGAGAGAGAAAGGATCAAAATCCAAATTCAAAGTGGGCGGTGTTCGGAAAAAGAAATTCTTGAACTTGCTAAAAAATTTGATCGAATCAAGAGATCTCCTCCTTTAATAAAAATTCCCGAGGGTTCTTGATACTTCCCAAGAATTCTGCTGTTGCTTTGCTTACAAGAGCCCAAATCAAGCTCTTTGCGCCAGTTACCTTGAACTTTTCTTCTAGAACAAAAACCTTTAGCTTGCTTTAATTAGCCGTACATCCTGGTAACTATAATCAATAATTCAATAGGGTAAAATTTTTGCCCACACCAAAACTCCAATGCTTTATTTCGTTGTCACACTCAGTACCGTTTTTCTTATTGTCTTTCTCCTCCTTCTCTTTATGTGGAGAAATGGAATTTCTCCAGTGCCCACCTCGAACCAAGTCCGCTCTGCTCTTTTTTCTCATCTGCCAGACCTGAAAGAGGGGACTATCATCGAATTAGGATCAGGATGGGGACATCTTGTTTTTCCCCTTTCAAGGAAATATCTTAACTGTAAAGTGATTGGATATGAAAATTCGCCTGTTCCTTTTTTGTATTCGACTCTTCTTAACCACCACTCCAACCTAAAGATCATTTGCGCAGATTTTTTTCAAAAACCCCTCCATGGAGTCGATTTGATCGTTTGTTCCCTTTTTCCGCAAGGAATGCAAAAACTTCGAGAAAAACTTGAAAAAGAGCTCACAGCTGGAGCGATCGTTGTGAGTCATACACATCCCATTCCCACTTGGGATCCTACAGAGGTTATCGAAGTCGATGATCCAGCGCATTCAACAATTTATATCTATAAGGTCCCATCAAAAAGTTAGCGATGTATTTTTCTAGAATCGTTTAAAAAGACCATGGAGTCATCGAATCTTGTTGGACGTAAATATGAGTATTCAATAAGTAGGCTAAGCAAACGATTTGAGAGGAGCGTTGCAGGGAATGACCAACGGAACCTATATGCCCATCCTGCGTCTCAATGATTGTGGCATCAACAATGACTCCTTCACTTTTTTCCCCTTCTAAATTAGTCTTCAAGTTATCTATTGATCTGTGCAAGCAAAAAGTCATTTGTGCAGAAAGATTTATTTATGAGATAGTACTTCCCAACTGGGAGATAACATGCAAGAATTCTGTAGTCTCTATGCAAAAGAAATAAAAAAATTTATTGAGAACGAAGGAAAAAAAGCATTTCGCGCAAGTCAACTCTTTGATTGGGTCTATCAGAAAGGGATCACTGACTATAAAGAGATGTTGAACCTTCCAGCAAACTTTCGCACTTTACTGAAGGAAAAGTTATCCTTGGGACTTTTAAAGCTTCAAACCATTGAAAATTCCAAAGATGGAGAAACAGCAAAATTTCTCTGGAAACTTTCTTGTGGACGTTTTGTCGAATCGGTTTTAATTTCCAGTGGGGATAGAAGAACGGTTTGCGTTTCTTCTCAGGTGGGGTGTCCTGCAAGATGTGCTTTCTGTGCTTCAGGAAGAGAAGGACTCATTCGAAATTTGACCCCAGCAGAAATCATTGAACAAGTAGTCTTAATCAATCATCATTTGATCCAGAAAGGAGAAAGAGTTTCTCACCTAGTTTTTATGGGTATGGGAGAGCCCCTAGAAAACTATAGCAGTGTGGTCCGTGCTCTCAAAATCTTCATTGATCCCGAACTTTTTAAATTTTCTCCGAGAAAAATTACTGTTTCGACGGTGGGTATGGTTCCTCATATTAAACGACTCATGCAGGAGGGTATTAAAGTAAACTTGGCTTTATCTCTTCACGCTCCCAATCAAAAGATTCGAAAAAAGATTGTCCCTTATGCACGCAAATTTTCTCTTGAAGAGGTTTTGCAAAGCGTTCGGGACTATGCAAAGGTTACAAAACGAGATATCACATTTGAATATGTCCTTATCGATGGAGTCAATGACCAACAAGAACATGCGGAAGAGTTAGCAGATCTTCTTGAAAGACAGCAGTGTTGCGTCAATCTGATCCCTTTTAATCCTGTTTACGGGACATCTTTAAAAAGACCTGAAAAGGCAAGAGTTGAATCTTTTAGGAACACCTTAATACATCGAGGAATGCGAAGTACTTGGCGCTATACCAAGGGAAAAGACATTGCAGCTGCTTGTGGGCAACTTGCTTTGAAAAAGATTTGAGCAAAAAACTCTTTAGAAATTGATGAAAAGCTAGTATAAGGAGCAGAAAATAGACCCTTATGTCAGTATGAGAGCCGCAAGTAAAGTATCACCATCTAGAGGAAATAGACCATTGAAGCTCCCTTTAGTTCTAACAATTAGCCGGATTTTCATTAGTCCGATCTTTTTAATTTTTTATTTGAACTACCAGCGGTTGGGAATCCCACTGCGTGTTCTCCCATTTATTCTCATTTTCTTACTTGCTTTTTCAGAACTTTCTGACTTCTTCGATGGTTATTTGGCGCGGAAGTTTGACCTTGTGACTGAGCTTGGGAAAATTTTAGACCCCATGGCAGATAGTATTACCCGCTTAACAATTCTTTTAACCTTTACTCAGGGATTTATCAAACTCCCTCTTCTTCTCGTCTTCGTTTTTGTTTATCGTGATGCCATGATAAGTACTCTGCGAACGGTTTGTGCTTTTCGAGGAGTGACTCTTGCTGCTAGAACAAGTGGAAAAGTTAAGGCTGTGCTGCAGGCGACTTCTATTTTTGCTATTCTTATTTTGATGATTCCCTACGCTTGGGGAGCTCTTTCTCTTAGCCAACTTCAAGATATTAGCTTGATGATGATTTTAGCAGCAGCAATCTACACTTTATTTGCGGGAGCTGAATATATTTGGGCTAACCGAGGCTACATCAAGCAAGCGTGGAAACAATAAGTTTTAGATATTTGGACGTAAAGCGTCATTCCTTCAAACAGGAATCATAGACCGATAAAGTTTTAGATATTCTTTGGCAGAGACTTTCCAACTCCAATTTCTCGCAAACCCATTTCTTTGCATAGTGTGCCACTTCTTTTTGTCATTTTTATGGTGCTCGAAAGCTCTGTCAATCGGCCAGCGAAGGCTATCAACAGAAGGGAGATCAAAAGTATACCCGTTTCTTTTTTCAACTGGCAACTCATCGTGGTCGATATCAAATACTGTATCCTTTAGCCCCCCAACTGTACGGACGATTGGAATGGTTCCATAACGAAGAGCGATCATCTGAGTCAGACCACAAGGTTCAAAAAGCGACGGGACCAAAATGCAATCTGCAGCCGCATAAGTTAAATGGGCCAGCTTTTCATCGAAAAGAAAGTGAAAATGAACATGGGGGTTACTTCGATATTTTTTGGCAAGTGCGTGAAACTTTGCCTTTGAATTAGGTTCAGGAGTCGATCCCAGAAGAATAAATTTCCCACCTTTTTCTAACACATATTCAAGTCCAAATTGGATCATTTCTAGTCCCTTTTGCTGCACAAGCCGTGAGATACAAGTAAAAAGAATAGCGGAGTCATCAGCCATTTTTAGTTTAGAATAGAGAAGTTTTCGATTCTTGAGCTTTGCTTTTTCCACCTCATTAAGATCTTTACCATCAGTCGGATAATTTTTTTCTATAAGAGGATCTGTTTCAGGGTTCCAATAGCTTGTGTCAATGCCATTGAGGATCCCTTTGAGCTTTTTTTTTCTTTGCTTTAAGACACATTCCAGCCCAAAGCCCTCTTTGCCTTGAATCTCTTTAGAGTAAGTCGGTGAAACCGTTGTCAGAAAATCAGAATAGACGAGGCCTCCTTTTAAGAGATTCAGTTTTTCAGGTTTTGAAGGGTCTTGAAGTTTGTTTTGTTTCAAAAGGTGTTGGGTAGAAAGCCCCATACGGTCCAGCTTTTCTTGTGAACAGATCCCCTGGTATTTCATGTTGTGAATCGTTGTAATGAGTCCTCCGATCTTCAAACCTTGAGATTGATACATTTCAAAGTATAACGGGGCTGCAAGCGTCGTTAGCCAGTCATGGAGGTGGAGGATATCAGGATGCTTTTCTCGTTTTAAAAGATATTCCATCGCTGTTTTCGTATAATAGGTAAAGCGAAGAAGATCATCTTCCTCTCCGTAGATAACCCCTCTTTTAAAATAACGAGAGTCATTGTGGGGTTCGATCAAAAGGAGGGAATTTTCTCCGTATTCTGCAGACCAAATCGTGTTTTTACAAGGCATTTTGTCCCCATAAAAGATCAGTTCCTCCATATCGACTTTTAGATTGCTCAACTTTTCTTGCGGAATGTGGTCATAGAAGGGGAGGATGACTTCAACTTTTTCTCCCTCCTCTTTTAATGCCTTCGAAAGCCCTGCTGCAACATCTCCAAGCCCTCCGACTTTGGCAATTGGGGCAAGTTCCGTTGTCAAATGAACAATATACATAACGGTTGTTTGTAACCAATTTGGTTTATCAAGGGGCTGTATGATCTGGATTTTCTGCTGTCCCTTGGCCCATTAAAATACAAAGAATTGCCTATTAGATGATTAGAGATTTTAATGCACTAAAACCTGTCAAAAAATATCACGCCAAATCAAGCCTATTTTAGGCAAATCCGACCATAAAAGAATTGGAGAAGGAAGTCAATAAGTAGACTGTTGCAACTTTTTTATTGAAACAATGTAGCAGCACAGCAAGTAAAATCTTTCGTTTGCCGATGAAGTCATAAAAAACTCAACTTGAAAAGAATTGTATCAGTCTTATATAATAGCAGCTTGCTCAATTTTTGCTGGGGTGTAGCCAAGCGGTAAGGCACCGGTTTTTGGCATCGGCATGCGGAGGTTCGAATCCTCCCACCCCAATAGTTTATGAGTTTCTTCATGTCTGGAGATTCCTTTTGCTTTTCTCGGGGACAGCCCCATTCGGGGCTTTCGGAAAAGAGCGCAAAAAGTTTAGGAGCTTCGTTTGGAAAAACTCAGGTAAAATTTATTCCCTGATGGTGAGATAGGCGCTCAAATTTTAGAGAATGTCCGTGGTCGGGATGTTTTTGTTGTGCAAAGCATTGCAAAAAAGCCCAACTTCTATCTCATGGAGCTTCTGATTTTAATCGCTGCTCTTAAAAGGGCCTCTGCACTTGCGATTGTTAGAAAACAATGGATGAACGCATCCGCGCTATGCAGAGAAGGAATGTGGTTTTTGTTGACACTATTGGTTCAAATAGGAACAACGCTTAAAAAAGCAGGGGCTGCTATGTCATTCACGCGCCCCCTCTTTAATGAAGTAGCGATTAGGGATCAAAGATAGATCTTCTTTTAGCTGCCAACACCGCTCCGTTGCCTGAAGAGATAGACCATTCTTTAATGAAGATCCTTTCTATAGTTGGGATTTTTGGAAAAGCCATTGATTGTATCATTAACAATGAGTCGATCGGTTCTCTTTTCCGCTCCCAGACTCAATCACCATAGGCTTTTGTATCAATGACTCAATGTAAATCTGGAGTGTTTATGAAACTCACAGTGTCCAAACGGACCGGAGAAACAAAAAGTGAGCTGACAAAGCTCAGACATCGTGGTGATATTCCAGCTAGTGTTTACTCAAAAGGTAAGCCTGGTGACAAAATTACCGTGAAAGGAGCCGAGTTTGAAGCGGTTTTACGGAAACTCCCCAAAGGGTATCTTCCAACAACCATTTTTGAACTCGATATAGAAGGAAAGACAAAAAAGGCAATCGTTAAAGATATTCAATACCATCCAACGACTTATCGGACTCTTCATTTAGACTTTTTAATGCTTGAGCCCAAAATCACTGTTGACGTGAAGGTTCCAATCAACTGTACTGGGGAAGCTGAATGCGTAGGGGTGAAACTCGGTGGATTTGTCAGAACAGTAAAGCGTCATGTTGAAGTGCGGTGCTTGCCGGATGATATTCCCACGGATTTCAAGGTCGATATTAAGAGCCTTGAAATGGATCAGTCAAAGCGGGTTTCTGATATCGAAGCCGGTGAAATGGTGCGCCTTTTAGCGAAGCCAAAAGAAATCCTTGTGATGATTGCAAAACGGTAAATGATGATAAATAGCGCAAGTCAAAAAGCACTAATTATTGGTCTTGGGAACCCGGGAATGAAATATAACTCTACCCGGCATAACCTAGGTCAGCTGGTTCTTTTTTCTTTCGCTAGAAAGCATGCCCTCTTTTTTAAAAAAGAAAGGGATGTAAAAGGAGAGGTTGCAAAAGGGAATTGGAAAGATGGAAAAGTTTTTCTCCTTTTTCCAACGACCTATATGAACCTTTCTGGACAAGCCGTTAGAAAAACAATGAACTTCTACAAGATAACGATTGATGAGGTTTTAGTCCTGTCCGATGATGTCGCTCTTCCCTTTGGAACCCTGCGTTTTAGAAGAAAAGGAAGCGCAGGAGGCCACAACGGTCTTAAGAGCATTGAGGAGTGTCTGGGAACAGATGCATACCAACGCCTGAAACTTGGAATTGGAGAGCCCTCTTTAGGTTGTCTTGAAGATTATGTTTTAAAGCCCTTTACGAATGAAGAACAAAAAAAAATCCCTGAAATTACCACCCAAGGAATCAATTTTATTGAAGAGTGGCTATTTCAAGAAATAAAGGAAAATGCATGAGCAAAAAAGAGCTAAGACTCTACGAAGGGATGTACATCCTGAGTGCATCACTTAGTGAAGAAGCGCTTAAAAAAGCTTTGGAGCGCATCACTAAACCCATCGAAGAAAATGGTGGAGAGATCCATAAGATTCATGAGATGGGACGCAAAAAACTTGCTTACGAAATTGATGGACATAAGCAAGGACACTATATTCTGCTCTACTTCTCTATTTACCCAACCCTAATGAAAGAGATGTGGAAAGAGTATCACTTGAATGAAGACCTCATCCGCTATGTTACAATGCGTGCGGAAAAAGTCATTGAAAAACTCGAATTTAAACCTTTAGTAGAAGCGTAAAGGAGCCTAAGATGATGAAAAAACGTCCGAGTTTCGGATTTAAAAAAAGAAAATTGTGCCCTTTCAGAGCTACTGGAACTAAGGCGATCGATTACAAAGATGTTGAAACTTTAGAAAAGTTTATTACTGAGCGTGGAAAAATTCTTCCTCGCCGTATTAGTGGAGTTTCTCATCATTATCAGCAATTGCTCAAAAAAGCAATCAAACAAGCTAGATATATGGCATTGCTGCCCTTTGTAGCGGAGGAGTAACACATGGATGGAAAGAAAAGTACAAAAACAAAACTCCTTCTTCTTGAGGATGTAACAAACTTAGGAAAAAAAGGTGAACTCGCTTCAGCTAAGCCAGGTTTTATTCGCAATTTTCTTCTTCCCCAGAAGAAAGCAGTCATTGCTGATAAGCGGACAATCCGAACGCAGGAACAATTAAGAAAAGAGCGAAAAATGCAAGCAGCTCAAGATAAGAAAGACGCTCAAGCTCTTGCAACTCGCCTAAAAGACAAGACCTTAACCATTAAAGCTAAAAATGATTCTCAAGGACATCTTTATGGTTCTGTGGCCAGTGTTGATATTGTTGAGCTTTTGAATGAGCAAGAAAATCTCACAATTGAACGAAAAAATGTGATTCTTCCTAAACCGATCAAAATGATTGGAGTCTACGACGTTGAGTTGAAATTAAAGGAAAACGTTTCTGCTACTTTTACACTAAGAGTTGAAGGTGAAACCAAAATCCAAGAAGTGAAAACTCAAGTAGAAGTTATCGATGAAGAAATAGAAGCCTCTGAGAAAAAACAAGCAACGGAAGAGCTCGAAGAGCATGCAGAAGAGTGAAGCTTTTTTCACCAGCTAAACTCAATCTCTTTTTTCGTGTTTTAAATAAACGCGCGGATGGCTTTCATGAGATTGCAAGTCTTATGCAAGTCATCTCCCTTGGTGACACCCTGCATTTTGAAGAAAATGATCAGGATCGTTTAACATGTAGCGATCCTAATATTCCAATAGATGAGAATAATTTTATCCATAAAGTGCGCGCCCTTTTTCGAAAAAAAACCGGTTTTAAAACCCCTGTTGCCATTCATGTTGAAAAAAAAATTCCGACTAAGGGAGGCTTTGGAGGTGGAAGTGGAAATGTTGCCACAACTCTCTGGGCATTAAACCAGATAAGCAGGATGGATCTTGATGAAAAGACCCTTCGCAATTGGGCAGGAGAAATCTCTTCTGATGCTCCCTTCTTTTTTTCAACAGGAACAGCATATACAACAGGGCGTGGAGAGCAGGTTTTTTCATTGCCACCTCTAGAGAAGAAGAGCCTTTATCTTGCTAAGCCTGAAGAGGGTCTTTCAACACCACTTGTCTATCAGCACTGCGAGCCTAACGTCAATGATATTCATCCGAAAACGCTTCTTAGAAATGCAATGGCTGGAAACTTAGAAGGGGTGAACGATTTAGAATACGCAGCGTTTGCTCTTTATCCTGCTCTTTGGAAGTGGAAAGAAGGGCTAATGGATCTTGGCTTTGAAACAGTTGTTATGACAGGAAGTGGAACAGGTTTTTATTGCACGGGATCGATTGAAAACCCTTCGCTTCCCGGCATTCATTTTTGGAAAACATCGTATCTTTCGCGTCAAAAAAAATGGTACGCAGCTCCTTAGTTGCATTACATTAGAATCGCTTCTTCAGCGTCGAGGTGCAAATGAGAAAAAAATTTTTGATTTTAGGTCCACTATGAGATGTGTTAGGTTGTAATCCTTTCCTTTTAACTCGAATAATGATAATGATTTCCAGAATTTTCTCAGTCAGGATTCACCCCCTCCATTCCATAACTTTAGACAGAGACTCCAGATGGGGTTTTTCCCAAATTTCTCTTCAGAAGATAGAAGCCACTGTTTGACGGCAGGGCGCAGACTTTTTTGGGAAAGGGACAATAGTAAGGATACTTGTAAATAAATGAGGGGAAAGACAAAATGAGATAGCTTCAAAGATAATGGAACATTCTCGTAAAACCTCAGAGTTTATGTAGGCGCACAAAAATTGAAGAGCGATGAGCTAAGCAACGAGTCCTGAGCCTACCTTGATGCAAGGGTAAAACGTAGTAGAAATGCAAAAAATCTCACTTATTTATGCATCTCTAAAGAGA
>JAAUYI010167274.1_pt1 | contig 33742 bp, 31 predicted proteins | sample 7278041 | NCBI WGS metagenome assembly JAAUYI01 (sample SAMN14350216, study PRJNA611818) | marine sediment metagenome | isolation source: surface marine sediment (0.6m) | place: French Polynesia: Moorea | collected 2018-08
TATATTATCCAAGAGGAACTTTGACAAAGATTCAATTCATACGATGGCACTAAATGAGTCTGTCAAGAGAAGTGTGTAAAAGAGAAAGGAAATCTGCTCTCAACTGGTTTGCTATTCATTTTCACGATAGATTTCCTTTCTCTTTTACACACTTCTCTTGACAGACTCATTTAGTGCCATCGTATGAATTGAATCTTTGTCAAAGTTCCTCTTGGATAATATAAGAACTTTTCAGTTATAAACTGCAATTTAATTGGTTTTGAAAGTTTTGTAAAATTCTCAAAAATAACTTTTTATAGTTAATGTTTCTTTTCTTGTTAACGATTAACTATAAGAAGTAACTTTATAAACAAATTATTTCAGACTAAACTTTTATATTGAATAAGTAAATCTAAACTTTGATTGTTTTCTTTATTGAGTTCCGAGAGTACATATTACAATCCGCCAACTCCTCAGTTAGGTAAGTCTAACGACTTAAGACCTATCTTTTCTTTTGTGCTAATTCTTTTAGCTTTTCTCGCCATTTTTAGCAAATTATTTCATTTGCAAATAATTCAAGGACCAGAGTATGTAAAACAAGCACAAGAAAACACAACTTTCATTCTTACGCAAATGGCGCCGAGAGGTATTATTTACGACCGTGAGCATAGAGTTTTAGCAAGCAATAAGCAAACACCTTCGATTGTTATATTACCTTCTGTAATTTTAAAAAGAGATTTAGAGAAAATATCCAATAAGCTCGGTTTCATACTCAATAAGAAACCAGAGGAAATTAAGGAAAAACTTTTGAAACTCGATGAGGATGACTCAAGACCTTTTACACTTCAGACGAAACTAAGCCTCAAACAAGTAGCGGCTATTTACGAAAATCAATATGAACTTCCAGGTGTCACGGTTCAACAACAATCAGCAAGGCATTATGTTAATGGAACTTTACTTTCTCATGTATTGGGGTATACCGGAAAGATTAGTGCAAAGGAACTTGAAACCTATAAAAATAAAAAAATGCACGATGTTATAGGTAAATATGGAATTGAAAAAATATATGATGAATTGCTTAGAGGACAAGATGCTTATAAAAGAATCAGGGTTAACCGTATAGGCCAGCCCATAGAAAGAGTCAATCTCGAAGACGTTGCCTCAGCAAAAACACGTTCTGGGAAAGATATAACTTTGACGATCGATTTAGATCTCCAGCAAGCTGCCGAAAAAGTCCTTGAAGAAAAAGGTTTTAGAGGCGCAATTATTATGATTGACGTTAGAAGCGGAGAAGTATTGGCCTTAGTCAGTAAACCGGATTTTGACCCTAATGTTTTTACCGTGAAGATTCCTGATTCAATGTGGAGAGAAATAAGTACAAAGAAAATATTTCTCAATAGAGCAATTTCTTCATATCCTCCCGGAAGTATTTGGAAACCGGTTGTTCTTTTAGCTGCTTTAGAAAGTGGAGCCGTTAAGCCACGCGAGAAGTTTAAAGTTAGCGGAGCCTTTTATTTAGGACGCACCCGTTTCGGTGATTGGACCAACAAAAGAGGCGTGTTTACACTCCAAAAATCTTTGGCTTGGTCGAGAGATACAGCTTTTTACCAGATGGCTCAAAGAATGTCTGACGAAGATATAACCAAGTGGGGGAAGATGTTCGGCGCAGGGCAAGCAACCGGTTTGGAACTGGATAATGAAAGTTTAGGCATAGTGCCCGATAAAGAATGGAAACAGAAAGTTCTCAACTCAAATTGGTACCCGGGTAATACACTCCATTATTCCATTGGTCAAGGATATCTATTGATGACACCGGCACAAGCAGTTCGAATGACAGCTGGACTCGCTAACGAAACTTACTTGCCAAAGTTACATTTAATTAAACAGATTGATAAACAGTTGCCACCCAAAGTCACTCATGAACCCATAAAAGCTTCTAGCGAAAGATTGAAAATTGTAAAAGAAGGGATGGTCGAATGTGTTGAAAGCGGAACTTGTCAAATAATTAAAATGCCAAACTTAACAGCAGCGGGGAAAACTGGTTCAGCGGAAGCTCCCCCCAATAGAAAAACACATGGATGGTTTATTGCTTATGCTCCTAAAGAAAATCCAGAAATTGCGATAGCAGCCTTTGCGGAAGCGGCAGGACATGGTGGATCAGTTGCTGCTCCTATGGCAAAAGAAGTTATAAAAGCTTATTTTGAAAAATATCACGGTTACGATTATGAAGAAGAGCAGAAGAAATTATGGAAGCAACAGGCCGAAAGATGGAGAAGGAAAAATAGGATTAAAAGAAAAAGGAAAAAAATAAGAATTTTTAGAGCAAAGCCAAAACCAACTATTCAAGAATCTCCACAAGAAATTGATTCGGTAGAAAACTGAGTTTGAATGAGAATGGTCGAAAATAAATTGATCTTAGAAAAAAAGCACTGGTTTGATTTAAAACCAGTGCTTGACTGAGCCTTAAGAATTCCTGACGGAATTAAACTACATGGAGATATTTATCAGTTTCCCATTGAGAAACATAGGTTCTATATTCATCCCATTCACGAGTCTTTGTTTTCACAAATTCGTTGAATATATGTTCACCTAAAGCTTCTTTTGCTATATCACTATTTTTTAAGCAAGTAAGGGCTTCATTCAAACTTCCAGGAATACTAGATATGAGATGTTCTGCTCTAGCAGCTTCATCCAATCCATAAATATTTACTTGAGTTGGTGCTGGTGGTTGAATTTGCTTCTCAATTCCATTAATTCCAGCGGTTAACATTGCAGCAAAAGCCAAGTATGGATTGGAGCTAGGATCAGGAGAACGCAGCTCAACTCTCGTGGAATTACCTCTTTTTGCAGGAATTCTAATCAAAGCACTTCTGTTAGATGGTGACCAGGCAATGTAAACAGGAGCTTCATACCCTGGAACAAGACGCTTATAGCTGTTAACCAATGGATTTGTTACAGCAACGATCTCTGGGATGTGCTTTAAAAGACCCCCAATGTAGTAGAGACACTTAGTGCTGAGTTTGTACTCTCCATTGTCATCAACAAATAAATTCTTACCGTCGTTAACGTCACTTAGAGACTGATTGCAATGCATACCGGACCCATTGATTCCATATATTGGTTTTGGCATGAATGTTGCATGAAGACCGTATTCAGAAGCAATTTTACGAGTAACTATTTTGAAATTAATTACATTATCAGCTGTAGTTAAAGCATCAGAATATTGAAAATCAATTTCATGTTGACCGGAAGCAACTTCGTGGTGAGATGCTTCGATATTAAAACCTAAATTTTCCAAAACTTCAGTGATTCTGCTTCTGACATCTTCCGCCAAATCATCAGGTGCTAAATCATAATAACCTGCTCCATCGTGAGTATCTAATGTAATATCTCCGTTGGAATTCTTCTTAAACAAGAAGAATTCAAGTTCTGGGCCAACATTATATGTGTAGCCTAGTTCGGCAGCTTTCTTAAGAACTCTCTTTAAATTATTTCTCGGACAACCTTCGAAAGGAGTTCCATCCGGATTATAAATATCACACATTAAGCGACCAACTCTTTTCCCACCTTGAGTCCAAGGCATAATTTGAAAGGTTGATTTGTCTGGATAAAAATACATATCCGAAGTTTCTATAGAACGAAATCCTGCAATGGAAGAACCATCAAGCATAATTTCATTATTCAAAGCTTTATCGAGTAAATCAACATGCACTGTCATTTGCTTTGGACGACCATGCAAATCAACAAATTGCAATTGAATCAATCGAACATCTTTTTCACGGGCAATCTCAAGAATTTCTGCATCACTCAAATATTGTCGGTTATTGGCTTTACTTGCTGTTGGCATTTTCTGTAATTTACTCAATTTGTACACTAGTCATGATTATACAATCATGTATTTAGGGTTTGCAGGTAAAATGCAAGTCATAATTATTAGTATTTGAATATCCTTACTTAAAATACTCTTTAGATATGGATTTAACAGCACCAGCAGTTTTATTGTCTACAATTTCTCTTTTGCTTTTAGCATTCACAAACCGTTTTCTTGCAATTGCAACTCTTGCAAGAAACCTTCATGACAAATATCTTGAAAAACCAGACGAAGCATTACTCAGTCAAATTAATAATCTCAAGTTGAGAATTAGATTAATTAGAGAAATGCAGTCAATAGGTGTCTTTAGTCTATTCTTGTTCGTTTTGTGTATGTTTCTGATATTCACGAAGCATCAATTATCAGCCAAAGTAGTTTTTGGAAGTGGACTTGTTTTTCTAATGGCGTCATTGATTATTTCTACGATAGAAATCTATATTTCAACAAAGGCTTTGAGTATTCAACTTAGTTCTTTAGAGAAAAGTTAAACTTCATTCATTGCTAGCCAGACTTCTTCTGGGGATAAACTCTCCATACAATTCAAAACTTTTCTAGCGCATTTTTTTGGCGTGCAGGCTTTTGCACATTCATAATCATCTGAAGCTTGAATACCGAGACCAGTGAAAGGTGCGTGTCGAGATGGAGAGGTGGGGCCGAACATACATATGACCTCAGTCCCCACCGCAGAAGCTAGGTGAATTGGACCAGTATCACCGCCAATGGCAATATCACATCTTTTTAAAACAGCAGCTGTTTCCAATAAGTCAGACTTGCCACACAAATTTGTTAACCGGATTTTACTGTAACTTGGCAAATGAGTGATTAGTTCATCGCAAAGTTGTATTTCGTCTTTGCCACCAATGAGAACTATGTGGGCTTTATAGTTATTTCTCTCTTCTATCATCTTGAAAAATTGCAGCCAATTTTTTATTGGCCATGCACGATGAGGACGATGTTTCCCTACTCCCGGTACAAGACCTATTAACTTCTTTTCTTCATCTAGCTCATATTTAAAGGCTGAAGAACTAACAATTTCGTTGGGAATGCGAATCAAAGGGAAAAATTGATCTATTGCATAATCCTCTAAATCTTTAGAATCGTAATAGGATTCTGCGAAGTTCTGCCAAACATGCTCATCAAAATTTGAGCTTTTTGAATACTCGAAATATAGTTCAGGAGAAATTACTTTGCTTATTAATTTGGATTTCCAGTTCGGTTGTAAATTTATAAAAGTTTTAAAGCGCCCATTTGCAGATTTCTTTAATTTCTTCCCCTGTTCGAGTAAATTGAAAATGTTCCCGTTTAAAGTTATAGGGAATATCTGATCGATTCCACGAGCAAATTGCATAACATCAATAAGACTTTCATCCATTGCATAAGTAATTTTCCTTTCTTTGAAGGATTGAGAGAGAAGGTTTACAAGAGGAAGAGTATGAATGACATCTCCAATAGCTCCAACTCTCAGAACACAAATATGCCGTGGCTTCATAATCTAGACTTGCTAATATTGCCTCTGAAATTTTGATTCAAATATTTAGATAAACTAGTTTAATTCATAATGGAAAAAGACTTAACAAAATTGGTTATTGCTATCGATGGCCCGGCAGGTTCTGGCAAAAGTACAGTGGGAAGAATAATAGCGGAGAAGCTTGGGTTAACTTATATTGATACCGGAGCAATGTACCGTGCGGTAACACTCTTGAAAATAAGAAATAATATTTCTTTAGAGAAAAACCCAGATAAGCTTATCGAATTAACGAATAGTATGAATTTAGAACTATTGCCTGCTGAATCGATAAATGGATCTTCAGATAAATTTCAAAAAGTGATTTTAAATGGGATTGAGGTTAGCAAAGAAATAAGAAGTAAAGAAGTAAGTCAATCGGTCAGTGAAGTTAGTGCAATTCCAGAAGTTAGAACCAAATTAGTTTCTCTTCAACAAAAAATGGGAGAGGCCGGTGGAGTAATTATGGATGGAAGAGATATTGGAACAACTGTATTCCCAAAAGCAAATCTCAAAATCTTTTTAGTGGCGAGTAGCGAAGAAAGAGCTAAAAGAAGACTAAAACAAGAAGCACAAATTCAATCGAATGCAATAAATATTAATGAAGAAGACTTAAAGTCAGTTCAAAAAGAAATTGAGAGAAGAGATGAAATTGATAGGAACCGAAAGGTCTCTCCTCTTAGACAGGCTGAGGATGCGATTCTCATCCAAACTGATAAGCTCTCAATTGATGAAGTTGTTCAAGAAATTGAGAGCTTATCTAAAAAAACGCTCACCAAAATATAATCTTTAAAAATATAATCTTTATAAGGGTGAGCGTTTTTAGGTAATTATTCAGGCTAAATTAATTCTCTTCGCCGTTATTACTAATTCCGGCTACTGGGTTGAGAATATCACCCATTTCGGATAAAAGTTTAGAAATTAATTCTTCCATTGCATCTTTAGAAGATGACATTTGATCTAAATATCCTTCTAAGTAACCCTGTAAACGAGCGTATTTAATCGAAGCAGAACTAGTTGAATTTAATGCTTGACGAATATTGCTCGGCAATGTTGCAGTATCGTTGGACATGTATATTTACCTTTTAACTTACAATCACTAAGACTTGCACATTATATTATTTACCCACTTTAATTAGAGATATCCCTAAATAGAAATACTTGTTAACTTATTGAATCTTTAAGTATTAGTCAACTAAAATTTTATGAATTTATTAATACCCATCGGTAGAGTAGTTGGTCCAGGAGAAGAAACTGGTGAAATTAAAATACAGACTAAAGACAATTTGCATTCGCGAGTTGGAGAATATTTGATTTATAAAACATCTTTAAACGATCAAGTGAAAGATGTTTTTGCAACAATAACTTTTCGCAGAATTCACAGAACTTTACCAGCGAGTTTCTTGGCTGATCCGAGTATTGATGCTTTGGATGTTGCTGCCGCTCTTGGAATTGATGAGGCTGACCAAGGAGTTGAATATGAACTTACCGCTAAAATCCTCGGTTATTTTGACGAGCAGCTTCAGTCCTTTATAAATCCTAGAATTAATCCAAATCCTAATACAACCATTTTTTTGGCTCCAGACGAATTATTGAAGCCGGCCTTATTTTCACAAAATGTTGGAGAAACTGGTTCTGGGAGAATTGGCCAACTTCTTTTAAGACCAAATTTGGATGTATTAGTTGACATTAATGAAATGGTTTCCACTCACTTAGCAATATTAGCGGGAACTGGCTCCGGGAAAAGCTATTTAGCAAGAGTATTACTTGAAGAGTTGATGCAGCCTTATAATCGAGGAGCAATTGCCGTTTTCGATCCGCATGGAGAGTATGAATCGTTAGCGAGTCTCTCTTCTCAGGAGGAGTTTCAAGCTAAAGGATATAGGCCAGAAGTGAAGGTGCTTTCTCCTGGTGAGAGTTTAATAATCCCGATTTTTGATCTCTCCTGGGGAGATATAAGGTTCTTACTAAAAGATGTCTCTGAGAAAATGAGCCATTATTTGGAGACAATACACGATCAAGCCTTTAAGAAAGCGAAAAAGCAGAGACGCCAATGGACTTATTCTGATCTAATGATTGAACTAGAAAATTTGATTGAGGAATCAGAAACCGAAGGTAGTGGAGCGCGTGCAACTCTTGAAGCTCTCAAATGGAGATTAGAAAAACGTTTTAATCCAAAGGGAAATAGGCCTAAAATATTTGTTGATAATGGAGGTACTTTGCTGAATGATTTATTTAAACCCGGTCAATGTACGATTATAAAGCTCGATGGGGTGGAAGAAGAGGAGCAACAAATAATTGCTGCAATTTTATTACGCAAAGCATACGAAGCTCGTGAAAAAGCAGTGAGAGACGAAGAAGCCAATTCCCAAAATTCAATCAATTATCCAATTTTTGCTTTGATGGAAGAAGCCCATCGCTTTGCTCCTCATGGAGATGGACAAGGCGCTTCTACAAAAATCCTCAAAACGATTCTTTCTGAAGGACGTAAGTTTGGCGTTGGAGTCGGTCTCATAACTCAGAGGCCGGGGAAATTGGATCAAAATGTTCTATCTCAGTGTATGACGCAGTTCCTAATGAGAATTATCAATCCTAATGATCAAGATAGTGTTGCGAAGGGAGTTGAAAGTGCAGGAAGAGACTTATTGAAGGAATTACCAGCACTTTCTAAAGGACAAGCAATAGTAACCGGTGTGTCAGTCAGGACACCGGTATTATTCAAGGTCCGTAAGGCAATTACCAAACATAAAGGTGCAAGCGCAAACTCTGCGGAAGAGTGGCTCAAATATTTTGCTCCTGAAGAACAAGCAAAAAGAGAATTACAAAGTGCAACATTAAGCAACTCTCAAGTTGAAAAAGATCCTTGGGAAATGCTGTGAAATAATAAGCTTTTTAAAATTTATTGATTAAGGCTTGGATATCTTGCAATTTACAGTTACAATATATTGTCTTAAATAATTCAGGGCAGTTAGCTCAGTTGGTAGAGCATCTCGTTTACACCGAGGCGGTCGGGAGTTCGAGTCTCTCACTGCCCACCACTTTTTAAAGATTCAAATACTAGAGTTTGATTTTATCTAGATAATCTTTGTAGCAAGTCTCCTAGTGCTTCGTGAAGATCATGAACCCAGTGTTCACTATTTTTATTTTCTAAGAAAACAATACTTTTTTCCGGAAATGGTTCATTTTGATAGTGAAATGTTGAATTCCTCAATCTCCTCAGTGCTTCAACATGGTGTTTCTTCTCTAGTAATTGATTAACCTTTGCATCTTGAAGCTTTAACTCTTGATATCCTTCAATAACAACATACAGCAATGAATAAAATACGCAATACAGCATATAAGAAGGTGCAATTGCTTCCACTACTTTATGAAAATCATTTTTGCTAATGCTAAGAATCAAATTACTGAAACTTTTTTCTGATTCTCTGCTCGATAGTAAATGAAGAGAATTAGCAATATCATAATGCTTATTTAAAGCTTGCAGACTTTCATCACTTATCTCGTTTATAGAACTTTTCATTATTCACTATTCTTTTCTTTAATCCACTACTTTTTGAGAAGGAAAAGCTGAAAATCTAGTGGTTTCCTCTTTAATGCCTCCGGTAGAACTCGTGAAAGTTTTACTTTTATTCTCATAGGGTGGATTAGTAGTCCAAATCCATCCTACAATATAGAAAACAACAACCCACCACAGTACTTCAATGGGTATTTTTGAAACTTCACAGCTTTTCCATTTAATGATTTGTTTATCTGGATGATTTTTAAACTTAAACCCAAGATATAAAGCTAAAAAGATTAAAAATAATATTAATAGAAGCCTTGGGATCCAATGTGGAATATTTGAGAAATCACATGTAAGCATTAAATAAAGAGTCTAACTATTAACTGTATTTCCCTAAAAAGATTTTTTTAAACAATTGGTCAGAAAGTCTTTTTATGAGCTTATGTTATTGAAATAAAGAGTTATCAAAGGTTTTAACTCTTTAGGATGAAATTCAAAATTTTTTGTACCTTCTGAAATAAATATCGTGTTATGTCTCATAGCCGGCTTAATGTTTTATTTTGAAATTTATTATTGTTGTAGTACTCTGGCAGTTTCTCAAATTGATTTATCGTAGCTAAATGAAATATTTGCGAATCTTTATTTTTCAAGTAAGTCAAACAATTATGATTAAAACTAAATAAAAGAAGCTCTTTGCTTTGTACTCTATTTTATTGAACAGTTATCTATGTTGAAGATATGTAAACAATCATTCTCTACTGATTATCTATTCTGATTTACAGAGATTTACAAGTAATTTCTGTAAATCACATCTGAATATTCATCAAAGAAGTCCGAAAATCGTCAATTAATGATCACACCATTTTCAGTTTTGACCGAATTTCCAAAACTTCTTGAGAAGATTTTTTTTACCGTTGTTGCTAGCTTTGGTTTTTCCTTTTTGAGTAATGCTTCTTGCTTTTGCAGTTTGATTAACTGTTTTTGGTTTAGGCTGTGTAATGGCACAGAGTTTCAGTGCAGGATCGGTTCCGTCTAAAGAAAAAACAATCTTACTTTCATTCTTTAGTTTCTTGAACCAATCATCAAATTGTTTTGCTTGTTCTTCTGGAGAGATCAATCCACTTGATGAGTAAGTGTTTAATTTATTTTGCATTTTTTCAAAGAGTATTTGTTGCTCCAGGGATTGCCTCAGTTCCAGCTCGGTTGAATTGTTTATTCTCAAAAAATTGGTGAATTCTTGGTCTGATTTGTATTTGGCTCTAATTTGATACGTCCTTTGATTAATTTCCCAGGGTTCAACTCTCAAGCCAATCTTTCTTGCTTCTTGAGAAGCTAGCTCTCTTTCTACAATGGAATTTGTTATTTTATCCTTAACGTTTTTTCGGAAATAGTTTAATAATCTTGCGTTGTCTTCTGCGTATGAGCTTAAGTCGTAGGTGTTGATTGGTTGACCTTCTGTTTGAGATTTTTGCTCAAAAATATTTTTGTAGGTTTCAAAATCATTGGGATAAAAGGTTATATTTCTCGATTCTATTTCTTCAATTAATTGGAATCGGTCTTTCATAGATTTGTATGAGGCTTTTCCCCAGGGGTTAAAGATGTATTTCTTTTGAAATTTTCCCAATTCAGCTTTAAATAGACGATCGTATTCATTTCGAAAAACTGGAGCATTGTTAATACATCCAATTATTGTGTTTTGGGAATAAGAAGGATAGTAAATAATGAACGAAGAAATTAGGGAGATTGCTATTAAATAGAGGAAGTAAGTTGTTTTCATGGATTTAAAAAGTTCGTTTAAAGTTTCAATGTCGTCAAGTTTAAAAACTGTAACTCTTGCATTATGCATGATTGTAAAAGATGAAGAACAAAGACTGGAAAGAGTCTTACAAAGTTCTCATAAAATTTTTGATGAAATAATAATTGTTGATACGGGTTCTAGCGATAAAACAAAAGAAATTGCAGGGAAGTTTACCGAGCAGATCTTCGATTATAAATGGAACGACAATTTTGCAAAAGCGAGAAATTTTTCGATTAGCAAGTGTAAATCGGAATATTGGATGTGGTTGGATGCTGATGATTATATTGAAGAGGCTGATGTTGAGAAATTGAAGCAATTAAAATCCTATTTAAAAAATGAATATTCAGAGCCGGATTTTTTCATTCTTCCTTATCATTACTGTAAAGGCAAAGATAGTACAACTAAAAGTCTTGTTCTCAGAGAGAGAATCTTTAAAGTAGCTTCTAAAGCAAAATTCATTTATCCGATTCACGAGATTGTTCAAACAAGTGGTCTTAAAGGAGTAACGATTAAAGATATAAATATTTATCATCAAGATATTACTTTGGAGTCTAGAAAAGACAAAACCAAGAGAAACATTAAATTAATTAACAAGGCTTTAAGATCGATTAATTATAAAAATGATTTGCATTTACAAAATCATTTAGGGCTAGCCTATTTGTCTCTTGGCGATTATAAAAAGGCAATTAAGGTTTATTCAAAATGCTTTAATGAGTGTGTTCAAAGAGAAGTTGGTGAAATTGAACAGGCAAAATATTTAACTAAAATTGCTTTTTGTAATGAAAAACTTGAAAACTATGCGAAAACAATTGAATTGTGCCTTCAAGCAACTGCTTTCGATCCTTTTATTAGAGAACCGTTTGTATTGCTCGCCCAGTCTTTTTATAAGCTAAATAGCCTGCAGAAAGCTTTATTCTGGTATCAAGTTGCTGACTCAATTCCTTTAAATGTTCAAAGAAGTTCTTTAGATGCGAGTTATTACAATCACCACGTTAAAGATGCAATTGCGTCAATTTATTATTTGTTGGGAGATCATCGTCAGGCTTATGAATATGCAAATAAAGCTTTGAGTTTGGCTCCAAATTCAGACAGGTTGAAAAGTAACGTTACTAAGTTGAAAAGGATTTTGAAAATAGCTTGAAGCTAATTGGTTATTGAGAATAATGTGTTTTTTCTAGAAGTTCTTTAAGCGAATTAAAATACTCTTCGCTATCCTCAAACTGATAAGCCTGCTTTAATCTTTTCCATCCATCTTCAGATTGTTCTAAAGAATATTTATCCGCTAAGTAAGAAGCAAGAATTAATTTTAATGTTTTTTGACTGGGTTTATCTGCTTTTCTCTCTTCATCAAACTTTTCCCATAAGTTAAGTGCATGCTGATAAACGTAATCTTTATAGTTCTTTGTATTGTCTACAAATTTTTCGTTTTTAAAGGTCCAAATTTTTATAGGTGCAACCGTATCTTGTTCGCTTTCTTGAGAAAATTGTTTGTGAAATTGGTGATCCAACGTTATGATTTCAGGTATTCCATCACTGTTAACGTCATTAATTTCCTCAAATAAAAGGAATTGATGCCATGAGTGATTGATGGATTTATATTGCTTTTTAGTATTATCGAGGAAATAAACAATAGATTCATTAAGCTCTCCCTTTGTATTGAGCGCTAGGTTGACTATAATTTCTGGTTCCCAGTCACCATCAATATCGTCCGCAATTGGCAGGCTTATGTCTTCGAAAATAACTCTTTTGTCAATGTCAATTGCTTCTTCTAATATAGCTTTGTTGCTTTTACTTATTTTAATTCTAGGATTATTAATCTGATTGTCTCTTATTTGATAGGTTAGCTCAACCCGAACATCTCTATAATTGGCGGATTTGACTACATTTATGTGCTCTGTTGAGCCTGCAAACAAGGATGAAAAAGCAAAGAATAGAACCGTAATAGATAATATGGGTATTCTATAGCTCTTTGCCACCGAACTTAAGCTCCAAATCTATAACCAAAACCACGAACTGTAACAACATGTTTGCCTTGATCACCTAAGATTTCCCGCAACCAACAAGCGTGTACATCAACTGATTTCTCTCCAACGTTTTCGTTTCCCCATACTGCATCAAGAATTTGCCCTCTGGTAAAAACCCTTCTAGGGTTCAACATCAAGAGTTTCATCATTCCGAATAATTTTGGAGATAACTGTTTTTCATCTTGATCCACCCAAACTCTATGAGCATCGAGATCCATCACTATGTGGTCATATACAATTCTTTTACTTGGAGTTGGAGAGACTTGTTGAGTTCTCCTAAGAACACTTTTCATGCGAGCGATTAATTCTTCTGGATTAAAAGGCTTGGTTAAATAATCATCCGCTCCAGACTCTAAGCCTTGAATAATCTCTTCTTTGGCTGTTTTACCGGTAACCATTATTACTGGAACAGTTTGTTGACCGGTTCTCAATTCGCGCAAAAAATCTATCCCTTGCATTGGTCCTGGAAGGTTCCAGTCCAAAATTATTAAGTCACAAGGTTGAAGGTGGTAAGATTCGGAGGCTTTTTCAGCATCAGTTACACCGACAACTTGATATCCCTTTTGTTGTAAAAAATATGTTGTTGCTTCTAATAATGGAACTTCATCCTCAACTAAAAGAACCCTGATTGACATAAGACTTGCTTTAAATGAACTAAGTAAACTATATATTCTTAAAATCTATTAGATATTCTAACTTTAAGGTTAAGAAATTTGTTCGTCGAGTATTAAGTAGGAAATTAATTATTCTGCTACTTAAACTGACCTTTATTTTATGCCAATATAGACTTATTTCAATTTCAAAAGAAGGAATTACCCATTATCTTTTAGGGATTAACTTTAAAATATGAAAGCCGTTTATCCAGGAAGCTTCGATCCAATTACTAATGGACATTTGGATATCATTGAAAGAGCTTCCCAAATCTTTGACAAACTTGTAGTTGCTGTTCTAGACAATGTGGACAAAACAACTGTTTTTTCGGTTGAAGATAGGCTGCAAATGATACAAAGTACATTGAATAAAGATCTCAATTTAAAGAGCAAAGTTGAGGTCGTTAGCTTCAGTGGTCTTGCAGTGGAATTAGCTAAGTCGATTGAAGCGGATTCTTTCATAAGAGGAATGAGAGATATTGGAGACTTTCGATTTGAGTGGGAAGCAGCGCTATTGAATAAAAAACTTGGAAATGTTGATACTTTATTTCTTATGACAGACCCAATCTATGCCTTTATCAGCTCTTCTAGAGTAAGAGAGATTGCAAGATTAGGCGGTGATGTGTCAAACTGGGTACCAAGGTCAGTCCAAAAGTTTTTAAGTAAACTAAATTAAAGTTAGGAGTTCCATTTGAGTATATATAAGCTACTCGATCGGATGTTGTCATTAGTGGAGAATGCTCCTACAGTTCCTTTTTTGTCTTTAAAACTAATTAGATCTCAAGATCTTCAGAATTTGATTGAGCAGTCCGTCTCTGAACTTCCAGAAGAGTTGGCAGAAGCTCGTCAGTTGGTCTCTCACGAAGAACAAATATTATCCAGTGCTCGAAGGCAAGCTTCTGAGATTCTGGAAAGAGCTGAAGAAGAAGCTAAAGACTTAGTTACTTCTGCTCATCAACAAGTTAGACATATTGTTAGTGAGTCGGAAGTAATCAAGTCGGTGAATTTAGAAGCCGAAAGAATTAGAGAACAGGTGAAATCTGAGGCTCAAAGAATTTATCAAGTGACTGAACAGGAGATTAAAGAAGCTGAAGAAGAGTCAAAAAGAAGGATTAGATTTGTTATGGACTCTTCCGCGATTGAGGCAGAGAACATACGGCGAGGTGCAAATTCATACGCAGAGTCGGTACTTCACGAACTTGAAAGAACAACAATGGGTGCAATTTCAATAATTCAAAATGGGCAAAGGCAATTAGATACTATTTCAAAAAAGACTGATAGAAGTGAGCAATTTGGTAAATTCAAAGCAGCTTTATCGGATGTTAAGAACTTACCCCCCGATTTATTGAATGATGGTAACTACGAAATACCTGGAATCCCGCCAACTATAAAAAAGTCCGTTGAAGGAATCAACCAAAATCGAAATTAGATCAAACTTCAATATTACAGTTGGTTTTGTTTCTTGTTAAAATCATTAACCTATCGATCTAGATTTCAATAAGAGAATTTTGATATCTGAATTATTTAAATGGTTTGTAATGTTTAAAGCTTTTATAAACTCTGTTTTTTTTAAACTTTGTATCTCAATTTTTTTAGCTTTTCCTTTATGCATGTTTTTGTATTCGTGCCAGTCAGTCAACGTTACAGAAAATGTTAAAAGCAATAGTTTGGACTTCTCTGTTTCAGAGGAGGTAGAAGACAGTAATATTTCGAGATCTTCCAATATTAAAGAACGTAAGTTATCTCCAGATAGAAGAGTTGAAATTGTCTGGTACTTTTTAGATAGTGATTCACAATCTTATAGGCTAACAGCAATTGACAGAGAACAAAGAAAAGTAATTTTTTCTAGGGAGTTTAACCTTCAAAGCAATAAAAAGAAAAAAAATACAAAGCTAATATCCATTGTTAAGGTCTTAAATGATTGTGTTCTTTTGAAAGAAGAGAGTGAGAATTATAAAAATTACTTTTTACTAAAGCCTGATACTGGAGAAACTTGGACAGTTGAATGTAACGATTTTCGTGATGGGGAATATGAAATTTCTTACTTTGCTCAAGATGGTTATAGGTGTGAAGGTCTTTTGAAGAAATCTAGAGAGTTTACTACTTCCGGAACTATAAAATTCCCAAGTTTCTTAAAATTATCAAGCGATCTTCAAGCACCAAATAGAGAACTGCAAGTTGTGGAAAAGGAAAACTTAAAGGTTGAATTATCTCCTTTCAAGTCGAGTAAAATGCAAACCTTGATGGGTGAAAGAGCTTTATTGAAGTATTTTGTTGATGGTAAGTTGAAATACCAAAAGTTTTTTAGTGGTAAATGTACGGGTTGTCAGTGGGTTAACCAAGACAATTGGAATGAAGCCTTTAGGATAGAACAATTGGTAGAAGATAAAATTCTATTAACTCAAATATTGCTTGAAGTTGATAAAAAGAACAACAAATTACTCAATCAGCCTATTCATAGTTCAATACTGATAATACCCAGCAAGAATGTGCTGAAACACTTAAGCTGTAATGAGAAAGATCATGAGATTGCTTTTGTTAGTGATATTGGTCAATCATCTTATAAATGCAAATATATGACTGAATCTAAAAGCTATTTCAAAACTATGAAGTTAACAAAATAGTTTTGAAAGTTTATCTTGTGAAATATTGAAAGATTTTTTGCAACAATATCTATATAATTTCCTCTTGTTTTATTAGAAATATAAGAACATAAATGCCTACAGAATATAGGACATTATCAGTTTTAGTAAAAAATGAAGCTGGAGTTCTAACAAGGATAGCTGGAATGTTCAGTCGCAGAGGGTTCAACATTGAATCTTTGTCTGTTGGAACCTGTGAAAAACCTGGACTTTCTCGAATGACAATTGTTGCGTTATCAGATGAAGACGAAATTGATCAAATAAAAAAGCAATTAGATAAGTTGATTGATGTTCTTCATGTTGAGTTCTTAGATAATGTTCCGTTTGTCGATCGTGAATTGATACTCATAAAAGTGAAGGCCGATACTGGTACCCGCTTAGAAATTTCTCAAATAGTTGAATTGTTTAGAGGAAGAATAGTCGATGTATCTGTTGACAGTTTAATTATTGAAGTAACTGGTGACCAAGGTAAATTGAAAGCCATTGTTGATTTACTCAAAAAGTTTGGAATTGAGGCAGTTTGCAGAACGGGACAAATTGCTTTGGCGAGAGGTAACAAAGATTGAAATGGATCGGACACAAGAATACATCCAAAAGCTTTAGTGTAAAACCAAAAAACAAACCGTTTAGTTTCTTTCAAAGTGACAAAAAGAAGAATAGAAGAAACAACTTACAAAATAAAAAGCTTCAACCTTTATTAAACTTTTCGCGCAACTTTGAGTTTATAAAAAAGCCGAACTATCTTCATTGGATTGCGTGTTCAGTTAGTGGTTTACTGGCCGGCTTATGTTTACCCAATGATCTGAAAAGTTCATATAGCGGTCTCCAGTCACTTCTTATTTGGGTCGCATTAGTTCCGTTCTTTTTAGTTTTATGGTCTTCTAAAAATTATTTTCAGGTTCTTTGTAAATCTTTTTTAGCCGGTTTTTGTTTCAATTTCATTGGTTTTTATTTTTTATCTGGAATTCATCCATTAACCTGGTTGGGTGTACCTGATAACTTGAGTATCACTGCAAGTTTTTTAGCAGTCTTCATTGCTGCATCCCAGCAGGGTATTTATTGGGCATGCTTTGGATTTTTATTTAAACTCATTCAAAAGACTCTTGGAATAAGTCAATGGTCAGCGTTGCATGGTGGAATTCTTTGGGTCATTTTAATTGAAAAAATTGCAAATTCACTTAACCTTGGTGGTAATCCTTTAACTTCTCTCTACTATACACAACATAACAACTTAAGCTTAATTCAAGCATCCGATCTTTTAGGTGCGTCTTTATTTAGTTTTCTTATAGTTTTTGTCAATATAAGCATTGCTTCTTACTTCCAGAAAAGTTTTCCTGCAGAAAGAAACACTAACTTCACCAGTAATAAAGACAAATCAAAGCAATTCTTTAGTTGTCTATCGATGACTTTTCAAAGTGTAGTTTTGCTGTCTTTATGTTTTGGATACTCTTTTTGGTTTTTTAATTCGCATCGTCAGCACAAATTACCTTCTGTTAGAACACTTTTAATGCAAAATGGCTTGAGTATATCCGATACAAGGGGGGCAACTAATAAAACTAACGCAAAAGAATACTTAAAAACTTTTGAAGCCGTTAATAAATATGAATATCCAGGTCTTGCAATTATTCCGGAAGGGACAATTCCCGAGAATAAGTTAGATGACACCATTCAAGATTTGTCCGAAGTTAATTCTCTAACCAGTTGGATTGTGGGAAGTTATTACAGTGATGAATCTTTCAAAGGATTTTCAAATTCATTCAATTCTGCGGTTGCTTATAACTCATCAATTAGCTGGAACCATAATTTCTGTAATCTTCACAAAGATTCCAATTTAAAAGATAGAAAGCAGTTATACCTCAAACGTGTATTGGTACCTTTTGGAGAGTTTATTCCATTTAAGGAGGTATTTATAGAGTTGCTTCAGCAATTAGAGCTTGAGTTTTTAACTGATAATGAATTTCAAACTGGAAGTGAAGCAAAATCATTTAATTTTTCTTTTGGCAAGGTATCTCCGTTAGTTTGCTATGAAATTGCTTTCCCCGAAATTGTTCATTCACAAGTTCAATCCGGAGCGGAAGCACTAGTATTAATTGGCGATACAGCATGGTTCCATCAAAATAGAAAACAAGTTTCCTCTTTAATGATCGCTGCTGCAAAATTTAGAGCAATTGAAAGCCGAAGAGATATTGCAATTTCAATCAATAAAGGCCCTTTAGTTTTAATAGACTCCTTAGGTTCAATTAAAGCCTTAAAGATAAATGCAAATCACTTATTGGGGCAATTAAGTCTAAACAAACAAAAAAGCGTTTTCAGTAAAAACTACAAATCAACAAGCTTGAAATTTGATTGATTTTCAATAATTAAGCTAAAGAAAATGTCGAAGGAGGGACTTGAACCCTCACGAGTTTACCTCACACGCCCCTCAAGCGTGCGCGTCTACCTATTCCGCCACTTCGACTCAAGTGAATGAAGATTCTAGCATAAATAAAACCCGCTAAAACATGCAAAGTTAAAAGCTTATTCTCATTCATCATTAAGCTAATAGACTTATTTATTTTTTATTTGATGAATTAATTTATTAGTTGTTTATAATTTTTTTGCCGGAATAAGTTAGCAGCCAACATGAACAAAATTTTCAAGCTTTTGCTTATTTGTATTCCTTTAATTCTTTTGCAATCAGTTTTGACAAAAGAGATGGCTAAGAACGATCAAACTAGAGGCTTTGTAGAAGTCTCTATATCCATTGAATCAGACGGTCTCAATGAAGATGAAAAAAGAGAAATGAAAGGTGAATTGGAACAATACATAAACCAAAGCTTAGAAGAGATGGAGGATGTGCAACCCGCTGATTTAAAAGTAAAAATAAAAACAGAAAACTCTATCGCTAAAGTTAAAATTCAATACGATTCAAAAGATATAAATGAAGATCATATTGAACATTTCTCAACTTTTCATTGGTCTTCATCCAACAGTTTTAATTATAAGAACAGAGATGAACTTACTCTAAAAACTAAAGATGAAATCAAGAATTTGTTTAGTAATCTTAAATCTTCAAATCAAAAGTTCGAAATTATAGAGCATGAAGGAATCAATTTAGAAGAACTCAATAAATTTAAAAATGTTCCTCCTGTTATTAAAGACCGTTCAATTGATTCGGATAAAGCAATTTGGATTTAAATATAAAAATTTTGAATTGCTCAACTTTTTAGGATAAAATTTTATGTTTAAATGCCCAAATAGCTCAGTTGGTAGAGCACACCCTTGGTAAGGGTGAGGTCACGGGTTCAAGTCCCGTTTTGGGCTCCATTATGCTCTTTTAGTTCTTTTTAATTTTCGCTAAACTGTCTAAATGAATGAAGCTTATGAGATTATAAATTTAACTTCGGTTGATGATTTTTTAGGTGAAGAGCAGGCCAGAGCAATTGCCTTAGGAATGATGGATGGGGTTCATTTAGGCCATCAAAAATTGATTGAGTCAGTGGTTGAATTCTCGCATTTGAATAATTTTATTCCCTGCGCAATGACTTTTCGTGAACCTCCAATTAAATGGATATCTAAAGAAACCAAAGTTGAATTGATTACTTCTCTTGAAGAGCGCTTTGAATTGTTCAAAAGGTATGGAATTAAACAAGTAATAGTTTTTGATTTTGAAGAAATTTCTAAATTGAAAGCAATTGATTATTTGAACACTATTTTGAGAGCTGAGCTGAATTGTAAATTTATAGCTTGTGGAGAGAATCATAATTTTGGAATGCAAAAAGAAGGCTGCACAAAATTACTTAATAGTTGGGCCGCTGAAAACAACATTCAACTACAAATATTGCAACTTTTAACTAAAGATAACTCTTTGAAAATCTCTAGTAGCTTAGTAAGAAAGTTCTTAAAAGAAGGGAGTCTCAAGGAAGCCGCTGAGATAATGGGGCACAACTTTATTGTTTATGAAAGGCTGATTCAAGGCCAACAACTGGGAACTAAATTGGGTTTTCCAACTCTCAACTTTCAATATAACCCCGAAAAAGTTCAGCTGCCTTTTGGTGTTTACGCCGCTAAAATGCAAATAAAAGGAAGGTTTTATAACTGTGCCGTTAACTTGGGGTTAGCTCCTACAGCTAATTCAAATCGACAAGAGCCTATTTTAGAGAGTCATTTGCTTGACCTCGATGGAGATTTTCCTTCTACTGGGCAACAGTGTTTAATTGAGATGGTCGAGTTTATAAGGCCAGAGAAAAAGTTTAGTACTCTAGAGGAGCTAAAATCTCGAATTGAGAAGGATGTAAATTTGATTTATAGGTCTTTGTTAGACTATCCAGAAAATTAATATTATCTTTGAAAGAAATTACGAAAGATATTTTTAAGAAACTTGATTATTCTGCCATTTGTTTGATTAGATTTTTCTAACTTTAATCTTTGATTATTATTTTCTTGCATTCTAGTGTTAGTAATATCTATAAGAGTTTTTAAATCATTCAATGAAATTGAATTAACTTGTGTTCTTGTGGTTAACAATCTATGAACATTATTAATTTCTTTTAGTAAATCTTGTCCAATCTCATTTTGATAATTCTGAAAAGTAAGCACTAACTGTCTTAAACTTAACTCATTCTCTTTGTCAGAAAGAGAATGGAGTTTCCATCTAGACAGTTCTTCCCAGAGGATCCTGATATCATTTTGAGTTTCTACAGAACTATATTTTTCTCTTTCATCTATGAGAAAATACAAATGTTTTGACATTCTTAATCCAAAGTTTTCTATTGTTTGAATGAGTCGATCATTATTATTGTTTCTTGCAATAGAATTTTTCATTTCTATTAATTCATTTAGTTCTGATTGAAACTGTTGAGTTTCAGGTCTATCTTTTAATTTGTAAATTTTTCCAATTTTCTCTGATATTAAATGTGAATTATTCGTGGAACAAGGAATTATGGTGTTTGTTCTACATGTTTTTACAAGCACTTAATTTACTTTACACCTTAAATATGTATTTAACTTCAGGCATAAGATTGTATTGGCTAAACGTTAAGTGCTGTTTCTTTTGTTGTAAGGGTGGTGTAAAAAGCGATATAAATATTAAATAATCTTAAGTGAATATTAAAATCACCAATGAATAGTAGATCTTGTGGATCAAAATGAGTTTCTGTTCTTTTGTTTTTGTGTAAGTTTTGACTGGAAACTTGAAGTCAGCAATCAGTTTTTTGTTTAAGAAGGAATCTTTATTTCTTAAAGGCAAAATTACAGCATAATAATTTTGGTAATTTGCTTTTTAATATTTAATTTTGGTTATAGATCTCCAAAACATTACCAATAGACCGGGAGTTTATCTTTTTAAGAATTTTGAAAATAAAACTATTTATATTGGTAAAGCAATAAATCTTCGTTCGAGAGTTCGTTCTTATTTCAATAAAAACACCTGGAAAGATAGGCCAAAACTTTCAATATTGGTTCCTCAAATTGAAACCATTGAGACCATCATTACTCAGAATGAGAAAGAAGCTTTAATCTTAGAAGCCAACTTAGTTTATGAGCATCAGCCTAAGTACAACGTTTTACTTAAAGATAATAACCGTAGCTTTCCCTGGATAGCGTTAACTTATGGAGAGCCATTCCCCAGAATTCTGCCGATTAGAGATGTTAAATGGGTGAAAAGAAAATATCCTAAAGCTAAGTTGTTTGGGCCATATACCGATATTGGTGCAATGTATAAAACTCTAAAAACTGCCAAAGAGCTTTTTCCATTGCGTAAAAGAGCAAAGCCGCTTCATAGAGATAGACCATGTCTCAATTATCACATTGGTCAATGCCTAGGACCGTGCCAACAACTGGTAACTGAAGACGAATACGACTTACTTTTAAAACAGGTTGAATTATTCCTCAATGGAAAACACAATGACCTTTTGGGGCAATTAAAAAAAAGAATGGAAGATGCCTCAGAAAACCTGCAGTATGAGAATGCTGCAAAATATAGAGATCAGATAAAAGTTATTTTGAGGACGCTTGAGGAGCAAAGAGTAATAACCGATGATCCCAATTGTAATAGAGATATTATTGGATTTGCTTTAAGTGAAACCGATATCTGTGTTCAGATATTTAAAATGAGAGAAGGCCGTTTGGTTGGTCGTGAGAGCTATTTTGCAGAATTGAATGAAGTACAAACTTTGGGAGAATCACTTGAAGCTGTACTAAAACAAGCATATGTCATCAGGCAAAGTGAAGATGTTCCTCAAGAGTTTTTAGTTCAAAATGAAATTGATGGATTTAGTCAAGAAATTTCTTCCTATTGGCTTGAGGAAAAGAGTTTTGCCGATGAATTTGAAGAATTTTTATCCAGTATTACTGAAAAAAGAGTGAAATTGTTATTTCCTCAAAAAGGTGAGAAAAAAGAACAAATAGAATTAGCCTCATATAATGCACTCCAAGAATTATCAAATCAGGAGAAGCAAAAAGCTAAACAGCTATTGATGCTCGAATCTCTTCAAGAAGCACTCGAACTGATAGAGACTCCACAAAAGATCGATTGTTTTGATATATCCCATTTGCAAGGTACCGAGGTAGTTGCAAGTTGTGTTCGTTTGAGAGGTGCTCAACCGGATAAAAGTAAGTACCGAAAGATTAAACTCAAAACTGATCAGAACAATGATTTTGAATCTATGTACGAAGCAGTTTTTCGTAGGTACAACAAGTCCTCAGCTCGAAAAGAAGTTGATTTGCCCAATCTTATTGTTATTGATGGAGGAAAAGGGCAATTATCTTTTGCTGTTAAAGCATTGAAAGATCTTGAGGTGCTTGAAGATGTCGAAATAGTTTCTCTCGCAAAAAAAGAAGAAGAAATCTACTGTGTTGATGGACAAAAAATTCAATTACCCAAAAATTCACCAGCTCTCAAAGTTGTCCAAAAAGCTAGAGATGAAGCTCATCGTTTTGCTTTAACCTATAATCGCCAGAGAAGACAAAAAAGCATGAAACAGTCTTTAATTGATGCAATCCCCGGTGTTGGGAGAATAACAAAAGAAAAAATTAAAAAAGTATTCACTGTTAAACAACTTTTTAAAGCTGCTCCTCAAGAGTTAGACTCAAAACTCGGAATTGGTTCGAAAAGAGCCGATAGGTTATGGCAAGCAATTCAAAAAATAAATACTTAACTGTACAATTAACTTTTTTCACAATTTGTTTTGAGATTAACGCTTTGGTAGCTACCTGCTTCATCTACCAATTAATGTTATAAACAATGTAATCGTTTGTTTTGAGTTCTCAGCAAAATTCATGAAGTATCCTATGAAATCTCTGGCTTTAATTACTTTTTGTTTTACGTTATTTTCGAATTATTCTCTTCAATCCAAGGAATTAAATGACAAGCTAACTATTCTCCAAATTAATGATGTTTATGTTACTCATACCCTAAGTGATGGAGACGAAGGAGGGTTAGCGAGAATTGCAACCTTGAAAGATGAATTCCAAAGAGAAAATCCGAATACTTTGTTGCTTTTAGCCGGAGATTTTCTCTCTCCCTCTGTAGCTTCTAAAGTCTTTAGAGGGAAGCAAATGATTGATGTTTTAAATGCCTCTGGAGTTGATATTGCAACCATTGGAAACCATGAATTTGATTTTGGTGTTGATATCTTAAAGCAACGGATGAAAGAGGCTGAGTGGACATGGGTTGTATCCAATATTATTGATAAACAAACTGGAGAAATTATTGGTGGCGCTCAACCATATTTAATTAAAGATTTTGGAACTTTCAGTGTTGGCTTCATTGGTCTTTGTTTGGATGGAGAGGAAATTGCTCAACAGAATTTAAAAGGCGTCAAAATAATTAATCCAATTGATGCAGCGGGCTTTTATATATCGATTTTGGAAAAGGAAGGTGTAGATTACATAGTGGCTTTGACTCATCAGAATTATGGGGATGACAGAAAACTAGCTGAGCGTTTCCCGAATATAGATCTAATCATCGGTGGACATGAGCATTTCCCGATTAACTCACAAATTCAAGAGACAATGATAAGTAAAGCTGGTTCAAACGCAAAGTTTTTAGCCAAAATAGATTTACAAGAGACTTTGAATCAAAATACAGAAAAAAGATATAAGCTAATTCAAGTCGATGAATCGATAGATTTAAACAATGAAGTGAGTGGTATTTCTGAAAAATATCAGAAAGAGCTTGATGAAAAGTTAAAAGTAGTTGTTGGATATACGGATGAGCCTCTCAATGGTATTGCTGAGAATGTACGTTCTGAACAAACAAATCTTGGGAAGCTCATAACATCAGGAATGAAAGAGACAACACACTCTGATATTGCGATGTTAAATGGTGGTGCAATTCGTGGAAATAAAATTTATCCAGTTGGTCAATTGACTCAAAAAGATATTATTACAATGCATCCTTTTGATGATGTGGTGGTTAAGTTGGAAATGACTGGTGCACAAATAATTCAAGCTTTGAATCACGGAGTGGAAAAAATAAAAGAAAAGCAGGGAAGATATCCACAGGTCAGTGGCTTGGATTTTGAAGTTGATTTTGAAAATGGCACTGGGAGAGTTTCGAACGTTAAAATCAATAATCAATTAGTAAATTTGAATAAAAAATATTCAGTTGCAATTACCAACTATATGCTTCAGGGAGGTGATGCGTACTTTATGTTCAAAGATGCAAAAACTATAGTTAATGAAGACCAGGGCAAACTGTTGATCACAGTTATTGAAGGTGTTGTCAAAAGAAATAATATAAATAAAGCTGATTAACTTCAGATTAGCTCGCTAAATAAATTCAAGTTGAACCTGTTTTCTTAATTATTCCAATTAATTTATCAATTGAATTGGTGATTAAATCCTCATCAATATTAAGAGGTGGAATTATTCTTAAAGCATTTGTTCCGGCTGGAAGGATCAACATTTTTTGCTTAAAACATTCATCTATTACTTTATCAACAGTTTCCTTTGATTCGAGCTCAACACCAATCATAAAACCGTAACCACGAATTCTGGCCATGTTTGTCAACTCATCGGTCAAAGTTTTCATTATTTGATTCCCGATACGAGTAGCTCTCTCTAAAAGATTATCTCTTTCAATTATTTCTAATGTTTTGAGAGCGGCAGCACAGGCAACAGGATTTCCACCGTAAGTACTCCCATGTGATCCGGGGGGCATTTGTTCCATCCAATCAAGTTTGCTAGAAAAGCCACCGATTGGCATTCCATTACCTAAGCCTTTTGCCATGGTTATAACATCTGGTTCTACATCATAATGGTCAATTGCAAACCACTTACCCGTTCTACCTATCCCGGATTGTACTTCGTCAACAATTAATAAAATTCCATAATCGTCACAGATTTTGCGCAATTCCTTCAGATAGTTGAACCTGTGATTTGGTGCAGGTATATAACCACCTTCTCCTACAATTGGTTCAATTATTATTGCAGAGACTGATTCAGGAGGCAGATTTTGTTTGAAATTTCTTTCCAATAAGTCTAAACATTCAAGATTGCAGGTGTTAGGCTCTTTAAAAACGGGACACTTCCAGCAATTCGGAAAATCAACAAAGTTTACTCCGCTTAGTAATGGATCGTAGTTTTTTCGAAGAGTGATTTTGGAAGAGGATAAAGCAGTAGATCCCAATGTTCTACCGTGAAAAGAAGGTCTAAAGGCAATAATGTTGGGACGACCTGGGTTTATATAACGACTAAACTTGATTGCACCATCAACTGCTTCGGCACCACTATTGCATAGGAAAGTGTTATTCAAATCCCCAGGAAGAACTTGTGACAATTTTTCAGCTAATTCAATATTCTTTGTATGGTGTGTCACACAACTAATGTGAACTAACTTATCCAGTTGCTCTTTTGTTGCGTTACTTATTTCCGGGTGGCAATGGCCAAGCTGAGTAACACCAATTCCGCTGGTCAAATCAAGATACTTTTCACCATCAGTTGTGAATAGATGAGAACCTTCACCTTTTTCAACAACAATATGAAATACTCTAATTAGAGCGTTGGAAAGATATTGTTGATCTTTATTTAAATATTCTTGCAAGCTTAGTTTCATACTCTTATTAATCCCATCTGTATCTTAATTTCATATTCTTTATGTTTGTTTTTGATTTATGGCATTAATTACCCATTAATTCAAAGTGTAATGCATCTGTATCTATAGTATAAAACCAATAATAATATACATAAGAATGTCTAAAGAGTTCAAAAGTTGAGAGTTGTTTCACAAAACTGCTAACTCTTTTTCGATAGCTTTAGTTATTGATTTATTGGTTGGTTTTACCCAAGGTGCAAATTTCTTTATAACTTTACCCTCCCTATCAACTAAATATTTTTGAAAGTTCCATTTTGGAGAACCTTGCTTCAAGGATAAGCTCTTAAATAATTCAGATTGTTTGGCACCTTTTACGTGTGATTTTTCGAAGATTGGGAAAGTTATCTGAAAATTTTTTGAGCAAAAATTTTGAACTTCTTCATTCTTATGAAATTCTTGTCCTAAAAAATCCCCGGAAGGAAAGGCTAGAACAATAAAGCCCTTACTTTTATACCTTTTATATAATGTTTCAAGCTCAGCATATTGACTGGTAAAACCACATTTTGAAGCAGTATTCACTATTAAAAGTACTTTTCCCTTATAACTGCATAAATCAGTTTCTACACCTTCAATATCTTTTACAGTTTTTTGAAGAAGTTGAGGACATGAAGAGGATAAAACTTTAGCTTGTAAAGTATTGCAATTTAGCCAACTTAAAGCAAACAACAGCGTCAATATGAAAAAAGCAGATGAGTAATTTATCACTTTTATGTATTCAAAGTTTTTGTTTCTAAATTTTATTAAGCAAATTATCCTGAAAAACTAATATTTTGAATTATTTATCTAATGGTTTATTGTTCACGCCGAACCAAAACGGTTTTCTTAAAAAGTCAAACTTTAAGCCAAAACCAACTAGTTCTCTTGTAATTATTATTGCAGAAAAGAAACTAACCATAACGCCTACCGCGAGAGTAATTGCAAATCCTTTAACTAAGCCAGTACCGAATAGTCCTAGAATTAAGCAAACAATTAATGTGTTTAAATTGCTATCAAAGATACTAGGAAAAGCTTTTTTAAAGCCTTCTTCAACCGCAGCATAAACCCCTCGGCCATGAGATATTTCTTCTTTTATTCTTTCAAAAATGAGAACGTTAGCATCCACTGCCATTCCAATAGACAGAATAAATCCTGCAATCCCAGCTAATGTCAGTGTGATTCCTCTTGTGAAAAAGCCCAGAGATATTAAAGTGTATGATACCAAAGCAACAGTTGCCAAGAAACCAGGTAGCCTATAGGCAAAGATCATAAATACCGCAACTATTGATAAACCAATTCCTCCCGCTTTTAGACTCTTAATAATGGAGTCTTGTCCGAGAGTTGCACCAACTGTTCTTTCTGAAATTAGTTTAACAGGGACTGGAAGAGCACCAGCATTAAGTTGTACTGCTAAATCTTTTGCGTCTTCTAAAGTGAAGTCACCGGTTATTTGACCATTTTGTGATATTTGGGATTGAACAACCGGGGCCGATATTAAATTATCATCCAGAAAAATACCCAATGGTAGTTTCCCTTTGGCTAATCTTCCGGAGAGTTTAGAAAATTTCTTAGCCCCTTCTGGCTTTAGTTCAAATGCGATTGTCCAATTACCGTTTCCTGACTCACTTGGAGCAGCTTGAGCTCTTTTTAAGTCAGCTCCAGTTACACCTGTGCTAATCCATTTGGGGGTTTCTAAAGTTGAATTTTTCAAGTCTATTTCTTTGAACTCTAATTTTGCTGTCTTTAAAAGTCTGCGTTTTACAATCTCAGGATCAGCACCAGGTATTTCGACTAAAATTCGATCTTTCCCTACCTTGAGAACATTTGCTTCAGTAGTACCAGAAGCATTAACTCTATTTTCTAAGACCTTTTTTAAACCTTCAAGTGTTTCGTTCGTTATTTTGGGAACTTGCTTTGTTGGCTCAGCTTGAAAGAGTAATTGAGCGCCTCCTACTAAATCTAGTCCGAGTTTGAGATTGGTGCTTTTTATATTGTTATTTCCGTACCATAACCAATAACAGCTTAACCCTAAAATAAAAACCACCAACAAAGGTTTAAAAAACTTCATTTACTTTGAACTCAAAATTATATAGATGCAGACATTTTAGCTTGCTTTAAAGAAAGTTAATTGGCTATTTTGAATTCAACTTTTTCAAAATAGAATCTGTAATATCTTTGCCACCGTAATAAGCAGTTTCAGCAGTAATGATTAAATCGAGTTTTTGAGATTTAGCCTCTTCATCAATTATCTCTCTAATTTTTCCTTCGACATCTTGTCTTAGAGAATTTGCAATTGATTCTGCCTTCGCTTTCTCATCAAGAAGCTTTTTTTCTGCTTCTTTTTGTTTTGCTGCTAATTCGCTTTCGGAAAGTTTTTTATTTTTACTTGCTTCCTCAATTTCTTTATTTAAGGTCAAAAGAAGCTCTTGTATTTTTGTTCTTAATTCTACAATTCTTTCCTGAGCTTCTTTTGATTCTTTATATTCAGTCAATAACCTATATTTATCAATAATCCCAATTTCATAAGCAATTGATGCTTGGTGGCAGATAATTGAAAATAAGATTGAAAATAAAATTACAATTTTGTTTGTCATCGTTTAACTCATTACCGTAAAAGGCATCTCTTTGATTAGTAAGATGAAAATATTCAGTCAGATGATTAAATCATTTGAAGTGAAAGCTTAATTTACAATCCTTCAACTTTTTTTACATTATCACTGTTACCCTGATATTTTTCTTCAGGGAATAATTTGTCTTCCAAGTCATTCCAAAAGTTTCTGTATCTTTCTTCTTGATTTAAGTCCAAACAGAAGCTTTGCTTAAGAGCTGATTTTAACTTGGAGAAAGATAAATAAAGCTTTCTGCAACTAGAACAAGCAAGAATGTGATCATTAATCAATTGTGCTTTAGTGGATGAAACTTCTCCATCTATAAACTCTGATAAACCAACGAAAAACTTTTCTTTAATTGACCAGTCTTTTGAAGAGTTTTCAGAAAACATTTCTTCATGAAATTGGGAGTCAAGTTCTTGATTAATATCTGTCCAAATATCCAAACTGTCAATATTCTGCGGAAGCTCAAAGCCATTTTTTAATAACGCACTCAGATTACTTGAAGTATTAAATTGAGCAGTTGATAGTTTAGAACTACTTGTACTGTTATTCTGAATTGAAGAATTATCATAAGCTTTTATTTCAGAATTATTTATTGCTTCAATTCTGTCATTAGCTTCTAATTTTTTTTCTATGTTGTTCCAAAGGTCTATATTTGTAAATTCTTGAGTTACATTGTCAAGATTGAATGACTGTTTAAGAATTTTACTTAACTGTTTTTCTTGTAATTCTAATTCTTCATTCAACTGTGTCCAAAAGTTTGTGAAAACTGGATCATTATCGTTGATGACTTTTTCTGTTCCTAGTTCTTGCTTAGCTAATAAAGATAATTTAGAAAAGTTATTGAATACTTTCTTAAATTTTTCATTTTTTTCAATTAATTCTTTAACTTCATCTGGATTATTTGATTCTCCATCAAAATATTCCGATAACTTTTCTAGTTCATGAAACTTCATTATTCAAATTCATAAGTTGCCTAATTCTTATAACGTTAAAGATGAGCTAAAAGTTCCCGAAATTTTATTATTTTGTTTAGTACTTAATTTTTTTGGTAACTTTTCGACGTAACTTTTGAGCATTATTTGTAACCTTGCCCTCGCTCTTGCAATACGAGATTTTACTGTCCCTAGTTCACAACCTAGAGATTCTGCAATTTCTTCGTAGCTTAAACCCTGTAATTCTCTTAAGACAATAACAACTCTAAATTGTTCCGGTAGTTGATCCATTGCTTGTCTAATGAAAGTTGCGAGTTCTTGATTTAAAACGAGCTCGTCTGGTCCTTGGCTCAGATCCGGAAATTCTCTAGTTGTATCATCTTCATCATCAACTCCTCTATCTAAAGAAATTGTGGAGACCTTACGTGGCCTTTTTCTCAGCTCATCGTAGAAAAGGTTAATTGTTATTTGATTTAACCAAGCTCTGAATGTCTTTGGATTTCTTAGGCTTCCAATATGTCGATAAACTCTTATAAAAACTTCTTGTGACAAATCAGCTATATCGTGCCAGTCAGGAGCAAGTTGATATAGCATTGAAAAAACTATCTTTTGATACCTTTTCACTAGTGCCTCTAGCGCAAGCCTTTCACCAGCTTGACATTTTATAACAAGCTCAGTATCGGGCATTTCTAAATAAAAGCTCTTTTGGCTAACCAATTTTTTCAGCCTCTTTATTCGTGAGATTTGTGAATAACTCCAATCCTAGCAAATTACTCAACTGAGTGTGAATGTGATCTTTTAAGCTGTTTGAATCAATTTTTTCACCTAGAAGTTTTATGGATTTTATTTCATGGTGCGCAATAATCAATTTATCTAAACTTATATTCAAGGCATAAAGTTTAATGGCATCCTTGCTTGTTGTTACCAAGTAGTCCGCTTCACAATTACTAAGCTGCTCTTTCAGCAATTCAACGTCTTTTTGTTTGTAGTCATAGTGGTCCTGAAAAGAAATTGTTTTTTGCAAGATAATTCCATTACTTTCTAACTCTTTGAAAAACTGAGTTGGATTACCTAAGCCACAAAAAGCGAGAACTTTCTTACCATTTATGTACTCTTCAACAGGAGAAATTCCAACTGTGAATTTTGATACTCCATCTTGTAACTCAAAGATCTTTTTGTTAGGAGCATATCTCTCAATATATTGAAGATATTTTTCTTTTAATTGATGATTATGATTTGTTCTAGTTAATACAAATACGCTTGCTCTTATAAGTTCGCTAAAGTTTTCTCTTCTAGAACCAATTGGTAATAAATCTTTGAAATAAGGATCCGAACAATCAATTAAGCATATATTTACGTCTCTTTCTAGTTGATAATGTTGGAAACCGTCATCCATTAAAAGAACTTCACTTCCTAAGCTTTCAACAGCATACTTGCCGGCTTTCGTTCTTGATGAATGAACAATAACATCAACGTTCTCATTAACTAGAGCATTTTTCATTAGGAGTGGTTCATCACCTACTTCCTTGGGATTGGAGTTAATGAGAACCTCTTTGGGCTGATCCTTGGAATTAAATGGGCTTTGTCTGGATTTGTACCCTCTACTTAAAATCGCAATTTTTTTTATATCTAGGGAGTGTAGATTCTTTGTTAACCAAATAACAAAAGGTGTTTTACCCGATCCACCTACTGATAAATTACCAATTGAAATTACTGGTACACTCAACTTCGATTTCTTTAGGATCTTTTTATCGTATAAGTATATTCTTGCAATGCTGATTAATTCGTATAGTTTTTGAAATGGTTTAAGAAAGAGCTTATGAATTAAACTTTGCTGAAAGAATGAGTCGCTTTTGAATTTTTTATTGAGCTCCCATACTCTGAAATACTTGTAAGCGGTAGCTATTGCTAGGATCAGACTAACTATAAAACCGGTGGTTCGATCTAAAAAACCGAGTCTCAAAAAGTATTTGTTAAAAAAACTGAATTTGAACTTTATTAAAATGTCCAATAAAGATGCTGTTTCGCCATGTGAAAACTTGTTTTCGGCTACTTTATCCGCATACTTGATTTGAGTAATCAAAAAATCTTGAATATTTTTCCATGAGTAATGAAGTAAATGTTCGTTTAAGTTGTCAACTTTGCCGTTTACTGAAACTACTTCATGAATATTAGCTCCAACAAAGCTACCTTTTGATTTCTTGAAGAATCTCAATTTGTAATCAGGATAAAGTCCTGAATGGTATATCCATTTACCTAAAAACCAATGAAGTCTTTTAATCGAATATCCATCGATTTGATTATCCTGTAAATTAAGATTAGATATTGTTTCATAAAGTTTTTTTTCAACTCTTTCATCTGCGTCTAAAGAAAGAACCCATTCATTGGTACATTGCTCTAAAGCAAACTGTTTTTGATCACGATAGTTCTCAAATTCATTTTCAATTACTTCTGCGCCAAGTTCCAAAGCTATTTGCTTGGTTCGATCTATACTTCCTGAATCAACGACAATAATTTCATCGCAAAAAGAAACACTTTCTAAGCAGTTCTTTATATTCTCTTCTTCGTTTAAAGTTATTATGAAAGCCGATATCGGTAGTTTATTTCCTAGGCTGCCTTTAAATGCTTCCACCATTCCAATTCAATTTTGCTTTCATTTTAATAAACTTCTTGAATAGTATTGATTTTAAAGATGCTTGCAGTCAACTGGTAAGCAGTCAAAAACATTATTTTAATATCAAGAAGAATATTCCAGTGCTTGATATATTCTAGATCATAGTGAACTCTCTTCTCCATATCTTCAACAGTTGCAGTTTCTCCTCTACATTTATTAACTTGAGCTAAACCCGTGATTCCTGGTACGCCAATGTGTCTTGACCAAAATCCGTCAATTTCAGTTTTAAATCTATAGTTGAGATTAACAGGATGCGGTCTCGGTCCTACAACGCTCATAGTTCCTTCTAATACATTGAAGAACTGTGGAAGTTCATCAATAGACGTTTTTCGTAGTATTGCACCTATCTTTGTAACTCTTGGATCGTTCTTTGTAGCTTGTGTCACATTGTTTCCGTTTTCACAAACGCTCATTGTTCTAAATTTATAAACGTCAAACTCTTGCCCATTAAATCCGTGTCTTTTTTGCCTAAATATAATTGGGCCTGGGGAAGTTAACTTGATGCCCAAAGCCACAAAAAGCAAGAGGGGAGAAAGGAGACTGATTATTGTTAGAGAGAAAAGAATGTCGATAAAGCGTTTTATGAGCCCCTTGAAACCTTTAAAAGGATTCTCTCTTATTGATATGACTGGGAGTTCCGTCGAAGCATCAACTTGAGAACTTGCTAAATTCACCTTCGACAAGTCTGGAATGAATTTAATAGTTGTTGTAGTGTTGTTAAGTTCTGTTACCCAGTGGTTAAGCTGATCAGCTTGATCTAAGCCTAAGGATATATAAACTGACTCAATTTTGTTCTCGCTTACAAAGGATTCTAAATCTATTGGTTTTGAAGTGAAGCTAACTCTTTGGTTTATTAATTCTTGAAATACATTTGATCTTTTGTCATTGTTTTCATAGTTCGATTCAGGTTGTTTCGTTTCTGTATAAACAAGACATTCAGAAAACTTATCGTGTTCTTTGTTTAAAATCTTGTTAATGGCGTCTTCGCTATTAGATCCTTGGGCAATCAAAAGAACTTTTTCTTTAGTGTCGAACATAATTCCTCCGAAACAATCCTCTTATCGCTGTTAACTTTTTTTGATGTGAATTTTGTTAACTAGATTGTTTTGGAATGGAACACTTATGAGATCTTGATCTTAAGGTCTAGATTTTGTTTTTAAATTGAGATCCCTTTACAGTCAACTAACTCCCCTTTAACCGCAGTAACATCTCTCTAACAATATTGACCGTTAGTTAAAGTTTTTATTATAGTTCTCACCAATATCTCACCATAATTAACTTAGATCAAAAAGAGTAAGAGTAATGTAATTTCACTAGGAAAAAAGTCGACTGTAATACTTGTTGTCCCTTTTTGATTTTATTGTGTTGTAACTTGAGCGATTTCAGGACTGCGCAACATCAAAAGTTAAATGCAACCGTTAGTAGAAAAATGAAAAAGAGTTAAGGAGAAGAGGGTGCTCAAATTGGTTTATTTGAAGTGTTAAAAAACAAAGGCCAAAA